>Ga0315290_10000460_pt1 | contig 26396 bp, 29 predicted proteins | sample YL17G12_0_MG_FD_203627 | JGI IMG/M metagenome (GOLD analysis project Ga0315290, IMG submission 203627) | Sediment microbial communities from Yellowstone Lake, YNP, Wyoming, USA - YL17G12_0 | ecosystem: Environmental > Aquatic > Freshwater > Lake > Sediment | place: USA: Wyoming | collected... | reverse complement strand
CTTGTGGCACAGGCGTGCGCTGACGATCACGGCGTCGCGCTTCCCCAGTCGCTTGATTGCCTCGCCCGGCACGGAGTGCTCTTCCGGGGGCGTGCAGGATCGCAGTCCGGGGTCAGACTTTAACTGCTAACCAAATCCTGCGTCTCAAGCAGGTGCTCGACAACCTCCTGGAGCGGATAGCGGCCCTGGCGCAGCCGGCGGCGGATGTTGCTGACCGCGGCCGAGGTGATCCCTCCATAGTGCGCGCCGATGACCCGCTGCGTCATGCCCGTCAGCCGGCAGGCCAGTTCCACGGCCACAAACTTCGCAGGACCCACGCCGGGGCCTTTTTTGCGCAACGCCTCCTCCGTGGTCCCATAGTACGACAGCACCGCCTGGTCGACGTTCTCGATGCCGATCGTAACGCGCGGCAGGGCCAGGTCGCGGTCTTGAGGCCGCCCGGTCCGCCGTTTCGCCAACCGGCGCTCCGTGCCCTCGACGAACTCGGGGCTGCCGATGGCGTACCGGCTCGCGGCCATCGCCGCCAAGATCGGCCCGTCATCCTCCAGCACGCAGGCGTGGGTGTATGCCCGGTATTGCCGCCGCGCCTCGGCTTGCGTCCGGCCGTACTCTGCCAGAAGATCGTAGCAAACAAACTCCACCTTCTTGCCCACATCGACGTAGCCCGGGTAACTGCTCCAGGGGTACGCTTCCAGCCGTTGGAGGCGCGCCTTTCGGCCCAGCGGGCGGCAGGCAGCAGTCTTGATAGGGTTGAGATGGATGTAGCGGCTCAAGGCGCGTAGGTAGGTCTCGTCCTCCACCAAATTGGCCTTGAACCGCCCCTGCAACTGATGCCCCGGCTGACGGTGCTTGTAGCGCGCATACAGCGCGTAGGACGTGTTGAGCCGTTGCATGAAACGCGACAGATTCGCTCGCGGCGTGCGGACCAGAAGATGGAAGTGATTGTCCATCAAGACAAATGCGTAGAGCACCACGCCCGCCGTACGGACGCCGTCGGCAAGTTGACCGAGAAAGCGTTGCCGGTCGGCGTCGCTCCAGAAAACCCGCCGCCGGCCATTGCCACGGCTGGTCGCATGGTACAAGGCGTCCGGAAAGTCGATCCGCGGGAGTCTGGCCATCCCGGCAGCATACCGCACCCACAGCCGCCGACAAAGCCCCCCGTCCGCTGCCCACGGTCGGATAAACGCTCGTCCCACGGTTAGCAGTTAAAGTCTGACCCCTCCCCAGGAGACCCCTCCCCAGGACCCGCAAGCACCGCGATCGCCAGGGCGAAGTGCCAGCGGCAGAGATGGATCGCCCAGTGCATCGCTTACTCGTCGGCGGCCGCGGTCGACCAGACCCTCTCCGACGCCACGGCCCGGTTCCAGATCGACTACATCCGCCGGGCCATCGAGCAGTCGGAGGGCAACATGCGCCAGGCCGCCTCCCGCCTGGGCCTGCACCGCTCGAACCTCTACCGCAAGATGCGCCAGCTCCAGATGACCCTGCCCGACGAGAGCGCCCCCTGACGGGCTTCGCGCGGCGGGGAAATCCGTGTACGCTGGAAGTCCGCATCGGCAAGGAGCCGGCGGGCGTCGCCGCTCGAGCACCTCCGGGAAAACAACGCAACCAAGACCGCTAGGAGCCGGGCCGGGTCGGCCCGGGAAGGAAGAAGCAACATGAAGAGACTCATCCTGTTCGTCGTCTTGTTAAACGGCTTGTCCGCGGTTTGCAGCGCGGCATACGACGTCGAGGCGCTGAAGGCCGACGCGGCGTTCTTCGCCGACCCGAGTTGCAGCCGGTTGAAGCCGGGCGTCGCGGCGAAAGACCTGGCCGGCTTCAAGAGCGAGCTGCTGAAGACCGTGGCCACCGCGATGTTGGAGGGCAAGTACGACAAGACCTGCCGCGCGGCCGACTACGAAGCCTATCCGTCGCCCCGCGCACTGGCCAGGACTTTGAAGTTGGGCGATGGTTTCAGCCGCTACGAGAACATTACCGGCATCTACCTGGAAGCGGGCGAACACGTGGTGTTGGTGGGCAAGACCGCAGGCAAGCAGCTTTCGCTGCTGATCCCCGACTGGATGCGGAAGCCGCCCGAGGGAATCAACCCAGCAAAGGACCCCAACGGCTGGGGGCTGCACAAGCAGGAGATCCGACTCGAGGAAGGGGTCAACGTCGTTCAGGTGAAGAAGAGCGGCAACGCCTACGTGAGCTACTTCGACGACCATGCCGAGCAAGCCCCCAAGGTGCCGGTCCACTTTCCGACGGGCAAGGTGAACGGTTTCTTCGACGTTGCGAAGCACACGAACGCCGATTGGGACGGCATGTTGGATCGAGCGGTGAGCCCCATCCTCGACGCCCGCGGCAAGCACGTCCAGGTGGCCTATCCCGTGGAGTGGTTCAAGGTGTACACCCGCGGCAAGGGCGTGGAGTTGATCGACAACTACGATACCCTGCTCAACCATCACTACACGTTGATGGGATTGGTGAAGTACAAGAAGGTGCCCAAGAACCGCATTCTGGCCCGCGTGAACTTCAACTACTACATGTTCCGCGACGGCGACGGCGTGGCCTATCTTGGCAACAAGGGTACGATGCGCATGGTGGCCGATCCGAGCGTGGTGATCAAGGGCGACCCGTGCTGGGGCTTTTCGCACGAGGTGGGGCACGTGCTGCAAATGCGCCCGCAGATGAACTGGGGCGGCATGGGCGAGGTGAGCAACAACATCTTCTCGATGTACACGGTCTGCAAGATGGGCAATCCGAGCCGGCTCAAGGCCCAGAAGAACTACGCTTCGGCCCGCAAGAAGACCATCGAGGCCGACCCCAAGAAGTCCTTCCTGGACAACGGCGACGTATTCGACCGCCTGGTCCCGTTCTGGCAACTGCATCTCTACTTCTCGCGGAACGGCCGGCCCGACTTCTACGCCGACGTCATGGAGCAGATGCGCCTCCGCCCGGATGCCGGCACGCGAAACAATTCGATCCGGAACCAGTTCGAGTTCGTCAAGATCTCCTGCGACGTGGCCAAGCTGGATCTGACCGACTTCTTCGAGAAATGGGGATTCTTCTGGGTGGGCGAGCTCAAGGTGGGCGACTACGGCAATTACCGCTACACGATCACCCGGCAGATGGTCGACGAAACCAAGGCGTATATCGCCAAGAAGCAATACAAGAAGCCGGCCGAGGATATTACCGCGGTCGAGGATTAGTCGGAGAAAAGCAATTTCCTATCGCTGGCAGAATACGACCAAGGAGCACGCGATGAAGAAAAGGATCGCCAAACACACGCGACAGCGTCGGTTCACCCGACGCGAGATTCTCGGCGGCGCCCTGGCGGCTGCCGGGGTGATCGCGGGCGCCCCCGCCTTTCTGCGGGGCCAGAACCTCAACAACAAGCTAAACATCGCGATGATCGCCTGCGGAGGCCGTGCCAGCGCGAACATGAGCGGCGATGCCGGCATCCGTCGCCGCGAGAAAGGCTCCCAGGCGGCCGGCCCGTCCGACGCTCCCACGGGTATTCCGGCCGAGAACATTACGGTCCTCTGCGACGTCAACCAGAATGCCGTGGATGCTGCGGCCCGGAGATTCCCGAAAGCCAAGAAGTGCAACGATTTCCGCCGGGTATTCGACAGCCCGAACGACTTCGATGCCGTCATGATCAGCACCGCCGAGCACACCCATACTCTCGCCGCCTATCTGGCGCTGACGCACGGCAAACACGTCTACTGCGAGAAGCCGCTCACCCACGACGTGTGGGAGGCGAGGTTGATTCGCGAGACCGCTGCAAAATACCCGAAGCTCGCCACGCAGACGGGCAACCAGGGCCACGCCTCGCCGGTTCGCCGCCAGATCAAGGAGCTGCTCATGGCGGGCGCGATCGGGCCGGTGCGCGAGGTGCACGTCTGGGCGGGTCGTGCGTGGGGGCTGCAGGGCGCCGCGTCGGCGGAGAAGTACGACAAGCCGCACGGATTCTACAACGGCATTCAGATCACGGAGCGGTTCAAGGACCAGATGCCCGTCCCGCGGAGCATCCACTGGGATCTGTGGATCGGGCCTGCGCCGATGCGGCCGTTCCATGCGACGTACCTGCCCGGACCGCGCTGGTACCGCTGGTGGGACTTCGGCAACGGCACGATGAGCGACCTCGGCGGCCACGACAACGACGTCGTGTTCCAGGTTCTGGACGTCCGTCAGCCGCTGACGATCGAGGCTGTGTCCCCCATCGGCAAGGCCCACCCGGAACTGGCGCCGGCAACGATGACGGTGACGTATGAGTTCCCGGCCCGCGGCTCGGCCCCGCCCGTCAAGCTCGTCTGGTACCAGGGCGAGGGCAGGCCGCCGCAGTTTGACGCAAGCAAGATGAGCGACCGCGCCCAACTGTTCGTAGGCGACCAGGGCATGCTCTACACCGGCGGGCGCGGCGGGCCCCAACTGTTGCCCGAGGAGAAGTTCATGGATTACCCGACGCCGCCGGAGACACTCCCGCGCTCGCCCGGCCACTACATCGAATGGATCCAGGCGTGCAAGGGCGAGGGTCCGGCGCCGGGGTCGAACTTCCTGTATTCAGGCTGGGTCACCGAGTCGAACCACCTCGGCAACGTGGCCTACCGGACCGGCAAGAAGCTCGAGTGGGACTACGTCAACCTGCGCGCCCGCAACGCCCCGGAGGCCGACCAGTTCATCCGGCGTCCGTACCGGAAAGGCTGGGAGGGGATTCTGACGTAGTGTGTTGTCGCTGGCGTACGCCGTCTTCTGTAGTCCGCACAGACCGGGCCGCGAATTCCGGGGACACCATACTGACTTCTTGATCTAGGCTTGACCCGACGATGCGGCGCGAGGTAAGCTTCAATGATCGACGCTCAGAAAGGTCTCCAGGAGGATACTGCGATGAGCACGGCGGAAGTCATCTTCGAGAGATCCAAGCATTTGCCCCAATCGCTCCAGTCGGAGGTCTTGCATTTCGTCGAGTTTCTTCTTGCCCGGTACGAGCCAGAAGCGGAGGACAAGGAGTGGGCTCGGTTCTCCGCGCATCAACTCCTGACCGCTTACGGCCCCGCCGATGCCGTCTACGACGAGGAATGACCCATGGCCGTCACCTTTCAGCGCGGCGAGGTGTTGCTCGTCACGTTGGCCTATTCGAGCCAGACGGGCGTCAAGAAACGGCCCGTGGTCGCGCTGCGAGACGTTGGCGACGCGAACATCCTGGTCGCTCCAGTCACCAGCCAAGCGAGCCGCGTTCGTTACGACGTGACTCTTGCCGACTGGCGACAAGAAGGATTGAAGTTGCCTTCGGTCGTGAGGACCGAAAAGCTCGCTACGGTGGAGAAGGCTGCGGTGATCCGTGCTCTTGGCCGTTTGTCCGTCCAGGATTGGACCGCCCTCGAAGTCAGTCTCACCGCGGTATTCCGGGAAATCATCCCGTTGTGATCGCACTCTCTGGCCACTGGAGAGGGAGTTGAAGACGAGCGAAAGGGTCAGGGAGCATGTATTGGGCAAGTAATGAATTGGCATCGAGGGTTGTCTGCGTGTACTGGAGACAAGATGCCTTCGATTTCGGCTCGCCCCGGACCTTCCCCAGACGCCCCATTCATCCCAGTGTATGCTCCTGACCCCTTTAATGCCCCTTTAATGCTTCGTCCCTCGGTTAGCAGTTAAAGTCTGACCCCGACCCCTTGGGACCCCGACCCCTTGACCCCGACCCCTTTGCCGACCCCTTTGGGGGGATTGCGTGCGTAAGTAGCTTGACTGTTTCATACGTTCAGGAGGAGAATGCCCTGTGTTGGACCGCAAGAGGGGCAAGAGCGGGAGAGGCGCGCTCTTGGACTGTCTGATCTTGGCGATAGGCGCGCCTGTCCCCCATTTCCTGAACGAGGATCGCGGGAATCCGTTCAAAAAGAGGGGACTGGGATGACAACCGAAGAGAAGTTCAAACCTGTCGCACAGTTGATGAGGCAGCAGCTGCAATATTGCCTGCTGCGCAAGCGCCCCGTTGAGGCCGGTCAAACGATCACGCGCCTGGCGAACGATCTCGCGTCTCTGATCGTGGACACGTATCCTCGCTTCGACCGCGGCAAGTTCCTCAAGGCGTGCGGGATCGACGACGCCATGTTGGAGGCGTGTGGCGTGCCGACACTGCGGGAGAAGGCATAGGTGGCCGCGCCGAACCATGCCGAGTTCCGGCCAAGTTCCGAATTCCCGGGGACACCATACTCCGGAAGTCCCGGGCAAGTCCCAAGTCCCGGGTCCCGGGGACACCATACGTAATTCGCTGCAAAGTGAATTGAGTTGCGCATGGCGTCCCCGGAACTCCACCGGAACTCCAAGGGGCGAACCTATTCTGCATGTGATCGGTCCATAACATGGAAGGTGATACGAGGTGATGAAATGGCCGATCTCCCACGGGATGTCGTGGTGCGACGAACTCGCGGCGAAAACGCGACGTACATCATGGATCAGGTACGCGGGCTTGGATTGAAACCAGCTCCAAGCTCCCGGCTGATGCAAATGCATCGGGTCCTGAATTCCGGCTTCATCCCCTTCAACGATCCAAGATTCTCGACTGCGCTAGAGGCAGAGCGTGACTTTCAGCAGTTGGGGTTCGTCTTCGATCAACTACAACCGCACCGGGCCAACCACGAGTTCAGGTCTCTGGTGAAGAAGGCTCTGAAAGACTCCGTGCTGCCGCAGGATAATCAAAGGGAATCCGTCGGACGCGATTCTCAATTCCACCTTTATTTGGCTGCCATCTGTCAGAATGCGGGCCTTCATCCCGTTGAGTTCGAAGAGCCAGATGTGTCGTGTGTTATTGATGGCAAGAAATTCGGAATCGCAGCCAAGAGAATCAAGAGCCTCGACCGGATCAAGGACCGCATCAAAGAAGGTGCCGACCAAGTTTTCCGCGCCCAGCGGCCGGGAATCATTGCACTTGAGCTTTCTTTGGCATGGAACCCAAGAAACCTCCCGATTGTCTCACGTCTCCAGAGCCAGATGTACGTCACAATTTCGGTTCTGCAGGCAACGCAGTTGTTCGACAGATTTCACGAGGAGATCTACCGCTGGGTGCGAGACCAGGGAGTGGTGGCGGTGTTGGTGTTTGATTTTCGCATCCGGCTTCGCGCCGATAACCAATGGGGCCTCGATGGTATGTCCACTTGGCTTGAAACGACACAGGATGACGAGGAAGCGCAACGGGATTACAATTTGTTTTACAGGCGCTTCTTGGCGGGCGTTCCGAATCTGACGCACTTGGATGAGGATGCGGAGCCATGAGGGGGGAGAACAGGACAGGTCCGGTATCGGCAAGATAGGTGAGGCTGAGCGGGGTCAACTCTTGACACTTGACATGTCTTGTCAGGTGGAGAAAGCGTGGGGCCAACCCCTGATAGTTGAAATATCTTGTCAAGTGTCAAGAGTTGACCCCCAAGCGTACAAGCGTAGAATCGGAGCCAGGCCGTCAAGGGAGGTCGCACATGATTCGCTTCAAGTGTCCACACTGCGGGAGCGCGCTTAAGGTCGGGGACACGGGTGCCGGGAAGAAAGGCAAGAACGAAGCACCGGGGTCAAGCACCGGGGTCAGGTCTTGAATTTTAACTTTTGGACCATGAGCGAGCAAAAGTTAATTGTCAAGACCTGACCCCAATTCGCCCCCAATTCGCCCCAATTCGCCAATTCGCGCCAATTCGCCCCCAATTCGCCCGCCCAATTCGCCCCCACTGCTTCGGGTCCTGCCAATCTCCGATCCGCCGGATACAATGAAGGAAGTGGCCGCCGAACGCTTCTACGCCAGAGTTCCGCTGCCAATTGGCAGCGCTGACGGGCGTGACATTTCCTTGACTGACATCGCTGGTATGAGCGGTGGCCCCGTCTTCGCTGTAGCCCACGATGGAAAGAACACTCTGCGGTATTGGGTAGTCGCAGTCCAGAGCACTTGGTTGAAAAGCTCTCGGATTCTGGCGGCGTGTCCAATCAAGCCATTGATTAGTGGGATTCTGCGCTCCATGGATCAGCACGAAGAGGAGCTTGAAGGCCATCAGGTGCGGGATCGTGAGGAAGGGGTATAACTCTGCGTTAGGTGGGCGTGTTCCGACAAGGGGGCAAAAGGGGCACAGGCGCGCTTTCGCAGTATTCGATCTTGCCGAGAAGCGCGCCTGTCGCGCTGTTCCCCGCTGCTCGCAAGGCCATGTTCCTCACTTCGTTGCTTCGGATCATGCTCAGCGCGTACATAACCGAGGTTTCCGAAGTAGCCATGAGTGCCTCATTCTCTCGCCGACAGCCCGGCCCACGTCGGACTTTTCCGACGTCCATCCCGCCGGGCAACGGTCATGGTGGGCGTTTGCCGGCCTCGTCGTTCTACCGCACTCGAATGCGGATGTTCTTCCAAAGGGTCTCGGCGCCCTCGCTTTGGAGGCCGATGGCGCCTTCGGTCAGCTCACACTTGCCGACCGTGGAAACGACGACGCCGTTGAGCTTGATGACCACGTCGCCGGCGTTGACGTCGATCTCGGGCCGATGACGCCTATATTCCCTTCTAGTTGTTCCCCGCGATGTCCCGCACGTCGACCAGCAGGAAGCGACCGAAGGGGTTGTACATCGGCGTGCCAGCCATCTTTGCGTCGCCGTCCTGGACGGAGCACCGAAACTGCGGCCCGCTCAGGTCGGCAATGACGTGGCCGTCTCCCACCGGCTTGTCGCCGCGGGCCAGGTAACGGATCACCTCGACGATGTCGAATCCCTCTTCGACGTCGGCCCGCTTCATCACGACGTCCCGCAAGCCCAGCACGTGCATTCCCACGGTCCAGACGTCCGCCTTGCCCCGGACGATGGCCACGAAGGCGAAGCTCAAGGCGTCCGGGCCGCCGTCTTCGGTCATCTCGATCCAAAGCTCGCCCCCATGGGCCAGCCCGCAGTTGTCGATGAACACTCCCGCCCCGCCGGCCCGCACCATGGCCGCTCCGGCCTCCATCATCGTCCGCGCGGCTGCCATGGAACCGCCCTTGCCGCTGAGCACCACGTTGACCAGATAGCCGTCCGCCGTGGCCAGCTCTTCTTCCGTCGGCGGCTGTCGGCAGGAGGAACGAAAGATGCCGGGAAACTGATCATCGGCTTCCATGAAGCCCAAGTCGACCCGCGTGCCATCCGGCAAGATCAGGGCCTCGGGCGTCACCCGGCAGCCGTCCGGCAATCGCTCGATCAGCTCCCCCGGATGCAACCAGCGGCCCGGAATGCGCAGCGCGACGGTGACTGGGGGAGCGGGCTCATTCATGCTCGTGATATCATTCATTCCCAGATCTCTCAGGCCGCTACCGCTCTCGAATGCGGATGTTCTTCCAGTGGGTCTCGGCGCCCTCGCTTTGGAGGCCGATGGCACCTTCGGTCAGCTCGCACGCGCCGACCGTCGAGACGACGGTGCCGTTGAGCTTGATGATCATGTCGCCGCCTTTGACGTCGATCTCGACCTTGTTGAACTCGCCGACCGGCTTGCGTGCTTTCTCCACGGCTTCCGCGTCGAACGTTCGGGTGCATTTCACGCTGCGGGGGATGGGAAGGATCAACCCCAGTTGCCGGTTCGCCCCTTGCACCTCGATACTGCGCGGCCAGACGCCAAGGGCGTTCTTCTGGCCAACGTGGATCAGGCAGCCGCTGTTGCCGCGAAACTCCGAATCGCTCTTCAGCCCTTCGGCTCTCTTGAAGGCGAACTCGAACTGCAGCGTGAAGTTCCCGTAGGACTTCGCCGTAACCATGTAGCCGGCAGGCTTTCCGGTGCAGATCAAAATTCCGTCCTTGACGGTGAAGGTTCCGTCGTTGGCGGCGCCCTCGTTGCCAAGGTGGAACTTCCATCCGTCGAGGTCCTTGCCGTTGAAGAGCGTGGTCCACCCCTTCTCGCCGTCTTCCTGCGCGGGCAGCAGGCTCGGCGTGGCGAGCGTTGCGGTGAGCATCACGGCCAATGCGGACGCGACTCCATAGGATGTCTTCATTCTGTTTCTCCTGAAATCCGGCTGAGTCACCAGTCCCCCATCATAATCGAACCGGTCGCCGTGCGACAAATGGTTGCCTGGATCGAGCGCGCCGATGCTGACCCGATTGGGGGGCAGTCCTTCGCCCTTCCCGGATTGCCCGCCGGGACCGTTTCTCGGCACGCCGAAACGCTTAGCGGTGCCGATTCCAGCGGACCGCCAGGAACGACGTCGACGGGCGGCTCCCCCGCTGGGCGGCCAGGCGCCCCAGCTCGCCACCGGCTCCAAACGTCAGTTTACTGAAGAACAAACGCCTCGCCGCCGGTTGGGACGACTCCTACCTGGAACAATTCCTCTTCGGACAGTAATCTATGGTGCAATCGCCCTGTTTGCCCTCAGGGTGTTGAAAGCTCCTGCATGTTCAGTTCTCTCCGCACGCGATTCGCTTCTTCAATACTTACATGGTATATGTAGGTGGTGTAGGCAACCATTGCGACCGGATCGTAACGGGAGAAACACGAACCCTTGTCCTGGAGTCGCGTAGCAGCTACAATGAACCAGCCTGGCATCGGCTCGCTCGGGGGAAGCGGCGCGTTGCATCCGGCGAGTTGTGGTGGCATGTTCTCAGCGAGAGCTATTCCTTGGGGCACAACCTCGGGATGGTCATCCAACCACTCGCGAAGATAGACCATATTCTGCCCCCAGTCGACGTTGCTGTTGACGATGTGAGCATGGCCTCCGGTCGGGCCACCGACTAACTCATTGAAGTAGGCGAGCGAATGCGGATATACTGACATGCTCGCCGCAACACTCCACGCCAGCAATCCGGAACCCAGGAGGGTCATGGGCCGCGTAGTACCTTCCTTGAACACCTTGCTCGCGAATATGAAAAGGTACGGAAAGGCCGGGAGCACATACCGCACATGATGATTGAATCCGGTCTGTGAACTCACGAGAACGAGCACCGCAGCAGCGGGAGCAAGCAGACAAAGCTCGTCCTTGAAAGTACCGGCACCAGGCCTCCGAAGGCTAAGGACGGATGCCAATAGGAACATCGCCCATGTGCCGAGAGGAGTCTTGATCGCCATTGCGTAAAGGTAGTAATACCACCATCCACCTTTCCGCCACTCTCCGCGCAGATAGGACCACCACCCCTCTTCGAAGTCCCGTTTCTGCAGGTCAATTCCCAAAACGAAATCCTGCGGAAACGGCACACGGAGAGACCCCAACGGCGTTCCGGCAAAACGATTCCTGGTTCCATCCTGGCGGCCTGATCCCTGTTCACTTCCACGCGGAGTTGATTTGTCGCCGCCAAGCGCTCGACTCACAAAACCGTACTCGCCAAGAGGCTTCATGGACCCATCGAAGTTGTATCCTGCGTTGAGGAGAAACAGAGCAACCACGAAGACGATCGCCAGCTTCGAGCCTTCGCGGGCGAACTGGTTGAGGCGGCCACGCCAATTCCGTCGTGAAGCGAGCCAAAGCACGGGCCAAACGAGAAACAGAAGAATCCAAGTCGATTTCGTTAGAAGTGCCAGTCCAAGGAGCATACCGGTCACAAGAGAACTTGAGCGCTCCGGTTCACGCAACCACCTCCAGAAGAAGTAGTTCGCCGCCAGTCCCATCGCTGCTGCTCCGGTGTCCGGAGTTATCATCTGGCCGTGGGCCAACACGTCAGGGGAGTAGCACCACAGAGTCATCGCAACGATTCCGGCGGCACGACCATACAGCTCTCGCGACCACCGATAACAAACAAATGCCCCCATAAGACTGAAAGGAATGCACGCCAATCTGGCTGCCGTAAAATATCGAAACGAGTCTGTACCGTACCGGCAATACAAATCGAGTGCCGCGACGACCTCCGAACGAAACATGCCCTCAGCCTCGGGGATCCTCGGACTCGTTTCGACCCCGACAAACAGGAGAGGAATTGCTGCGACCGCCCGAACCAAGGGAGGGTTAACCCGATACACATCGCAGCGCCCATCTAACCAATACGTTAGACCAGCCGGAAGATGGCCCCATTCGTCAACGGACGGGCTGTGGCGATAGGCGCCCCAAGCCAGAAGTGCGACGTGAGATGATAAAAGCACCACGCATAGAACGGCCTCGGGCCAGTTCCGCCGTGCTTTCGTTACTCCGGTCATTTCACCGCTCCGATTCGGGCCTCGGACGCTGCGCAATGTCTGGGGTCACCTTCCTAACTCGAACGAACAAGCAACGAAGCGCAGAACTCCCGATTCCAGAGATGTTCATTCCGGCCAGCATGATGCACATCAGTATGGGAACCCAGTCCCCGTACACTGCGTACAAAGTGCTTCGCTGATCGCTCGCCACCTGACCAAGCACAACCATGGGTCCGCTTCTTTGGTCCTGCACTTGAACGAGGATCCGGCCACAACTATCCGTGATTCCATTGAGCCCACCCTTGGACACGCGGTAGTATGGCCGTCGGCATTCCACGGCACGCAATTGCGTATGCATGAAGGACAGCCGGGCCAGCACCCCGGTTCCGTCCAGAGATTCGTCCATCGCACAGAGGAAAACGTCGGGAGACTGGTCGTCCGGGGAGTTCATGTAGCATCGGTGCACGTCCGGAAAGCATACGTCATAACAAATGGTTGCTCCGACACGGGCCGCGTCACCGCCACGAACGTCCCTCAAGACAAACGGGACCGCGCGCGCCCCCCGTGTAAACTCTCGCCTGGCGATCTCGAAGCCACATAGGTCGCTACGCGACCAGCCGAGCCGTCCGATCCAGCCGGGCGTAGACTCCAGGAGCGCGACCAAATGCCATTTGTCGTAGACTCCCTGCAATCCCCGCTCGGGCACAACATAGATCACGCTCTTATACGCTCTTTCTTCTCCTGCAAGTGCAGAGCCCTCGACGCGCTGAGACCCAACCGCTATTGGCGCGCGTAACCGCCGAGCGATTGCCTCCAGTGTCGTTATGCCCGTGGCGCCTTTTTCACGCGATGATGGTTCCTTGCCTTTGTCGTGGGACGTCGCAATACCTTGCGCGAACGACATTTCCGGCCAAGCATAGAGGTCCGCATCAAGGCGGAAAGCCGCCTCAGCAGACAGCAATCGCGGCGGGGTACCGGGAGAATGGACCTGGACGTCCCTAAGGGGCTGGGCAAGGATTTCATCCGGAAGCATCCCGGAGACCATGGCAATTGTCGGACCGACGGGACCGCACAACTGGCCGACACGCCAACTGCCATAGACGAGTGAGGCCGCCAGCGCGACAATGCCCACCGCGACAGACGTCACAGCCGGTATGATTTGTCGGCCCCGGCGCCGTCTCAACAAGACGGACAGGACATCGCAGCCTGCCCCATTGATCAAAGCAACCAGGCATGTAAGAGCGTAGACGCCACCGACGTCCGCTATCTGCATCAACGCATTGTATCTGGTGGCCGCCAGCCCCGCTGAGACCATCGTTGCGCCGTTGCCCTCGGCTAGTACAAAGGCCCAGTGGCGCATGGACTCGTACGCAATCCAGGCCAAAGGCAAGGCAAGGGCCATGGGCCAATCCCTGCCGCGCATCCCTCGCCGGACCAGGATAACCGCGGCCATGAGGCACGTCGCGCCCATCAAGGTTGAGAACACCCATATAGGAGTGAATGCTCCGTCTATCAAGGAACACATCCACCAAAGAGCAGCCATGTGAAACACGGCGGCCCCGAGAAATGCTCCGCTGCACGCAACGGCCTGCGGCGTCCGGGCGCTCAACAGGAATCCATAGGGGAGCAAGCTGCACCAAACCAGCCAGTGATACCCGGGGACCACCATGGCAAGAGCCAACAGGGCGCCGGCCGCCGCACACGTGATGACCAGAAGCATCGCGACACACGCCGAGCGCCAGTCGGAGCTGCCATCCGTCATCGTCATCCCGATTGTCCTAGGGGCCACGGGACGCCTGGGCAGAGGCTTTCCTGCGGCCCGTTCTCCGGAGAATGAGGTATGCGGTCAGTAGGACGACGCCGCCGAGAAAGAGAGTCAGCCGTAACACCCAGTTTGAGCGATGCTTGCCAATGCTTAGCCCAAGCGCGTCCGCCGTGAAATCCGCCTCCGGCACGGGTCCCGCCTCAACGTTTTGGACTTCCCAGACCCCCTCGTCGAAGCGCTTCCCATCCGGTGGCAGTTCGCGCCACAACTCAAGCCGCTTAAGCAAGGGTACTCCTTCATAATCCCCTTCATAGGTGTACCGAGCCTGTTTGACCGATGTGTTGTTCTGTGACGCCGCCAGGTTAGTGCTTCCCCACGTATACTCCTTCAACGCCCAAGCTCGATCGCGAAGGCAGACGAATCTCCCTGCGTATTCCATCCCGCCGCGCTTCATGATCGCGCGGGTGCTTATCGTCACCAGACGGTCCGTCCCGTCCTGATGAGGCAAGACTTTCTCAATCCAATACTTCTCAGCAAATTCGGGCTTGTTGAAGACAAACCAGTCCATAGGAAAGACGTGCATGGCATAGGGCGCCCGGTGAAAGATGTACGTCGTAAGCAACCGCGTCCCTTCTTGAGTATCAGTACTCCAGTCACTCAGAGCCAGCCCTTTATCTGGACTATCCGTTTGGGCATCCAAATACCCCTCCGGCCTTACCAGTCTGATCCGCAAGTCCCCTAAAGGCTTCTCGCTGCCGAGATCAAGGCGCGATATGTCCATTCGATAGAACCTGCCGCCGTTGGCGCGATATACGTATCGGATTGCACCATTCCCCGTGGGATTGTCGGGGCGGGCGAAGCTGGGTGACGCCCCTCGCCACACGACTTCCATCTTCAGGTTATCGTATCCCTGCCTGAGCCGGGCGTAACTTGTCCTATACTCCTCCAGCAGCCCCAGTTCGTCCTTGGACAAGCCGGACACGTCGACTGGCTCGGCGTATGCCTCATGGATGGGAGGAACCCCTAAGGCGGCAAGTAGGGTCAAGGACACACATCGCCGAATCATCCGTTGCTTCATCCCGATTGTCCTAGGGGCCGCGGGACGCCTGGGCAGGGGTTTTCCTGCGGCCGGTTCTCCGGAAGATGAGGTATGCGGTCAGTAGGACGACGCCGGCGAGAAAGATAGTCAGCCGTAGCCCCCAGTTGGAGCGATGCTTGCCAATCTTCAGCCCAACCGCGTCCGCCGTGAATTCCGCCTCCGGCACGGGTCCCGCCTCAACGTTTTGGACTTCAAAGACCTGCTCGTCGCCGCGCTTCCGTTCCGGTCCCTGTTCCTCCCACATCTCAAGCCGCTTAAGCAAGGGCACTCCTTCATAATCCCCTTCATAGGTGTAGCGAGCGTGTCTGAGCACTGTGTCCTGTGACGCCGCTAGATTAGCGCTTCCCCAGTCATACTCCTTCAACGCCCAAGCTCGATCGCGAAGGCAGACGAATCTCCCTGCCCATTCCAATCCGCCGCGTTTCATGATCGCGCGGGTGCTTATCGTCACCAGACGGTCCGTCCCGTCCTGATGAGGCAAGACTTTCTCTATCCTATACTTCTCAGCAAATTCGGGCTTGTCGAAGACAAACCACTCCATAGGAAAGACGTTCATGGAATAGGGCGACCAGTGGAAGATGTACGTCGAAAGCCCATCCGTCGCTTCCCGAGTATCAGTACTCCAGTTGCTCAGAGCCAGCCCCTTATCTGGACTAACCGTTTGGGCATCCAAATACCCCTCCGGCCTTACCAGCTTGATCCGCAAGTCCCCTAACGGCTTCTCGTTCGCGAGATCAAGGCACGATATGTCCATTCGATAGAACCTGCCGCCGTTGGCGCGATATACGTATCGGATTGCACCATTCCCTGTGGGATTGTCGGAGCGGCGGAACCTGGGTGACGCTCCTCGCCACACGACTTCCATCTTCAGGTTATCGTATCCCTGCTTGAGCCGGGCGTAACTTGTCCTATACTCCTCCAGGAGCCCCAGCTCCTCCTTGGACAAGCCGGACACATCGACGGGCTCGGCGTAGGCCTCATGGATGCGAGGAACCCCTAATGCGGCAAGCAGGGTCAAGGAGACACATCGCCGAATTATCCGTTGCTTCAAGCCGAGATCCATAACTTTACTCCGGTTCAAGGATGGCTCCCTCAACAAGCGCCAGAACGCCAGACAAAGCCGCCCCAAATACCCGTCGGCAAGCGAGTCCTCCGGTCTCACTTGCCGCCGAATCACTCTGTCGGGCCGTTCTACCGGGTTGGGAGGGCGCCACCAGCAGTCGCGACCGTTCAGTCACAACTGCTGCTGGCTGATGTCCATGGCAGTGACCTCTCCGCAAGGCGCACTGCGCGGAGTGCCACTAGCGACGGCACTCACAACCCGAAACGTCGACGGTCGCGCACTTGCACGGACTGGGGGGCGCAGTAAATGCGCTATCGCAGAACTGGCCGCCAACTGCCGACTCGCAGATCCCGTCTGCCGTGCGGTTTAGAGCGTTGCCACACGTGTAGATCAAAACGGGCGGGGTAGGCGGGGGACCGACCGTTGCAGACGCAGCGCCGGGTGGAGGGATGCCGCCTCCGTCAGAGCAGGCTGGAACAGTTGGAGTAGACGTGGCATAGGCGACTCCGCCCGCCAGGGCAGCGAGCACGACGAGCAGCATCCCGCATCCGCCACACAGGCTTAGCAACATCGAGCGTACACTCATAGCGAATCCTCCAATGGCAGTAAGCGCTTCGGGGCCGCCGTATCGCAGGATTGGTAGCTCATCCGCGCACGAGGCGCCCCTCAGGCGCTATCCACGAAACCATGATTGCCGACCGTCGGTAACCGTCTTACACTCCTTTTCTCACCGTACCCGAAGTCTCTTTCGGATCAGGGGGAATAATCACGGCGGTCGCGTTCAGGCTGATCGGCGGAGCGTCTGCATCCAGGAGAAGGAGTACCGGGTGATCGACCACTGCTCCCACTTCCGCCCCGCGAGTCGCGAACTCAAGTCTCATCTCCGCGACGCCATTTGCTTCAATTCGGAGCGGCAGGTCACGCGTGGCGAGACAATCACACGTGGACTGGGCGCCAACGACGGTTACGGGATAGTTTGCAAGGTTTCTCAATCGGTATGTGACCGAAGCCACCTGGCCGGCGCGCACTTCGCCCGCCGACACCGAGGCGTTCTCCGGAACAACGCGGTAACCGTTCACGTAGGCCAGGGCAAGGGAAAGCGATCCGAATCGATACAGACTTCAGCCAACAAGGACAACTGCGCCCAACAACATGACGCAAATGGGGCCGCGAAGTGGCCGGAGTACTGCGACAGCACGTTGCAACGTAGATCTCCTCCCCGCGCTCGGAGAGGACATTCTGCGGATACGGTTTCGGCTGAACGCTTTCATTGCTCCTGGCCAAACGACTAACCCCAAAGCCATGCGAATCACGACGGGTGAACCACGATTATCGGTAGTGTCGGTTTGGTGTCAATAGTGGACGAACATACACGTAGTGTCGGTCTGGTGTCAACAATGGACGAATAAGACTCGACCCAGAGAGGGAATACGGACGGCCCGCTGGCGGGGGGGCTTTCTCGAGTTGCCCCAGCTTAGCGGTGCCGGTTCCACCGGACCGCCAACGGCGCCAGGCCGATGCGCACGGCTGGGACCACAAGCACCGCGATTGTCAGGGCGACGTGCCAGGGAACCAACTCCGGCGGCGCAAGCCACAGAATCGCCGCAAGCAGGCCGAGCACGGCCGCGGCCCAGGGCACGACGAGCTTGACGGCCGTCGGACGCGAGATCACGGCCCCTCGCCGCAGCGCACGGAGCACCAGTCCCGCCAGCACCAACTTGACGGCCGCAAGAAGCTCGGCCAAGGGCACTGCCGCGGCCCAAAGCAGTTGGGCTCGCCCAGGGTCGGCGAGGCACCACCAGGCGATCCACACGGAGGGAAACATCAAGAGCACGAGGGCAGCCGCCGGGATCGCGCTCATCCAGGTCCGCCCGCCCAAACCGAGGAACATGGCCTTGACCAGCATCGTCCATGTCAGCACCGGCAGGCCGAGCAGAGCCAAGAGGCACGCGGCCGTTGCCTTGATCGGGCTCGATCGATCGGCCATAGCCTGCCAGATGGCGGCGTGCTCGGCCAGCGATCCCGTCGCCAACACGAGCATCGCGGCGACCGCCGCGGCCAGCAGATACGCCATGCCGACGCTTGCAGCCGCCACGAGGAGCTTCGCCCGAACGAATTCAATCTCCCGCATCGGCCGCACCGCCAGGAACGACGCCGTCGCGCGGCTCCCCCGCTGGGCGGCCAGGCGCCCCAGCTCGGCACCGCTTCCGAGGGTCATCAGCGGCAACAGCACGAGCAGAAGCAGTGGGGACCGGCAAGGTGATCCGGGCACGCTGCGGTGCACCAACATCACGCCCGCGAAAACCGGGATCATCCAGGCCATCGCATACGGGAGCGACCGACCATAGAGTCGCCATTCGAGCCAGAACTGGGCCGCGGCGGGCGAGCGAAACGGCCGCCTGGTCACGGCGCCCAATGCGGGTGCCCCCCGGTCCGCCAGGAACGACAGCCAGCTCGGCGTGTCACCCCGCCGTGCCCACGACACCCCGTACGTCGCCACCGCGCACGCGACGGGGGGCTGAAGCGCCAAGACGAGCGCGACGATGGGAGCCATCGACTTCCAGAAGACGTAGCCTTCCCCGGGAGGCGTCTGGGCGCTGACCGCGGCAGTCGCTGCGGACCCGAAGAGGATCACGTACGCCAGCCCGATGACCACCGGCAGCCGAAGCCAGGGCAAGCCCAGGGGACACCAGGCCAGCGCCTGAAGCCAGGCCACGCTCGCGGCCATGGCCAGGCCCGGCGTCCAGAGGGGGACGGCCAGGCCGATCGGCCGCAGCACGAGGGTGGCGATGGCCACCCACGCGCCGACCACGGCGGCCGCCCCCACAAGGATCGGCCAGACGGTCAGGTCGCGCGTGCGCATGGGCAGCGTGAACATGCGGGCCGGATACATCGACTCCCGGGCCGCCAGGTCGCCGCCTGCCCCCAACGTGAACACGCCAGCCAGCGCCGCCAGCCCCAGCGGCAACGGTGCGAACAGCAGCAACGCCACGACCTGGTACCCCGGCTCCGCGGGAAACACGCGGCAGAGCACCGCGAGCACGACCAGATCGATGCCGGCCGCGACGTGCCACCAGCGGAACCGATGCCAGAAGTGCCAACGGCACAGGTGAATCGCGCAGTGCATCGCTTACTCCTCCGCGGCCACGGATTCTGGCTCGGCCTGGGCGACGCGGGGCCCGACCTGGGCGACGAAGATCTCGTCGAGCGTCGGCGCGCGTTGGGCCACGATCCGGGCCCCGGCCGCCGCCGCCCGGCGTGCAAGATCGTCGAGCTGGCCGCGCACGATCGCCGTCCACTCCCGTCCGCTCCCCTGCCATCGCAGCGAATCGACAAAGCACGGCGGGGCGGCCAGGGGATGCTCGAATTGCAGCGTCACCTCGCAGAACGATCGCTTGAAGCGGTCCATCTCGTCGGCGACCACCACCCTCCCCTTGTCCAACAGCGCAATGTGGTCCGCCACCCGCTCCACCTCGTGCAGCAGGTGCGACGAGAAGAGCACCGTCCGGCCCTCCTCCGAGATCGTGCGGATGATCGCCCCCAGGATGTCGCGCCGGACGATGGGGTCCAGCCCGGAGGACGGGTCGTCAAGGATGAGAATCTCGGGACGGTAGGCCAGGGCCACCAGCAGCCCCGCCCTGGCCCGCTGGCCCTTGGAGAGGTGTTTCACCTTGGCGGCCGGGTCGAGCTCGAAGGACCGGAGCAGGTGGTCGGCGTACTTTTCATCCCAGGTGGAATAGAACCCCTGCATGTACCGGATCAGCTCGGCGACGCGCATCCAGCCGGGCAGATCGTTCTCCTCGCCCAGGTAGCCGACCCGGGACAGCACGCCCACGGGATCGGCCACGGGATCGCGCCCCAGCACCGTGACCCGGCCGGTCTGCGGCTTGAGCAGCCCCAGCACGTGCTTCAGCAGTGTGGTCTTGCCCGCCCCGTTGACCCCCACCAGGCCGAAAACCACGCCCCGCGGGACCCGCAGCGTCACGTCGTCCAGGGCCTTCACCCTGCCGAACTGCCGCGAGACGCCTTCCAGAACGACAACGGGCTCGGCCCGGGCGGTTTCCAATGCACTACTCATGGGCGGTCACTCCTGGCCACTGGGCCTCAACTGGCGGTCCCGCTGCCGGACCAGCTCGACGAGCTCGTCGGTGCCGACCTCGAGGTGGCGAGCCTCGACCAGCAAGACGTCGACCCGTTCGGTGACAATCCGCAGCCGCTCCTCCCGGGCGAGCGGCGAGGGGCGCTGGGAGACGTAGGTGCCGGCCGTGCGTCGCTTCTCCACAATGCCGGCGATCTCCAACTCGCGGTAAGCCCGAGCGACGGTGTTCGGGTTGAGAAGGAGCTGTTCGGCCAGCACCCGAATGGGGGGCATTTCCTCGCCGGGCAGGAGCCGCCCGGTGGCAACCAGGTACTTCACCTGCTTGGCGATTTGCAGGTAGATCGGCACGCCGTCGTCCGAGGCAATGTGGATCTGCACGTCGGATCGCTCGCTAGCCAAGGGAGCGGGGGAGCGGACGAATCTTGTACTAGTACAATAATACAAGATTCCGGGTCAGGCTGTCAAGCCCGGCGTGCCCGATTCCTGGGATATCGCTCTAACTGCTTTATTGACAACGGTTTAACTGAACTGCCACACGGCCAGCCTCTGGATGCTTACCTACCGGCCCTTGGCCAGGCCCGCGCGAGGTCGACGGAACCTTCTCTCGCCCACCCTTGTCTCTGTGACCGATTTCAGTATCATGAATTCTCGTGGTCCCACAAAGGCCGGCCCCCTTAGCTCAATTGGTTAGAGCATCTGACTCTTAATCAGAGGGTTTCAGGTTCAAGTCCTGAAGGGGGTACTTGGACACCCGGCCACGACTGGCCGGTGTTCGCCAGCACTTGCCGTAAGCCCTGATTCGCCAGGGCTTTCTGCCTTTCTTGCGGCTCGTGGCGGGAATCGGCGGGCGTTGGCTGCGCCTGTTTCTGCGCCGCAGTTTCTCCATCTTGTGCGCCGGATTCTGCGCCGCCTGCCTCCAGGGTGGCTCCCCGCTCAAAGTCCTCGTCCCGTACTTGGAGGTAGTGCTTGGCCGCCACCGCCTGGGAGTTGCCGATCCACGCGCAAACCACATGGATGGGGTGGTCTTCGGCCAGCTCCGTCTCCCGGGTGGAACGTAGGTTCTGAAACAGCTTCGGCCAAGGCTTCAACCCCGCCTTCCGGATGATCCGCTCCAATTGCGTCCGGAGGTTCGCGTTGCGGTCGCGGTAACGGGTGACGACATACTCCGTACCAGGCTCGGCTTGCTCCCAAGCCTCTTCCAGATAGGGGCGTAGCTCCGGGAAGATCGGGATCTGCCGACTCTCGCCCCCGTCATGGTGTTCCGTCTTCGGGCTGCGCACCGTGATACGGTTTCGCTCCCAATCCACGTCACCCCACCGCAAGGAAAGATGCTTCGAAGGGCACCGCAGACCGCCGTAGCGACTCAGGGCGAATAGCAGCCGCCATTGGGCATCGGGGCAGGCTTCCAACACCCTTTGAGCATCCTCCCGCCGGATGAAGTAGAACCGGCTCGGGTTGCCCTTCACCCCACAGCCCCTCATATCGGCGAAAGGGTTTTCTTGTATCAGCCGCTTCCGGAGGGCAGCCCGAAGGAATTGCTTGGCGCGTCCGCAATGCCGCCGCGCCGTGTTCTCACTCAGCCGGCCCATGAGGTCCATGCGGAATCCATCGGCATCGCCCGGGGTGATAGCCGCAAGGGGTTTGTCTGCGCCGAAGAACCGCAGCAGGTTTCGCCGGGCCTGGTCGAGATTGATCCTGGTCCGCGGCTTGATGTCGCTCCGACCGTCGATGTACTGCTCCAAGAACGCCCCCAGCGCCGCCGGCTCGGCTTCCGGTCTCGGCTCCCGGGGAGGAACCAATCGGACCACGGCCAGCCTGTCGTACATCTTGGCGTCCAGCCCGCGCACCCATGCGGCTGTGTCGTTGTCCCAAGGGGTGTGCGCAATGGCCGAAGACACCAGCGCTTCGACCCTGGCCAACACCGCTTCGGCCGTCTTCTGGGGCGCCTTGCCGAGGCGGACTGCGCGCCGTTTTCCGTCCGCGCCGATGAAGAGGATGCGTTTCCTCCCGCCGGGGTCCTCGCAAATGCTCGCCATCGCGTCACCTGCCTTTCGTCGCTCGGGGCCTTCTCACCTGCCTGATTTCCAGGCCGAGGCACTCACACAGCTTGTCGATGCTCGGGATGGATAACCCGCTCTTGCCGTGAACGAAGCGGGACAACAGCCCTTCGTCCAAGCCCGTTTCCTTGGCAATCTGATACCGGCTCTTGGGGCCGGCCTCGATTGCCTGCCTCAACTGGTCGCTCGCTTTTCTCGGTTGCTTCGCTTTCATCGTGCCAATTCTACCCTGTACTTGAATGATAGTCAACCCTGAAAAAGCAGCCGGACGCGCCGGCCCGCTTTCGCACCGTGTCGCATGGGATGCTTGCCCATCTTCTCACCCCGCCAGACTGCCGTACATGCCGCCAGAGGGCCACTTGCCCGAAAGGTGTCAAGCATCGACCGACCCCGAGGCAGCGCAACCACGGGGCCCACCGTAGGCCGCTTCCCCGGCCGGGCCGGCTTGGGAACGGTCCAGCCACTCCACAGCCACCCCGGGCGCCGGGGGGTGGCAGTTTCCGCACCGCACCACGTCAGGCCAATGGACCGATCGCCACCAGTCCCGCCGGCCACACCAGTAGCATGGGCCGATGCCCGGGCGCCGGGGCTCGGGCCGGCTGGCAGGCAGGTCCTCAAAGGTGGACCGGGCCCACCACCGGGCCGCCTCGGGCAGGTCGGGCGGTTCCCACCCCAGCCGGCCGGTAACGTCGGGGCGCAAGACCCACCCGTCGAACGGACTTGGGGTGGGCTCGGGGAGCGCTTCGGCCGTGGGCTCGGGGGAGTCCGTCGCCGGGGGGCCGTCGGCCGCCGGGGGCTCGGGGGCCGGGCCGATGCCCGAGGGGGCCGGGCTGCCGTCGAACAGTTCAGCCAGGAAAGCCGCCGCGTCAAAGCCCATCGCTTTTTTCTCCTACACCTACCCCTGGGCATCGTCCCAACCGTCCCAACCGTCCCACGTGGGGCGGAATCCCGCTGTTTCTTGGGACGATTCGCCTGCCTACCGTCCCACGAAAACGCCCCATATTCCTCGGGAAAACGGGTATCTTGGGACGGTAGGGACTATTGGGACGGTCTGCCGGGGTCTGTCGGGATGTCGTTTTCATCGCTCGGGCAATCCAGGTCGATTCCGTAGCTCTCTTGAATCCGCCGCAACACGTCGGGCGTCACGTCCCGAAACTCCCGCCGGCTGCCGACCTTCCGTGGCGTCGGGATGCCGTAGCTTTTCAGCCGGGCCGTCACCGTGCGGGGATGCCAGTTCTTGAACACCGCCGGCTCGGCTGCCGTTGCCTTGACGAGAATATCGTGGGGCGTCGGTCGCTCGCCCAACCGCACGGCTTCCGCTAAGACGCGCAACAGCGCTTCGTCGGCGTCGGGGACCGCTTCGTCCCTGCCACGGTCGATAACTGCCATGGCGTGTTCTTGGAGTAGTTTTAGCAGTCCCCGCGCGCCGTGTGATTCAATCCACCACGCCAGCGCCAAGAGAGGTTGCCACAGCTCAAAGTCCCGCCCGCTCATCGCCGGGCAGACTTCCACCCGCTTGGGAACCTCCAGCCAGGTCGGGCCGTGTTCCATGGCCAGCGCGTGCAGCTCATCGCGCAGCCTTTGCCAGCCGGCCGGGTCCGCGTCGATACGTCGCCGGGGCTTCTCGCTCCCGGGGGCTGCCCGGAACATGGTCAGGCCGATAGCCCGGCTTGCCAGGGCCGGGGGCAGGGCCGCGATGCAGGCCATTGCCTTGGGGCCGTACACGTCGAAACTGACGGTCTTGAACGTGTCGCCTACCGGCTCCAACCGCGTTGCCTGCCCGCCGCGCTTGTAGCCGGCCAGCAACATCGCCACGATTTCCCCCGTCCCCGGGTCCTGAGTCTGCTTCAGCCGTTCGGCTTCGTCCAAGAGCAGCGTTCCACCCTGCGCGTGCAGAGTGCGGAACAGCGCCGGCCCGCTCATGTTCGATGATCCCAGGGGACGGAACACCAGCCGGGCCAGAATCTCGAAAACCCGGCTCTTGCCGCTTCCCAACGGACCGCCGACGTACAGGTAGGGCACCGCGTCCCAAGCCAGGTAGCAGTAGGTCAAGACCACCCACAACACCAGTGTTGCGACGATGCCCGGGGCGTGTTCCTTGGGCAGGTCGATGAAGTAGGCCACCCGCTCGCACAGCCGCTTGAACAAATCGGAGGGGCTGGGAGGGGCCGCCCCCTTCACCCATTCCCGCCGGCCCGCGCTGGACCAGCCCGAGGGAGTGCTTGCCGTGGGCTCGGGCGGGGTTGGGTGAATCCACAGCCGGCGCCCCTCGGGGAGTTCAATCGACGTAGGCAAGGGCCTCTGTTCCCGCCGGCCGTCCGCCCACCGCAGATAGAGCATCCATCGACCTATTGGCTTGTCGCCCATCGTGCTCATCGTTGGCACGGCCAGCCCGCACACGTCGGGCGTAATGAACCGCTCGGGCCGGATGATGGAAGACACGTCAAGCTCGGGCAGGGCCCCGAGGTCTGCCGGCGCGCCGTCGGTTTTGCTGGCCACTTCCGCCGCCAGCCGGAGCAACTCGGCTTCAACGGCCGCCGCGTCGATGCCCGGGCGCCCCTTGCACACCGCTTGGACAAACGCGGTCCGCTGCTTGGGCTTAGTGAGGTTCAGGGATTCGACTGCCAAGACTTCGCTACCCAGCTTGGCCGTCAAGGTTACCGTTCCGTTGCGCCCGCCCGGGGCGTATTCGAGGGTGAGGGGCTTATCTTCCATGACCGATACCCGCCTTTCGCTTCGTTCGGATTCCCAGCCGGCGCACGGGGGCCGCGTCGATCGCCGCTTGCACGTCGGCAGCCGTCGCCCCGCGTTGCTTCCACGCCCGGGCGTCTTTGATGCCAGCCGGGGGCGTCATGACCCGGACCGCCGGGCAGTAGGCCACCAGCACGGCCGCCAGACTGTCCGCCCCGCGCTGCCCGGGCGCGTCGTTGTCGGCCATAATGACCACCTCGGGGACCGACAGCCGGCGCACGAGGTCAACCACATGGCGAGCCCCGCCGGTGCAACTCGGGCGTCCGACCGCCGCCGGAAACCCCAGGTCCAAGAGGGCCGCGCAGTCGGTCGGGCCCTCGCAGAGCAGCAGCCGGCCGCCGAGGTCCAGGCCCTCGGGCAGGAAAAGCCCTTCCTTGCCGCCCTTGACCGACAGCTTGCGGCCGTTGGGCAGCCGCAACCGGATGCCCACCACTTGCCCATGGGCCCCTCCCATCGGAAAAGACCAGGCCCGATGGCGCGTTGACCAGCCGATGCCCAGCCGGCTCAGACTCCCTACCGACACCCCGAGGCTATGGGCCAGTCCCCCCAGGGCCTCGGGCCGGAGCGCCTCGCGAAAGTCCGCCGCCAGCTTGCCGAAGTCCGCCATGCCGTTGCCCGGCTGGCCCATCATGCGGATTGCCCGGCCGATTGTCCGCCGCCAGGGCGTCCACACGGGGCCATCGTCGCGCAAGACGTGGAGCCAACCGCCTTCCCCGCAGCGTTTCCGCGATTCCACCCGGGCACAAATTGCAGCCGCCGGCGCGTCCATCGGGCCGGCCACGAGGCACCAGTCGGGCTTGCCGCACACCGGGCAGGGCCGACGCTTGCTCACGCGCTGCCAATCGCTCTTGCTCATCGGCCCGCCCCTCCATCGACCCGAGGGCAGCCGGCGCGGATCCACGCAAGGTACTCATCGCGTCGGTAGCGGACGGCCCCGGTCTTGCCGGTCCCGATCTTCACCGGCCGCGGGGCGATACCGCACCGGCTCCAACGCCATAGCGTCCGCTCGCCCACGTTGACCAGCCGCGCCGCCTCCGCCGTGGTCAGTAGCTCGGGGGGGATGGTTTCGAGGGGGGTATCACTCGGCATGGTCCACCCCCTGCCGGTCTTCGGCTGCTTGCTTGGCGAGTTCCTGACTCACCGAGTCCAGGTCGAAGAGATAGCGCGCCCCAGCCCGTAGGCAGGGCACCTTGCCGGCGTCCGCTCGTTCGCGGAGCCACTTGGCGGGAACCCCGAGCCGACGGGCGGCACGGGGGAGAGAGAGTAGTTCGCTCATCGCATGATCCCCGGTTCTGAGGTTAGCCGGCCACGTTGGCCAGCATCATGCAACAAGCGTAGAAAAGACCGTGTGCGCCACCCGCGCGCTACGTGCGCCTTTTCGCGCGCGCTGGAAGATTCTTCCCTGGGGCGTTGTGCCCGGGTTTGGCCAGCCGGTAGTTGCCTTTCTTCTCCCCAGGGACGATCATCGTAGCCCATGCGGGATGCTCGCGGAAAACAGTAT
>Ga0315290_10000457_pt1 | contig 26439 bp, 21 predicted proteins | sample YL17G12_0_MG_FD_203627 | JGI IMG/M metagenome (GOLD analysis project Ga0315290, IMG submission 203627) | Sediment microbial communities from Yellowstone Lake, YNP, Wyoming, USA - YL17G12_0 | ecosystem: Environmental > Aquatic > Freshwater > Lake > Sediment | place: USA: Wyoming | collected... | reverse complement strand
CGCTGGCCACGTTGATTATCCGGCCGCGACGCGCCTTGATCATCGGCCGGGCCGCGGCCCGGGTGAACAGGAACGTGCCCCGCAGGTTCACGGCCAGGACCGCGTCCCACTGGTCGTCTTTCATGCGCAAAAGCAGGTTGTCGCGGGTGATGCCGGCGTTGTTCACCAGGATGTCGAGCCGGCCGAACGTCTTGACCACCTCCTCGACCACCTCGCCGACCCGCTGGCTGTTCGTAACGTCGCAGGCCAAGGCCAGGGCCGTGCCGCCGGCGGCCTCGATGGCCGCGACGGTCTGGGCGAGCGTCTCCGCGTTGACGTCGACGCACGCCACCGTGGCGCCGGCGCCCGAGAGGATTTCCGCGATGGCCCGACCCAGGCCCCGCGCCGCCCCGGTCACGATCGCCACCTGGCCGGCCAGGCGGGTGGAGCCGGACGGGTTCGTCGGGTTATCCATGGCAACTTCCCTCGCGGCCTGGTCACACTTCCACACTCTGGCACGATACCTTGCGATCGATCCGCCGCAGCAATCCGCGGAGCACCCGGCCCGGGCCGATCTCGTAGAACTGGTCGAAGCCCCGGGCGAGCAGGTACCGCATCGATTCCTCCCAGCGGACCGGCTCGAGGACCTGCTTGACCAGGATGCGGCGGATTTCCTCCGGGTCGTGGTGCGGCCCGGCGTCGACGTTGGAGATCACGGGGATTCTCGGCGCGTGCATGGGCACGCGGGCCAGCGCTTCGGCGAGCCGCTCGTCGGCGGGCCGCATGATTCGCGTATGGAACGCGCCGGCCACGGCCAGCGGGACCGCCTTCATGGCCCCGAATTGCTGGGCCGCTTCGGCCGCCCGCTCGCACGCCGCGTTGGTCCCGGAAATGACGATGTTTCCCGGGCAGAGCAGGTTGGCGATCTCGAGGATCTCGCCGCCACGGACTTGCTCGATGAGGGCCTCGACCTGCGAGCGCTCCAGGCCGAGGATGCTGACCATGCCGCTGGGGGTGGCGTCGGCAGCGGCCTGCATGGCCGCCCCGCGCTCTTGGACCAGCATCAGCCCGTGCTCGAAGTCCATCACCCCGGCGAAGACCATGGCCGTGTACTCGCCCAGGCTCAGCCCGGCCGCCGCCTCGCAGCCCAAGACCACCTCCGGCGATTCCGCCCGGAGCGACTCCAAGGCGGCCAGGCTGGTGACGAACAACGCCGGCTGGCTGTAGACCGTCGAATCGAGCTCGTCGGCCGGACCCTCGAAGCAGAGCTTGGCCAGGTCGTAACCGAGGATCTCGCCGGCGCGGTCGTAGAGCCGGTACACGCCGGGCAGCGACTGTGCCAGCCGCCTGCCCATGCCGACCGTCTGGGCCCCCTGTCCGGGGAATAGAAACGCGATCCTGCTCAAGGCCGCGGACCCCGATTAGCTCTCCGGCTCGACCACTTTCCGGCCCATGTAGTACCCGCAGTTCGGGCAGACCACGTGCGACGGCACCGCGGTGCTGCACTGCGGGCAGTAGAGCAACTGTTTGGGCTTCTTGGCGTCGTGTGCCCGACGCGAGCCGGTCCGAGCGTTCGATTGTCTACGTTTAGGAACTGCCATGATCGATCCTGAACCCCTTCAACGGCCGCTGGGGCCCCAAGCCGGTCTGGTTGGGTCAAACACAAACGAGATATCCTAAGCTCCCCCGGCAGACGTGTCAACCGACCCGGCAGAACCCCTCCCCAGCGTGAGCCTGCCGGCAAACGACCATGGGAGGGCTCTTCAGGGGGGGCATGACGGCACGGGATACGCCACCTGGACCGTCGCAGGGCACCTTGACCCGTCTTCCGGTGATGGATACCCTAAATGGAGGGGCAGGTGCACAGGAACGGGACCATGACCGAGACGTTTCCGCCGGATCTCCAGCAGTTTGTGCGTCAAGAGGTGGCCAACGGCCATTTCCGCAGTGAGGACGACCTCCTCCAGGAAGCGGTTCGTCTGCTTCGCGACAGGCGGCTCGGCTACGAGCGGCTGCGTCAGGAAGTCCGGGCACGGCTCGAAAGCATCGACCGCTCCGAGGGAATCCACCTCGATGGCGACGAGGCCCTGGGCGCCTTCTTCGACGGAATCGAGGCCGAGGTAGAAGCGGAGCGAGCCGCCCGGAGACACGAAGGCGGATGAGTCGCTACACGCTGTCTCCCCGGGCACGCGAGGATCTCAAGGCGATATACCGTTATCTCGCGGAACAGAGCGCGCCCGCGGCCGGCCGCCTCCGCGAAGTATTCCTGAAGCGGTTCCGTCTTCTGGCCAGGCACCCGCTCCTGGGCGAAGCCCGCGATGACTTGGCTGAGGGCCTGCGTATGTTTCCCGCGGGGAGCTACGTGATCCTTTACCGGCCAACCAAGGTCGGAATTACGGTCGCTCAGATCGTGCACTCCGCGCGCGACATGGACGCCTTGTTCGGGCGGCCAGCTTGAGGTCCGGTCTGATCGCCTCCCTATCGAGAATTCGCTCCCGGTTCACACCTTCTTCGCGTACATCGCCGACTCCTGTGAGTCATACCCATTCGCAGCGGGCCGCGACCCCTAATTCAAGCGTATTGTCTTGGCGTGGTTTGTGCCCTTGACATTCGGCCCTAGAGGATAGGGAGCCAATCCGCCCGACAGGAGTCTCACCCCCAGTTGACTTCTCTACCAAAGCAGGGTACGCTCGTGTATTGTGCGGCGGGTGACAAACTCCGCGAAGAAGGGCAATGCGACCGAGGTCCGGTCGGAAAAGAGCGGCCAGGGTATTCATCCTCGGGTGAGCGTACCGTTTTGGCGTAAAGACGGAGGCGCGCATCGGGGTGCCGTTTCGGAAGGCGCAAACATGGCAAAAGTCATGCTTTTTATCGACGGGACTTGGCTTTACAGCAACACCGGCCGCTTGGCCGAGTCCTTTGGCAAGCCGGGCTTCCAGATCGACTTCGGCAAGTTGCCTCAAACCCTGGCGGGAGAGGTGCGAAAACAGTTGGGCAACACCGAGGTGGACGTAGTTCGCACCTACCTGTTTGGCAGCTATGCCGCGAACTACGATCCGCAGGACGGTGAAGCGGTGCAGCGCCGCCTCGATTTCTTCGACATGCTCAAGGAGGAGTTCCACTACGAAGTGGAGACCTACCCGATCAACTTCCTCGGCCGCAGGCTGCGAAGAGTGGACCGCGATCCGAACGACGACTTCGAGCCGAGGGAGAAGTGTGTCGATATCTCCTTGGCAACCTCGATGCTGTATTTCGCCGCCATTCCGTACGCCTATGACATCGCCATCGCCGTGGTCGGCGATCAGGATTTCAAGCCGGTTCTCCAGCATGTGCGCCGGTTGGGCAAGCGGGTCGCGATTGCCAGTATCCGACAAGCGTGTGCCGCCGATTTCGCCGATCCTCGGGATGGCGCGCGCGTCAAGGACTTCGACATCATGTGGCTCAACGACCTCTTGGCCGACCTGGAATTGAGGTACGAGCCCCACCAACTGGATTGCGAGTCGCCCACGCATCGCGGCCCGAGGAAGGTGTGGACCACCTTTCACCCTCGGAAAGGCAAAAAGTTCTACTGCGACGAATGCCGAGCCCGATTCGCACGCGACAAACAGGAGGCCCAGGAGCAGTCTGCCGGCCAGACCCTCGATGCACCGCCCGAGGGTTTCCCTATTGAAGAAGTGGCAGTTGGGCAAGTCTTTGAGGGCGTGCTGAAGAAAATCGTCCAGGAGAAAGGCTTCGGGTTCATCCGCTCTCCCGGCGGTAAGGACTTCTTCTTCCACATGAGTGATTTGGCGCCCGGCCTGGAGTTCGACGTGCTGGAGCCCGGGATGAGACTCGATTGCGAGGTCGTCAGACTACCCGGGGAGGATAAAGAGAAGCCGGCAGGCGCGGTCCGGAACGTGCGAGGAGTCTTAAGATAGGGCTTCGCCGCGCGAACCTCACGCCCCCGGCACGGTGATGGTCCGGGAGCCGGCGGCGGGCGCTTCGCCGGCGAGCTGGAGCCGTACTGAGCCGGAGCGGGTCGAAACCGCAGCGCGGAACTGCGCGGGGGTGCGGACCGCGGTCCGGTCCACGTGGCTGACGAACATGCCGGGACGCAGGCCGGATTCCCAGGCCGGGGTGCCTTTCTTCACGTCGATCACGGCCACCGCTTCCAGCAGGCTCGGCCCGCTGGCATGGCCGGCGGCCAGGGCGTCGTCCAGGGCGGTGACGTAGTCGATCCGCATCCCGCGCCAATCGGGCGACGGGTTCGTGACGACCTTCTTCCCCTGCACCCGGTACTTGGTCAGCTCCACCTCGAGGTCCATCCTGCGCTGACCGCGGAGCAGGCCCAGCCGCACCACGGCGTCCAGCGGAAGCTTGCTGACCTCGAGGACCAGCGCGTCGGGATCGCGGATGGGGGCGCCGTTGACGGCGGCGATCACGTCGCCGGGTCGAATGCCGGAGCGTGCGGCGGGCATCCCGGGGAGCACCTTCTCCACCCGGGTGCCCTGGACCCCCAACCCAAGATCCTCCCCCGCGATCCGCTGCAACTGCACGCCGAGGAAGCCGTACTCCACCTCGCGGCCCTGCCTGAGGGCCTCCAGGACGCGGCGGAACGTGGCGTCCACCGGCATGGCGTAGCCGGCGGCGGCGTCGAAGCCGGGCACGGCCGGGATCGACGTGGTCAGCCCGACCATCTCCCCCTTCAGGTTCAAGAGCGGTCCGCCGCTCGTGCCCAGGTTCAGCTTCGCGTCGGTCTGGATCAGGGTGCCGAAATGGTGGAGCGTCGGCTTGCCGAGCTCGGGCTCGTCGGGACTGGCGGGCGCCTTGCGGCCGAGGTTGGCAAGGATGCCCCAACTGGCGCTGGCCTGGCCGTCCCGGGCCATGGCAAACGGGTTGCCCAGGCAGACGGCGATCTGCCCCTTGCGCAGGCCCGCCGCATCGCCCAGCGACATCGTCGGCAGGTCGATGGCGTTCGGGCGCGGCAGGAACTCCTCATCGGGGGCCAGGACGGCCAGGTCGCTCCGCGGGTCGGCCGCCGCGAGCTTGGCCCGGTACACCCGCCGATCGTAGGTGCTCACGTAGTAGTCGCTCTGCTCGCCCAGGACGTGGTACACGGTGAGCACCCAGCCGCGGCGGTCGACCACCACGCCGGTGGCGTACTCGGTGGGGATGAAGTCGGGATCGGCCGGCCTCGGGACCGGCGGGGCGAGGATGCGGCGTCCGAACGGATCCGGGCGGGTCTCGAGGTTGAGCATCTCGCCGGGCGGTGCGCGCCGGACCCGCGCGATCGCCACCACCGACTTCTCCGCCCGCGCAATCACCTCGACCAGGGCCCGCTCGACGGCCTCGGCCGCTTCCAGGCCCGAGGAAGGGACCGGCGTGGCCGGGCCCTGCCCGGCGCACACCCCGGCCAGCGCCGCCATCCACAGAAACGCCGCGCCCGACAAGAACCCCCAATCGCGTGCCATGCTTCAGCCCCCGTTTTCCACCGTGTCCAAGCCGTCCCCTCCCGGGCGCCATCGCTCCCCGGCGGCGCCGGGCCGCCCGTGCCATAATCCGTTGGCCCATGGAAGGGTGCCTTGCCATTATATCGCCTGCGAAAAAGGTTGCCTAGGGCGGCACCGCCGGTCGTCCCGGCAAACAGCAGGACCATTACACCGGCCAGTGTCAGCCTTCTCTCCATGGGGCTCAACGTCAGGGACCCGGGAATGCGAAAGTGTCCACGCTCTTCTTCCCGCCCTCAGGGGAGACGTACATCAGGGCATTGCCCTCCCTGATCAGCTCACCCTCCGGGACGATGATCTTCAGCCAACCGGCCCGGGGCGTCGCTTTCTGGAGATTCTCGATCAGAACGCGGGCCTTGTTCGCTTCAAGGGCGACCACTTTGGGCGCGCGGGCTCGCACGCGCCCCTTCTTCTCCTCCCCCTTGGCCGGGCGCTCGCTCAAGGCACGATCCACGCTGGCGGCGATCTCCGACACGTCGACGCTCTTGTCTCCCACACTGCTGACCGTCACGCACACGTTTCCCCGGGTGAAAGAGATCGCGGCCGGGACGTCCGTCCGCGGCTCCCGGCCGACGTAATTGACGTCGCCCATCTCGGCCAGCTTCTTGGTTCCTCGGGGAATGTCCGGCCGCATGCAGTGAGTCAGGTGTTGGTGCAGGCTCTCCTGGGCCAGCCGCCAATGGTGACGCTCCGTGATGCCCACTCGGACCAGCTCGCGTCCCGGCGTGCTCTTGCTTTGCCACAGGTACACCTTCTCCGTCACCTCGGGAGTCTCCTGCACGGTCACCACCTTGAGCAGTTCCCAGCCCTTGAGCTCCGTGCCGAGCATGCGGTAGCTGTAGTTGAACACCCGGCGTCCGCGCGTGGTCCCGGCTGCCCACTCTTCCACATTGTACTGTGCGTGCATGATTGACTTCTCCTTCAAGAGACGGCGCAGAGGGCGCCTTACTTGACGGGTCTCCGTTGTTTGAAGGCGTCCGGCTGCGGCTTGCAGTCCTCGCAGCCTCCCGAGACCGGCGGACTCAGCCGCCGCCGGTAGTTCACGGTGGTGCAGTCGCCGAACAACACGTTCGCCGGCAGGATCCACGCATGGGGCGCCTTGGTGGGATCGGCGTCCCCGTCAACCATCAGGCAGCCGTCGAAGAGATTGTCGTTCTCGGCACATGCTCCCTTCCAGGCGACTTCGTGGTATCGGAAGCCTCCCCAGTTGGGCCAGGGATCCGGAGGGGGGTAGCCGATGGCCAGGATCGGGTTCAGCAGGAAGCTCGATAGATCGAGGTCGGCATTCGACGCCATCTTCGACTGCCAGAGGTCACACCCGACCACGTTCGCCAGGGAGGAAACCGTGTTGGCGCTGTCGGTGCAGTTGACTATCGCCGACAGACCGAGGCCGCCGTTGAGCCTTTCGATCATCTGGCTGAGCATGAAGGGGTTGTCGCCGTAGTGCGTGCCCCCACTGACGTCGTCATACTTTACCTTGCCGGAGTTGTAGTAGCGCTCGGTGATCCGCGCGGCTGCCTCGTCCGTGGTCGGGGCTCCCGCGGCCCAGCCGCAAGCCAGCTCCAGCGCGGCCACCCAGGGCAGTTCCGCCTTCCAGGGTGCGGTCGGCTTGCCGAGCACGAGGTAGATCTTGTGGCTTGCCGAGCCGATCAACACCGGCATCGAGGCGCCGGCGGACTTGCGGGCGTACCAGTCGAGCGTGACGTCGGGCTTGCCGACCGTGCCTGGAAGCGGCCACATCAGCTCGAAGTCGATGGGATTGCTCAGGCCCGAGGGGTTGAAGGTGGGCGTGACTTTCTTCCGACGCACGCCCCCCAGGCTGCCGGTGGCGCCGATCGCATAGCTCCCGCTCACGAATCCGGGCAGCTTGCGGAGGATAACTTTCACGTGCGGCAAGGAGCCGCCCACGTAGGCGGCGGGCCCGTTCTGTTTGCCCTTGACGTACTCGGGCAGGGCAATGGGCTTTCCCGTCACGTGGTCCTTCAGCGGAATCGCCGCGCTCCCGTCGAAGCGGAACTGGATGCTCTCGATCACGAACGGCGGCTTGCCGGGCTGGATCGGCGGCGTGCCGTCCGGGCAGATGACCTCCAGCTCCCGGTCGGCACAGAGGTAGATCAGGCTGTTGTCGGCGCTGGGAGCCACGCCGGAAGGCCGCCAGGCAAGTCCGTCGGCAATCGTCTTGAGGGTGACCGGGGGACCGAGCTCCAGTCTCACCAGGCTGTTGGCCGGATCGCGCTGGACGCAGAAAATGCCCTTCGCGTCCTTGTCCCAGGCGAGAAAGAAGGGGGAGACCAGGCCGGTGTAAAGCTGCTTGGCACTGCCGCTGGCCAGCTCGATCTGGGTCAAGGCCCCCTTGTCCTGCTCCGTCACGTAGGCGTACTTCTCATGGGCGTCGATCACGACCCCCACCGGGTGGCCAAGCCCGGCCGCAACTGTCTTGGACGTCTTCGCGTCGACGTCGATCTGGACGAGCTGGCCGGAATCGTAGCACACCGTGTAGAGAAACCGTTTGCCCCCCGTCTTCTTCAGGTCGAGCTGCTGCGGGGCTCCCCCGGGTTGGACGATCTTCTGGGAATCCTTGCCCGGCACGATCCGCACCACGGCCCCGGTCCGCTCGGAGACGAAGATCTGCCCGGTGGCCCAATCGACCTCGACGTCCTCGGGATAGGCCAGACCGGTCTTGACCGTCGTCACCATCCCGGTCGCGACCTCGACCTTGGAAAGCTCGCCGATCGACCATTCGACGTAATAGGCCGTCTTGCCGTCCGGCGACAGGTCGATTCCCACTCCGGCAGCGAGCCCCAACACCACGTCATTGATCTGCACGAGCCGGTCTCCTATCTCGGTCTAACGAGTGTCCGGTTGGCTCCACTCTGGGCCCTTGAGAGCGACCGCCCATCATTGTACCGCCCGGACAATAGCGACAACACCGACGGTCCTCTTCGGTGCCCGCATTCCTCGCGATCGCCTGCTGGCCGGCAAATCGCTCGCAGCCCCTTGCCGATCGGCTCCGCCCGCCCGGCCTGGGACCCCATGCCGGCAGCACCATCAAGGAAAACCGGCACAGCCGGCCCTGCGCTCCTGCTAGCCGGCGCCTGAAAGGTAGAGGTATTTCCCCTTGGTGGCGTCGAACCGGATCGCGGGCACCCCCGCCGGAAAGTACGCCTCCAGGAACTCCCGCACGGGGCCGGCGTACATGGCCACGCGAATCGTGCCCCAGGTGGCCTGATCGCCCGTCGCGTAGTACACGTAAGTGTTCCCCTCGTGCTCGAACAGGTCGGCGTCCGTGTTGTTGATCCCTTCGCCGGGGATCGGGTCGAGCATCGGATGCCGCGTAGGGCTCAGCTCCCACAGGGCCAGGTCCCGCGACCGGGCTATCGCCGTCACGTACTTCGTCTCCGCCAGCAGGTACTCATACCGGGTCCCAGGCCCTTTGTCCCGCTGGATGCCGTAGATCACGTAGTAGTACGGCGCCAGGTAACGGATCGCCGGGCAGGCGCAGAACGACTGCTCCTGGAGGTCCGCAAACCCGACGCCCGGCACCCGCTCCCACCGTGCCAGGTCCTTGGAGCGGGCAAACCGAAAGCTCCACTGCACCGGCTTGTTCGATTCGTAGGCCATCAAAAAGCCCTGGCCGTCGCGGCACACCGAGGTGTTGAACAGGTGCTCGTTTCCCTCGCGGCGGATCGCCAACTCCTGCTTCCACGACTTCAGGTCGCTCGACCAGAAGCGGTACACGTCCTTGGTCCACTCCTTGTTCGTGTTCACGGTGCCGAACACGTTCAGCTCGTCCCCGTGGACAAAAGCGCTGACAAACGAGAAGCCGGTGCCCAGCCGGGCCACCTCCCGGCCGGTCACCAGGTCCTGGACGAACAAGTACGCCTGCTCCTGCTCTGCCGGCTTGATCGAGCGCTCGTTCTGGACCAGCATCGGCCGCTGCCGAAAGATCACGGGCGTGTTCTCCATCCCGCGGGGAAAGCTGAACGGCAGCTTCACCAGCCGGGGATTGGGCGGAGCCGGCCGCTTCGCCAAGGCCCCGGCGCCGGCAGGCGGGGGACTCGAAGCGGGCTCGGCACCCCGGGTCGTCCCGGCAACGAGCAGGACCACCACACCGGCCATCCAAGGAAACAAGCCCCCGACGGGCCCAACGGCGATGCTTTTCATGGCAGTCGACCCTCGCCCCGCGTACCCAACCACACGCAGCCCCCGATCATTCTCGCCTAACGGAGACTGTCCGACCAGAGGGGGCCGCCCATGTGCCCAGACCGCAGACCTGCGGCATGATCCAGGACGTCTGGGTCGTGCGGAAGAATCGCCCCTCTCCGTAGAAGCGGTCCTCCAACATGACGGATCGGGATGGAGAGCGGATCGCACGCAATCACGAAGACCCGCAAGGGCGAAAACGCGAAAGAAGAGGAACAGCAGCGGGGGCGATAACGAGACCCGAGCCGGCTGCCGTGCCCCTGCTCCGATTTCGCGATTTCGTACTTTCGCGGTTTCGTGATCCTCTTCCCGCTTCTTCGCCCCGAGGCGGGTCCTCTCCCATTCACGTCGGCGCGACCTTCCTCGACTCCTCGTAGAGCGTGTCGGGGCAGACGTCCTGCTCATGGGGCCAGACGACCGTGCCGCCTTCCACGCGAGCCTGCTTGAAGTAGGTTACGTCTTGGAGTTCCACGAAGACCCCAAAAGCCAGGAGAGGGGCACAGTCGAACACACCGGTCTCCCCGTTGGAGAAAGTGATCTCGAGTTGGTAGTCCTGCTTCGCGACGACCCCCCGGACTCTTGGATTCACGACTCACCTCAAAGGATCGATCTTGAACGGCTGCTGACCCTGCACCGCAAGCTGCCAGTCCGCCAGCAGCTCGTCCCTGTGGATTTCGACCCATGCCTGGACAAGCCTGATCTTGCCCGGCGGAAGCGACCCTTCCAGCAATTCCCCCTCGGGGATGGCGATCACCGCTTCATCGTCCTGATATCTCACATGGATGTGCGGCCGGCTGTGCCGCCTATTGTCCATGAAGTAGAGAGAAACGATCACGCCATAGAACATCGATATTACGGGCATGCCTTCTCCTCTCGACGCCTCGCCACTAAGATTCTACGTCCTTTCAGCCGCCACACAAGAGGAGACGGTGCCGCGGCCCCCCCGCCATAAGGGCTTCTGCTGCTACCGTTCTCTCCGGGTACGATCCCTTGGCCCCTTCCCTGAGCATCTCACAGCCGTGTCGCTCGAGGTGTCGAACGAGGTCCCGCCGCTTCATAGAGTCAGCACTCCGATCTGTTCCCTGAAGGCATCCTTGCCTGCGCCCTCTTCCTCGGCCAACTGCTTGTTCGCGTCGAGGACCAGCTCGATCGCCTCGCGGAGATTCGAGCGAGCCTCTTCCAGGGTCGCGCCCTGGGTGTTCGCCCCGGGCAATTCCTCCACGTAGGCGATGTACCCGCCGTCGACCTTCTCGAAAACGGCCGTCAGTTGTCTCTCCATGGAAACACTCCCCTCACACTGTGCCAGACTGGCCTAGCCCTTGCGCGTGGGTCTTCGCTCCGCTCGACCCACCCTACGGCTCGACCCACCCGACCCGCCGGCGGACCGAGCACCTGCGATACCACCCGAACCTTCAGTCTATCGATCTGAAGGCGCCCTTTCAAGGGGTGAGGCTTGCTACCCGCGCTCCAGAAGCTCCCACATCGCTTCGGCCATCATCTCCGCGGTCACGCGGGGGTTGGCTCATCCGGCTTCCTTCAACGCTATTGGCCGACGCTCAGCTCCCCGGCCGTTGATCCATCGGCACGGTAGCGGCGGACGAGCAGCTTGCCCCGGGTCGTCAGGCTCTCGGCCGCCAGCGTGGCGGAATCGTCGTTGGGCAGCAGGGCCAGCACGCGGCCGTCGGAGAGCGCGGCGGTGAGCACGTATCCGCCCTGCACGGGCTTGAGATCGGCCTGGCCCGGGACCGCCTGGGTGACGCGGTGCGGGCGATACAGCGTGACGAACTCGACGCTCTTCGCCTTGCCGGGCGTGGAGGCCGTCAGGTGCCACTCGCGCAGGGTGATCTGCGGCTCGGGGTTGGGATCGTACTGGTCGGTCTGCGTGAACGTCAGGCCCTCGGGGGCCAGGAAGTCGATGGCGCAGAGGACCTCCCCGGCCCGGGCCTCGATGCCCCGCTGCCCCTTGACCTTGAACTGGTTGGCCGCGTGCAGCCAGTACTGGAAGGTCGAAGGCTCGCGTGCCGCCAGCCGGTCGAAGACGATGACCAGCTCCGGCTTGACCAGGAGGATGGTGCGGGTGTAGCGATCCAAGAGCGGGCGTCGCCGGCCGCCGGGCTCGATCACCCGATACGCCTCGCCGGCCTCGCCGACCACGGCGTCGATCGAGGCGGTGGTCTGGAAGTCGACGATCTTGCCCTTGGCCTCCGTGGAGCGGGCCGGGGCCTGGTCGTGGCCGTCCACCGTGATGTTGTTCAACGACCGCGTGCTCCACACCCACCCGCGGTGGTGCAGGTCTCCGTAGCTGTAGTAGTGGCCGGTGCGCAGGAGCAGAGGCTGACCGTAGGCCCAGAGGACGAAGGAGTTGTTGGCCTCGTTGCCGTGCGACCAGGTGCCCCGGGGGCTGGACTTGAAGATGACCTGGACGTCCTCGTCGGCGCGGCGGAGCGTGGTGTTGAGCACGGCCACGCCCGTGCCGCGGAAGAGTCGCGAGGGGGGCAGGTCGTCGGGCGGCGTGGCGGCGACCTTCGGCAGCGTGCCGCGGACGAATCCCACGTAGCCGGGCGATTCCCGCGGCCCACCCATCTGCTCGACGTACCACTGCCAATGGCCGTTGCCGGCCTGGGCGGCCAGCTCGCTCATCAGGGGCACCGTCTGCGAGGCCTTCATGCGGCTGGCACCGTCGCCGAACCCGCCGCCCAGCTTGCCCGGCGGCATGAGGTACATGGCCAGGTAGCCGGCCTGGGAGAAGTACGGCTTTTGGAAGGCGTTGACTCCCATCTCGGCCCGCATGACGTCGGCCCACCAGGTGAAGCGGTCGATGTAGCTCGCCCAGTAGCTGGGCCCCTCGTGCCAGCCGCCGTCGTCGTCGCTCCAGACCGGGTAGACGTTGAAGAACACGCTCATGGCGAACCACACCCAGTCGTCGGCCCCGTCGATCTCGTCGAGGAAGGCCACGCCCACCTCGCCCAGGAAGTGCCAGGCCCGATTGCTGTGGCTGCTGTACGGCTGCCAGAGGTGCCCGGGACACAGGTGGGCGTACATCTCCTCGCCGCGGACCTTCATCACGCGGCGGCACTCGGCACGCTCGTCTTCGCTCAACAGGTCGTAAACGAAGGTGTACGTGCGGGCGAACCGGCTGTTGTACGGCATGCCCGCCTCGTCGTTGTAGCGGTAGCCGGTGGCCCCCTTCGGGTCCCAGCGGAGGCAGTCCAAAAGGATTCGCCTGGCCAATTGGCCGTACTCCTCCTTTCCGCCGATCAGGCGCGTGAACGCCAGCGTGGCCGCGCCGTCCAGTGCCCGGATGGTGTACTCGCGATTGCCCCACCAGATCTTGCGCCAGGCCTCGCCGCCGGTGGGAAGCCCGGGCGGATACCTGGCCGGCTCGGCCGTGGGCGGGGGCGAGGCCACGAGCCGCTCGCACTGGGCCACCAGGCGATCGAGCTGCGGGCGCAGCGGCCCCTTGGCAAGCTCGCGCAAGCGCGGCAGGTCTTCCGGCCGGACGAACATGCGCGGGTGCGACTTGGGTATTCGCCCCAGCAGCTCGCCCCGGGGCGGCATGGGCACGGCCACGGCGCCGGCGGGAATGCTGAACGTCCGCGCCCGGCTCCAGTTGGTCTTGTTCCCCTGCCGGTCCACGCCGCGGTAGCGCCAGGTGTACGTGCCCGGCGCGAACGCCTTGGCCGGGCAAAGGACGTTGAACGTCACCCCTTCGGCGCGATACGCGATCGAGTCGAATCCGCCGCCCCGGCCGCACTCCAGCTCCCAGGCCACGAGTCCCCTCTGGGGCCGCCAGCAAAAGGCCGGGGGGGTGGTCGCCGAAACGGCCCCGGCCTCAGGGCGATACCCCCACTCCTGGTCCGCCGCGGGCCGCTCGTCCAGCGTCAACGACGCCGCCACGCCGATCCCCGGAACAACACACCACACCAGCACCGCCCAGGCTCGCATGGGGAAGCCCTCCTTATTCCAGGCCCGCGTTTCTCAGTTTCTCTCGTTCCCAAGCTCCAGCTTGGGAACACCCGTTCCGAAGCAGGAGCTTCGGAACGAGGGGCCATGCCCGTCCCACGCGCCCTATTGTGGTGCCCTGACGCCAGCCCGGCAAGCCCGCTGCTCGCTTCTCGAATGGCATCGGGTCGCATCGCACCGTTGCGGCAACCGGAACGGGCAGGTATGTTGGATCCTCGACGCCCTCGGAATCCCGGGACGGGCTCAAGCCGGAGCTCGGGAACGACGGTGGCGGGGGCACGTACTCTCGTTCCCAAGCTCCAGCTTGGGAACGAGAGTGGTGGGATACCTGAGGATGACCGCACAAGGGAGGCTTGTCGATGACACCCGTGAGCAATCGAGCGACGCGACGGACGTTTCTCAGGTCCCTGGCTGCCGTCGGGGCCGCCCCCTGGATCGTCCCGGCGGGCGTGCTGGGGGCGCAGCGGAAGACGCCGCCGTCCGCCAAGGTCACGCTGGGCGTCCTCGGCGTGGGCTCGCAAGGCCAGGGCGACATGCGGGCGATGCTCAACCACGCCGACGTGCGGGTCCGCGCGATCTGCGACGTCAACCGGCGCAACCTGGAATCCGCCCGGCGGATCCTCGCCGAGGCCTACGGCAAGCCGGACGCAAAACTCCTGGCCGACTTCCACGACCTCAACGCCGATCCCTCGCTGGACGCCGTGCTCATGGCCCTGCCGGTGCACTGGCACGCCATCCCCTCGATCGACGCGATCCTCCAGGGAAAGCACATCTACCATGAAAAGCCGATGGCCATGTCGTTCGAGGAGGCCCGCCGAGTGCGCGAGGCGGTGCGGCGCAAGGGCGTCGTCTTCCAGTTCGGCACCCAGCAGCGGTCCGACCAGTACTTCCGCTGGGCGTGCGAGCTGGCCCGCAACGGCCGGCTGGGTAAGATCACGGAGATCCAGGTTTCGGTGCCGGCCGGGCGTCGGAGCCCGCTCTTGGCCGAGCAGCCGGTGCCCGACTACGTCGACTGGGAGCGCTGGGTCGGGCCGGCCCCCATGACCCCCTTCCACGAAAACAAGCTCCAGCGCGACTGGCACGAGAACATCACCAACTTCTCGCTCGGCATGATCTCCTGCTGGGGCATCCACCACCTGGACATTGCCCAGTGGGGGAGCGGCACCGACGCCACCGGCCCGATCTCGGTCGAGGGCACCGGCGAGTTCCCCAAGGAGGGCACCTGCGACGCCATCGTGAGCTGGAAAATCCGCTTCGAGTACGCCGGCACGCCGCCGGTCACTTTTGTCAGCGACGGCCAGGGCCTGGAGCACGGCATCCGGTTCCTGGGCGAACGGGGCTGGGTCCACGTGGCCCGGGGCTCGATCCGCGCCCGCGACGACAAGCTCCTGCGCGACCCGCAGAACAAATGCGGCACCATGCCGCTGGCGCTCCCGGTGAGCCGCGATCACACGCGGGACTTCGTCGACGCGATCAAGACCGGCCGGCGGGCGATCTGCGACGTCGAGGCCGCCGTGCGCGGCGACACGCTCTGCCAAATCGCCCTGATCGCGACGAAGCTCGGGCGCAAGCTCCGCTGGGACCCCCAGGCCGAGCGCTTCTCCGGCGACGACGCCGCCAACGCGATGCTCCAGCCCCGGCCCCTGCGCGGACCGTGGAAGCTGCCGCCGTAGGACGGATTGTCAATCCGTCCTTATACGGGACGGGTTAACAACCCGTCCTACGGGAACACCCTGTGGCCCGCTGCCCCGGCCCGTGCGAAGTGCGGGCTCGGTACAGCCCCAAGGCGATACCCCATTCCCGAGGGATTCCCGTCCACTCCGGTGCAGGGGCCCTCCTCATGCTAGGCTTCTGATGCAGCGGGGGACCGTGCCATGGGTGCGCTTCGGAATGATTGCGGGTTGAGGTGGGGGCTGGCGGCGGGGATCGCGTGGCTGGCGGCGATGGTCGCCGGCGCCGCGGAGCCGGCCGGCGAGGTCGGCTCGTCCCCGAAATCCCCGCCCAGCGCCGCCAGCGCGGCCCGGGACCTCGTCTTCGTCCCCATGGAGCGGCCGGTGGCCCAGGGGAAGCAGCGGTGGGCCCTGCTCGTTGGGGTGAATCGCTACAACGAGCTGCGCGAGCTGGAGTACTGCCGCCCCGACGCCGAGGCCCTGCGCGACCGGCTGGTCGCCTCGGGCTTCCCCAAGGACAACGTGTTCCTGATGACCGAGGGGGTCAAGGAGCCCAAGTACCTGCCGTTCAAGGCGAACGTCGAGCGGCAGTTGGAGCTGGTGCTCCGCCTGGCCGGGCCGGAAGACCTGGTGGTCGTCGGCTTCAGCGTGCACGGCGTCCACGTCGACGGGGTGAGCTACCTCTGCCCGGTCGAGGCCAGGCAGGAAGACCCCAAGGGCACGATGGTCCCGCTGGACCTGGTGTACCAGCGCATGAGCGAGTGCAAGGCGCGGTGGAAGCTGCTGCTGGTCGACGCGTGCCGGAACGATCCGCAGCCGGCCGGCATGCGCAGCGCGTTGCCCGCGGGCGAGACCCTGGGCCGCTTCGCCCGATCGTTGGAGAAGCCGCCCCAGGGCATCCTGGCGCTCACGAGTTGCGCCCCGGGCGAGGTCTCCATGGAGGCCAAGGAGCTCCGTCACGGCGTGTTCATGCACTTCGTCCTGGAAGGGCTGGCCGGCAAGGCCGACCGGGAAGGGGGCAACGAAAACGGCCGGGTCTCGCTCTTGGAGCTGTTCCGGTACGCCAACGTCAACACGAAGCGGTACGCGGCGCGCCTGGCCAACCGCGTGCAGACCCCCATGCTCCGCGGCGAGATCCCGGAGGACTACGAGATCACCGCCGCGACGGCGGACCCGCAGGCCGTCGCGGCGCTCGAGCGCGGCGACGCCCACCTGCGCGGCGGCCGCTACGACGAGGCGATCGCCGACTACTCGGAGGCGATCCGCCGGGAGCCGAAGCACGCGGGCGCCTATGGCCGCCGCGCGCGGGCCGCTTCGGCCAGGAAGGATTACGCGGCCGCGATCGTCGACCTTTCGCTGGCCATCCAGCTCGACCCCGCCGAGCCCGACTTCTACTGGTCGCGCGCGTTGGCCCGCAAGGAGGCCCGGGATTTCCCCCGCGCGATCGCCGACTGCAACGAAGTGGTCCGCCTGCGCCCGAACGACGCCCGGGCCTACAACAACCGGGGGTACATTCTTGCGGAGGCGGGGAGCTTCGACGCGGCCCTGGCCGACTACCACGAGGCGCTGCGGCTGAAGCCCGACTACGCCCTGGCCTACCGCAACCGGGGCAACGCCCACGCCAGGCAGGGCCGGTGGGAGAAGGCCGTCGCCGATTACGGCGCGGCGATCCGGAAAGACCCCAAGTTCGCCCGGGCCTACAAGGACCGGGCCGCGGCCCGCGAGGAGCTCGACGACCTGGCCGCCGCCATCGCCGACTACGGCGAGGCCATTCGGCTCGGCCCGAAGGACGTGGCGGCCTGGTGCAGCCGCGCGTGGTGCCACGAGAAGAGCAAGGACCCGGACAAGGCCGTCGCCGACTACACCGCCGCCATCGGCCTGGACCCCAAGTGCGCCAAGGCCTACAACGGCCGTGCCCGCGCCCTGCGCAAGAAGGGCGATTTCCCCCGGGCACTGGCCGACTACGACGCGGCGATCCGCATCGGCGACAAGCTCGGGCTGTACCACAACGAGCGCGGCAACCTGCACTTCGACCGCGGCGCGTGGGACAAGGCGATTGCCGACTACACGGCGTCGCTCCGCCACGACCCGGACGACGCCGTCGTCTACGCCAACCGCGCCGGCGCCTTCCGGAAGAAGCGGGACTGGGAGGCGGCCGTTGCCGACTTCACCGAGGCCCTGCGGCTGAACCCCCGCAACGCCCAGGTCTTGAACGACCGCGGGCTGGTGTACCGCCTCAAGGGCGACCTGGAGCGGGCCGTCGCCGACCACACCGAGGCCATCCGCCTCGAGCCCGGCAACGCCTCCGCCTACAACCGCCGCGGATTCGCCTACGACGACCAGAAAAAGCTCGACGCCGCCATCGCCGACTACACCACCGCCATCCGGCTCGATTCCACGGATGCCGTGGTCTACAACAACCGCGGCTGGTCGTTCCAGAAGAAGGGCCAGCTCGACCGCGCCCTGGCCGACTATTCCGAGGCCGTCCGGCTGAGCCCCAAAGACCCTATCCCCCGAAACAATCGCGGCCGGGCCTACGAGCAGCAGGGCTACCTGGATCGCGCCATCGCCGAGTTCAGCGAAGCGATCCGGCTGGACCCGAGCTACCGGATCGCCTATTCCAACCGGGCCGCCGCCTATCTGAAGAAGGGCCTGCGCAGCCGGGCTGCCGCCGACGAGAAGAAGGCCAACGAGCTGGCACCGTAGGGGAAATCCGAAATCCGAAAGAAATTCAAAGTCCCAAATCCAAAGCCCCAAACGGGCACGACCCGCCCCTTTCTGACATTCGTGCTTCGAACTGTAACCCTCGTGGCGGAAGAACGTCGGCTGTCGCCGGTTCCCTCGCTGGGCGAGTTGATGCGGCATCCCAGGAATAACCACGCGCGCCAATCGAGCCGTGGCGCGAGCTTACCAGAAGACTCTGTCCCCGTCAATAGTTGTATATGGTGTCCCCGGAACTGGGAAGAACTAACCCCGGAACTCGAACTCCACGAGCTCCTCGGCGTCCGCTACTCCTCGACATGAGCATCCAGGAGCGGGCATCGGTCCGACTGCTCCGCGAGAAACTCCTCCTCCGCCGCCTTTTCCAAGCAGTAGAACACCTGATAGAGCGTCGGACTCTTGGACTTCGCAAACAGTTTCTCAACGACCGGCACCCACCGAGACGCCGCTCCCATCGTTGCGGTCAACATGGCAAAGAACGCAGCCGACGTGACCGCGTCGCAAAGTAGGGCAAGGGACGCACCCACGGCACCTACGGTTGCACCACCTAGAGAGACTCGCCGAAGTAACGTGTCCTTGTTCTGGCTGTCAATCGACTTCCTCAACTGACTTAGGGTCTCGCGAAAATAAACACGCCTTTCGGCGATGGACTCTCCGCGTGGTCCGGAGGAAAGGAGCATCCGCAGGTCTCTGCGATTTTCCCGAGCTCCGAGTTCCTTATGGAATCGATCTACTGACACATTCCGAAGAAACACAAACCTCTCATCGAGCAGGAAGTCGACGAGCTGTTCATGGTAGTCGACCGCCTCGTCTTTCAGATTGTCATGATCCCGAACGATAGCCTTCCTTGTCCACCTCGCCTGTTGTCTGTCAGTGGCGACTGAGTATGGGTGGAGTGCAATACCTTCGTCCAAGAGTGCTCTCGCATTTACGAACCCCAAGAAGTCAGTGCTGACATCACCGGCCTGCGCAACTCGATGATAGTAGTAACGTGCTCGCTCAAGCCATGAAACGGGATGAGGCAGAAGAACCAGCCCGCCACGAGCCACGACTGGCTTGAGGAGAAGCAACTGACAGGCAAGCGCGCCCAGTGCCATTGTGTCGATCTGCTCGTCAGGGCTCGAGAACATGCCCTGGACAACGGTATCCCAAAGCACAAGGCGATCACCGAGCAGCAGCCCCATCTTGGCAAACAGGTCGAAGTCTGCCGCAAAACCTACGCCCGTGCTTTGGATTACCTGATGATCCCGCTGGCAGGTCTCCATGTCCAGCACCGCGTCAGACAGGGTAGAACTCCGACACAGGTCGGCCAGGTCACGACGTAACAACTGAATGCTGAAATGGTTAACTTCATCGGGGTAGAAGAGGGGGACACCATCGGCTCCCGAATGAACATGAAGGCGGTTTTCTAATGCACCCAGGAACTCTGTCGAGAACTTTGTTGCGCGGTCAATATGCATATCAATGCTCCAGCGGTAGTTCCAGGTAATTCCGCAGTTCCGGGCAGTTCCGGGCACACCATACACAACTACGGTTTCGAGAGCTTCTGCGGCACAGATTTCTGCCGTCGTACGACCCGGCCAAGCTCCCTTTCCAGACGCTTCTGGAATTCCTCGTCTCCCAAGACGCGATGCTCCAGCGATAGTCGCTCGCCGCCACCGTCAAGCCCGCACGCACCGGATTCAACTCCACGTACCGCGCGGCGCCCATCAGGTAGCACTCGTCCATCACGATGGACGCGAAACGCCCTTGCCAGAGGTGACCATACCAGCGCTCGCGCAGGTGCACACCCCGCGTGTAGCCCCGGTGGGCCTCGCCGATCGCCCGGCGAAGACCGTCCTCGGAGTGCGCCACGGCGATCAGATGCACATCGTTCGGCATCTGCGCCACTCGCCCATCAACTCCAGGTACGCCGCGCAATCCCCGTCGCGAAAGAACGTCGGCTGTGGCCGGTTCCCTCGCTGCGTGACGTGATGCGGCATCCCAGGAACAACCACTCGCGCTCATCGAGCCATGCCGGAAGCCTAACGGAAGACTCTGTCGCCGTCAATAGTTGTGTATGGTGTCCCCGGAACTGGGAATGCCGGAACTGGGAATTGCGGAACTGGAACTGGGCCGCCGGAACTGGGTCCGGAACTGGGAACTGCCCCCGGAACTGCCGAAACTGCCGACTTGTCTGACGTCACCCCGCCTGCACGCTCGGCTGCGACGGCGATGCGGCCGGCATGGAGACCGGGGCGACCGGGGCGCGGGCCTGGGTGGACGGCTCGGCCGCGGGGAACTTCAGCGTGAACGCCGTCCCCTTGCCCAGGGTGCTCTCGACCCGGATGCGACCCCGATGCGCCTCGAGAATCTCCCGGCACATCGACAGGCCCAGGCCCGTGCCCCCTTTCCCGCTGGCGTCCGGCCCGGTCTTCGTGGTGAAGAAGGGCTCGAAGATGTGGGGGAGCTTGTCGGGCGGGATGCCGGGCCCGTAGTCGCGGATCACCAGGTCGACCGTCTTGTTCTCCACGTCCGGCTGGATCTTGACGACCATCCGGCCGCCCCCCGGCATGGCCTGCCGGGCGTTGATCAGGATGTTCAACAGCACCTGCTGGACCTGGCTGGCCGTCACGCACACCTGGGGGACGGGCTTGTACCGCCGCTCCACCGCGATCCGGTACTTGTTCATCTCCCGCTCCAAGAGCAGGAGCGTGTCGTCGACCAACCGGGCCAGGTCGGTCGGCTCCTGGCCGGTGGAGCGGTTCCGCGCCATGCCCAGCACCCCGTTGGTAATCTTGGCCGCTCGGTTCGCCGCCGTCAGGATCTTGTCGAAACACTTCTCCCGGTTCGCGCTGTCCTTGTGACGCAGCCCCAGCTTGGCGTAGTTGATGATCGTCATCAGCACGTTGTTGAACTCGTGGGTCGTCGTGCTGACCAGCTCCCCCAGGCCGGTGAGCTTCTGGGCCTGGGCAAGCCGGGCCTTCAAGAGCTCGACCTGCTCGGGCAAGCTCGGGCCCGTGGCTGGCTCGCAGTGCTCGCGGCGAAGGCCGTCGACGGTGCCGCTCATGTTTGCCAATCGCTCCCTGGGAATTTAGGTAAGATCGCAGGCCGCTCCATTCCCCGCAGCAAAGCCAGATTCGCCCGTTTGCCGCGATGCCAGTTTTCTTTCTGGCTTATCGGAAGGACGCGTCTTAACTACAAGCCGGCAAACGAGTTACTCGCCCAACTCCCTATCGTCGAAGATCGCTGGGCAACTGAAGGGCAAGCGGCTACAATCCCCGCCCTGTCGGGACGCAGGTCACGCAACCAGGCGATTTGGAGAAGCTGGGATGCACACCGTCCAACTCCTGGAGGAGGCCATCCGCCTGGCCCAACAGGCGGGCTACTCAATCAGGCAGGAGTGGCTCGGGGGACGCGGGGGCGGGGGGTGCGAGATCCGCGGGCGCAAGTGGCTGTTTGTCGATCTGGCCCTGGAGCCGGGCGAGCAGCTTGGCCAGGTCCTCGACGCCCTGCGTCGCGACCCCGCCGTGGCCGGCCTTTCGGCCCCGGAGCCCTTGCGGGCATGGCTCGCACCGCGGAAGATCGCGTAGGGCAGCCGGCCAACGAAAGGACCATCCCATGACCCGCGTGTTCCAACTGCTGCTGGCGCTCTCGGCCGTGTTGGTGTTCGATTCCTCCGGCAAGGCGGGCGCCCCGGCGGGCGAAGAGCGGCCCCTGCTGCGCCTCGCCCCGGGCATGAAGCCGGCCGACGCGGTCGAGGCCCGCGACGCCAAGGTCGAGCTGGCCCCTGATCCGGCCGGCATGGGCCTCCGCGTTGCCACCGGGAAAAGCGGCCCGTGGCCGGGCATCACCGTGAAGCTCCCCCCGGCCGACAAGGACCTGTCGGCCTTCGGGCACGTGGCCATGGAAGTGTCGAACGTGGGCCAGGGGACCTTCGAGCTCCGCTGCCGCGTCGACGCCGCACCGCCCGGCGAGAAACGCCAATCGACGGAAGAGGGGCTGCGCCTGGAGCCGGGCCAGTCCAAGACCTTCACCGTGCCTCTGCGGCGGCGGCTTGCCCCGGCGCTGGCCAAGACAGTGTTCGGCATGCGCGGGTACCCCGGCGGCGTCGAGGAAAGCCGCGGCATCGACCCCAGGCACGTCGAGCAGCTCGTGCTCGTGCTGGCGAAGCCCACGGCCGAGCACGTGTTTGTGGTCCGCAACCTCCGCGCCGCCGGCACCGCGGCCGCTTACGCCTGGATGGAGCGCGACGAGAAGACCCTCTTCCCGCTGATCGACCGCTACGGGCAGTTCGCGCACAAGGACTGGCCGGGCAAGATCCACGCCGACGAGGATTTCCCGAAGCGCAAGGCCGAGGAGGCCCTCGACCTGGCCGCCCACCCCGGCCCCAAGGACTGGGACCAGTACGGCGGCCTAAACGAGGGCCCGAAGCTCAGCTCCGACGGATTCTTCCGCGTCGAGAAGCACCGGGGGAAGTGGTGGCTGGTCGATCCCCAGGGGCGGCTGTTCTGGTCGCACGGGGTCGACTGCGTCCGCTCCAGCGAGGTCACGCCCATCACCGACCGCAGGCACTGGTTTGCCGAGCTGCCCGGGCCCGACTCGCCTTTGGCCCGATTCTACGGGCGCGGACGCTGGGCGCCCCACGGCTACTACCAGGGGAAATCGTACGAGACGTTCAGCCCCGGCGGGGCGAACCTGTGGCGCAAGTACGGAGAGGACTGGGCCGGGCAGTCGGCCGAGGTGGTCCATCGCCGCCTGCGAAGCTGGGCCATGAACACCATAGCCAACTGGTCCGACCGCAGCGTCTACCTCCTGCGCAAGACCCCCTACGTGGCGACGATCGGCTCCGGGCGCAAGCCGCTGGAAGGCAGCACCGGCTATTGGGGCAAGTTCCCCGACGTGTTCGATCCGAGCTTCGCCGAGGCCCTCCAGCGGAACATGCAGGCCGAACAAAACACCACCGCCGGCGACCCGTGGTGCCTGGGCTACTTTGTCGACAACGAGCTGGGCTGGGGGGACGACCTCTCGCTGGCCGAGGCCACGCTGGCCTCCCCGCCCGGCCAGGCCGCCAAGAAGGTCTTCCTCGACGACCTCCGGGCCAAATTCGGCACGATCGACCGGCTCAACCGCGCGTGGGGCACCGAGCACGCCTCCTGGGACGCCCTGGCGCAATGGACCAAGGTTCCGGACCGCAAGCGGGCCCGCGACGAGCTGGCCGGCTTCGCCACCAAGACCGCCGAGCAGTACTTCCGGCTGTGCCGCGAGGCCGTGAAGCGGGCCGCGCCCAAGCAGCTCTACCTCGGGTGCCGCTTCGCCTGGGTGAACGATCGGGCGGTGCGCGCCGCGGCCAAGTATTGCGACGTGCTGAGCTTCAACATCTACCGCCGCTCGGTCACGGAGCTGCGCCTTCCCGAGGGGATGGACAAGCCGGTCATCGTCGGCGAGTTCCACTTCGGCGCGTTGGACCGGGGGATGTTCCACACCGGGCTGGTGCCGACCGCCGGCCAGGCCGACCGCGCGGCCCATTACGCCGCGTACGTGCGCGGCGCGCTGGCCCACCCGGCGTTCGTCGGCACCCACTGGTTCCAGTACGGCGACCAGGCCACGACGGGCCGGGGCGACGGCGAGAACTACCAGATCGGCCTGGTCGACATCGGCGACACGCCCTATCCCGAGACGATCCGGGCCGTGCGCGAGGTGGGCACCACGATGTACCGCGACCGGCTCGATTCCAAGTGACCGCTTGCGGCTTAGCCTACCTGTTGGGCGCCGGCGCCGGGCCCGGGCCCGGCATCCCCGGCCGCATCTGCGGAGGCATCATCCGCATGCCCCCCGGCGGCGGGACGATGTTCGGCTGGATCACCGCCGCGCCTGCCGCCCCGGCATCGAGCTTGTACAGCGGCAGGTACCGGTAGTAGACCTCCAGCGTCAGCACCGCCAGGCTGGTCACCATCATACGTCCCGCCGTGGTAATGTGCGGCTCCGGGGGAGCATTCGGGTCCCAGCTCCCCAGGGCGCAGCCCTGCCACGTCTGGGTCTCGATCAACGCCCGACGCATCTTCCGGTTCCACTGGTCCCACTCCGGCCCGGGAACGTTGTGCAGCACCTGCGTGGCGTAGTACCAGTAGTAGAGCACGCGGGTCCGCGCCTCGGGGGGATTGGCCATCATGTAGGCAACGCCTTCGGCCATGAGCGGGTCGGTGCGCTGGACGCCGAGGTACTGGCTGCACAGCAGGCCGACCGAGGTCATGGCCGGGGTTGGGCTGCCGTTTTCCGTGTAGGTAAACATTCCTCCGTAGTTGCCCTTGGACATTTTCTTGAGGAACTTCGCGGCGTTGTCCAGGACGGTGGAGCTGACCGACAGCCCGCCCATCTGCCCGCTCTTCAGCGCCATGATCTGCCATCCGGTGACCGACGTGTCCCCCGGTTGGCCCGGCACGTAGCGCCAGCCGCCTTCGCTGTGCTGGGCCGATTGGATGAAATCCAGCGCGAGCTGTGCCCGCCGGCGGAGCTCCGCGTCCTTGGTCATGCCGTAGGCTTCGGACAGGGCCAACGCGCCCAGGCCCTGGTGATACATCATGCTGGCGGTGCCGGCGCCGCCGGTCAGGTCGCCGTTCTCCCGCTGGTTCTTCATCAGGTACGCCAGGCCCTTGCGCACGACGTTCTGGTAGCGGCCCTTGGTCATGTGGGTCTCGCCGGCCCCCAAAAACGGCAGGACGCCCAGCGCGGTCATGGCGATGGGAGGGTCGGGGTGGTGTCCCTCGCCCGTGCACGTGCCGTCGCGGCAGCGCGGCCGGTGATCGACGCCCCAGTGGCCGTCGTCGAACTGGTGCCGGGCGAGCCAGTCCAGGCCCGCGGCCACGGCCCGCTCCCCACGCTTCGTGCCGCCGTAGCCGCCGCTCATGGCCTTCTTCATGCCGGTGCCCCGGCCGCCGAAGCCGACGCCGGATCCGCCGCTGCCCGGATTGGTGCCCGTGCCGACGCCCGTGCCCACCCCGCCCGGCCCCCGGCTGGCCACCCCGGGCCCGATCGCCACAATGTCGAATCCTCCCAAGCCCCCCAGCGACGGCCCGGACGCTGTGATCGGCCGGCCGCCCCCCCGCTCCGTGAAGATCGGGTTGTCGTCGTAGTATTTCTCCTCGGTCTCCTCGATGGTCGGGCCGGGCGGGCCGTCAAACATCGCCCGGCTCAGGTCCAGGTTCGCCGGGTCCAGGCCCGGGGCCTCGTTGTCCAGCTCGAAGCGGTCCACCACCGGCGGCGCCGCGGGCGCGGCCGCCTGCGCCGACTCCCACGTGGGCCCCTCCTCCCCCGTCCCCCCGGAGACCGCCGAGTGCCCCAGCATCAGCGTACACATCAGGAGCATGTGGAACACGAAGCTCGACGCCCACCACGTACCCTCGGCACGGACCCACTCGATAAGCTGGTCGAGCACCGCGGGCGGGCGGGGAGGGCCCCCAAAACGAGCAAACGGATCCGGCGGTGACATCGGCAGTCCCTTGATCGGTCCTATCGACCCGGGGCGGGCCCAACATGCCCTCCCCGCTTATGATTATCGGCCCTGAGGCGTCCCTCTGTCAAGCCGACGGGCGGGTGGCACGCCCTGCAAGGGCGTGGCCGGGACGTGCCAGTGACCACGCCCTTCGCTCCGCTCAGGGCGTGCCACCCGCCGCCCGTTGCCCCACCAGGACCACGTGCCCGTGCGCCTCCAGGCGGAGCCTCCCCGGCGCGGTTTCCGTCAAGACCCCCTTCCCCTGGCCGCCTCGATATACCACCACTGCGGAGGCCCGGTCCGGCCCCAGCGGACGATCGACCTCGATGGCCTGCTCCGACGGGTTGTGTACCACGGCGATCCAGCGATCCCGCTCCGCGAACCGAAACCCGATCGCCCCTTGCCCCTCGATCCGCTCCACCTGCTCCGCCGGCACAAGCCCCGGCTCCTGGCGCAAGACCTCCACGAGGAACCAGTACCGCGAGCCCTTGGGGAAGCGGACCTCGCCGCTCTGCACGGCCGCTGCGCTGATCGGGTCCACCAGCGTGATCTCCGTGCTGCGAAAGGCCGCCGGCTTCTCCAGGATGGTCGTCTCGCTCGGCCGGGCCTCGATCCGCCCGTAGTTGTGGCCGTGGATCTTCACCACCAGCCGGCCGTACTTCCAGACGCCGTCGCCGGCGGGCTCCAACGAACGCTTCACCCCCAGGCGGATTCGTCCGTGCACGCCGGCGCGACGCTCGTCGGCGGTCGATTCCAGGGTCACCAGCCCCACCAGCCGGCCGGCCGAAAGAAACCACTGCTGCGTGCCTTCCCAGGGGAGCAGGTCGTCCTTGTCGAGACGCCAATGGGGGCGGCTCACCGCGTAGCGCACGGCGAGGGTGCCGAAATCCGGGCCCATCGCCGTGGTGAGCCTCTCCCGGGCACTATGGCACCGCCATAGTGCCCG
>Ga0315290_10000448_pt1 | contig 26718 bp, 18 predicted proteins | sample YL17G12_0_MG_FD_203627 | JGI IMG/M metagenome (GOLD analysis project Ga0315290, IMG submission 203627) | Sediment microbial communities from Yellowstone Lake, YNP, Wyoming, USA - YL17G12_0 | ecosystem: Environmental > Aquatic > Freshwater > Lake > Sediment | place: USA: Wyoming | collected... | reverse complement strand
GTGGATGCCCCACGAACCCGCGCCGGAGAAATCGTTGTCCTGAGCCAGCGTTCCACTCGATTGCCGCAAGTGCAGTCCCTGGTCGCGGTTCCTTGCGCTGACCCGCTCGATCGTGTTATTGGAACACGACTCCAAGGTGATACCGGTTCCCGATTTCCCCTCACCCGTCCACGACGCATCCAGCCCCGAGATATGCGAATTCGACACGGCAACAAGCCTGATCGCCGTGCCCGGGACGTCGCTCATCGCGAAGGAGTCCTTCGAGACGGTCATCCCAACCTCATTGATCAGCACCACGCCATTGGCGCTCCCGCTGACGTCGTTGTCCAAGTACTGATTGCCTTCCGGCGTCCCCCTGGCCTCGCCGTAGATGCCCCACGAACCCGCGCCGGAAAAATCGTTGTGCTCAACGACCGTCCCAGAAGTGGACGTCAACTGCAGCCCTATGTTCCGATTCGTTCCCGTCACCTGCTCGATGGTGTTGTTGGTACACCACGCCAAGCTGATGCCGGTTCCCAATTTCCCCTCGCCCGTCCACGACGCGTCCAACCCCCAGACGTGCGAATCCGTCACGCGCAAGAGCCAGAGCGCGGCCCCCGCGATTCCCGCCAGGTCACCCCCTGTCACCTCCACCCCCTGGTCGTATTCAATCCATAGGCCGTTGCCACTGTGGCTCACGTTGTTGCGCAAGTACCGATTTCCCCCGGGCGTGTATTCGGCATAGCCGTGGATGCCCCACGAACCCGCGCCGGAGAAATCGTTGTCCTGAGCCAGCGTTCCACTCGATTGCCGCAAGTGCAGTCCCTGGTCGCGGTTCCTTGCGCTGACCCGCTCGATCGTGTTATTGGAACACCACTCCAACGAGATTCCCACGCCCGCTTGCCCCGCCCCGGCCCAAGAGGCGTCCACGTTGGAGATGAGGTTGTTCGAGCTGCCGGAGAGCCTCAGCGCGGTATTGGGCGCATTCGTGATGGCCAGGGCCTGGACCGTGCTACCGCTGCCGCTCCCGGCAATGTCGAGGACCACATTTCCCGCATTGGTGCCGTCGATCTGGACGATGGGGGTGCCGACGAAGCCGGGCTGGGTGGTGCCGTCCAAAGTGACCGGGTCGGTGATGGCCGGCAGCGGACTCAAGAGCTGGATCGTCTGCAGGCCGCTACCGATGCTAAAGTTGATCGTGTCCGCCCCGGCCAAGGCGTTGGCCTCCTCCATCGCCGCCCGCAGCGAAGTGTTGCCCGAGGCGTCCTGGGCAAGCCCATCGCCAGGCAGTACATCCGGCGTGTCGTCCGTGGTGTTGACGCCGAAGATCGACAGCATGCAGCGATCTTCCAGCGGCTCGATGGCCAGATGGCAAACCGGCCGGAGCGACTTCGCCTTGTGCGGTAGCTTGCGCCGCCTCTTGCCCGGGGAGGTGGAGCGCGGGGACAGGGACGCCGAGCGATAGCCAAACGAGTACATGATCGGGACCGTCGCTGAACTGGAGGCGATGAGAACCCGCCAAACGACACACCATGATCCTAATCGGCAGGAGGAAAGTAATCAAATTCTTTCCGGTACCATTGGCGCCCATCCCCGGGAATAGCCCCTCATTAGGGGGGTATTCCGGGCGCCGACTCTTGCCCGCATTTCTCACCGCGCCGAGGAGGTGATGACAATGTGCCACTGCTTCGCAGAAGCAGTGCTCGTGCGAAGCCCCTTACACTGCCTGCCTTGCGGCGGCGCCGTGGCACACCGCGGTGAGAGATGCGGCTAGGCCCAGTCCAGGCCGGTCTGGTGCCTGACCCGGTCCTCGAAGTCGCCCAAGAGTCCGCCGATCACATCCCAGCGATCCTGTCGCCGCAGCTCGATGTCGCCCTGACGATTGATCCGGACGATGCTGTCCTGGGTGACGCCGATTCCGGCCAGTTCGTCGGGGGTGGGGCCGTCCTGCTCGGCCAGGCGAAAGAGCATCTTGCCGGACATCTCGATGAATTCCATAACGGCGGTTTCCTCCCAGCCTCCAGCGTAGGCAGAAACCCGGCCGGCGTCAACGGTGGACCTCGGCGCGGACGGCCTCGGCCAGGGCGAGCATCGTCTCGACGTCGAGCTGCTCGGCCCGGACCCGGCCGTCGAGCCCTTGGGCGGCCAGGAGGCGGTCGACCGCCGGCTTGTCCAGCCGGCCCTTCAGCGCGGCCAAAAGCTCGGAGCGGAGGAACTTGCGGCGATGGCAGAACATCGCCCGGACGAACTCGTGGAAGAACGGGCGGTCGGAGATCCGCCGCCGCAGGGCCTCGTCGAGCACGATCTGCACGATGGCCGAGTGGACCTTGGGCCGGGGCCAGAACACGCTCGGCGGCATCAGCCGCACGACCTCGACCCGGCATTGGCTCTGCACCCAGATGCTCAAAGCCCCGTAGTCCTTGGTGCCCGGCCGGGCGATCAGCCGGTCGGCGAGCTCCTTCTGGAGCGTCACGGTCATCGAATCCGGCGGCCGATCCAGGGCGAGCAGGTTCGAGAGGATTGGGGTGGCCACGTTAAAGGGCAGATTGGCCGCCAGCTTGAACCGCCGGCCGGGCGATTGCGCAAGCTCCCGCTGGACCGCCTCGACCAGCTCGGGGTTCAGCCGGTTCTTGTTCTTCAGGGCGTCGAGCCGCAACATACGCACGTTGGGGAACGCCTCGAGGTCCTCGGCGGCAAGCTGGAACAGGTGCGGATCGATCTCGACGGTCACCACGGCCGCGACCAGCGGGGCCATCATCGCCGTGAGCGAGCCGGTGCCGGTGCCCACCTCGAGCACGACGTCGTCCGGCCCCAGCTCCGCCGACCGAACCAAGAGCCGTACCAGGTTCAAGTCGGTCAGGAAATTTTGACCCCATCGCGTGCGCGGCCGGACCCCGGCCTCCTCGAACCTGCGGAGGATAAACGACAGCGTCTGGTTGCGCGACGAGCCAGCGTCCATCTCAGATCCTGAAGCTTCAGCCTTTCGCGGACCCCCAACCGCCGGCTTCCGCCGGCGGCTGGTTCCCGGCGTTATGACCACTCCTTCGCCTCCACGAGCCGCTCGACGTACTTGGCGAGGATGTCGGTCTCGAGGTTGACCTTCCCGCCGGCCTGCAAGGGTCCCAGCGTGGTCACGGCGAGCGTGTAGGGGATCAGCGCGACGCTGAACCGATCCGGCTCGCTGTCGACGATCGTCAAGCTCACGCCGTCCACGGCAATCGAGCCCTTGGAGGCCATCTGGCGGCTCAGGCGGCGCGGGAGCTCGAACCAGAAGAACGACCAGTCGCCGTGGTCCTGGCGCGACTGGAGCGTTCCCACGGCGTCGACGTGCCCGCTGACGAAGTGCCCACCCAGCCGGTCCCCCACGGCCAGCGCCCGCTCGAGGTTCACGAGGCTCCCGGGCTTCAGGTCGCCCAGGTTGGTCCGGGCGAGGGTTTCCGGGCCGGCCTGGAAGGCCATGGTCTCGGCGTCGGCCGCGATCACCGTCAGGCAGCAGCCGTTTAAGCAGATGCTGTCGGCCACCTTGGTCTGCGAAGCGATTTTCGGCTCGCCGACGACCAGCAGGCAGCCGGGCGGCTCCGGGCGGATCTCCGCCACCGTCCCTCGCGCTTCCACGATTCCAGAGAACATCATCAAGCCTCGCAGCGAACGTTCAGAAGATCGGCTCCTCCTGGTGCCGGCGCTGGACGATCTTTTCCCAGGCGAAGCGTATCGGGCTGCCCAGGACGAACACGCAAAAGACGATCGGCACCGCGTAGCCCTTGACGACCATCACCGCCACCAGCGCAAAGACCAGCTTCACCACGTGGCTGAAGCTCCGCTGGCCGCGGAAGATCTGGTTGGTGACGTGCGGGTAGGGGATGCGCGAGACCATCAGCAGCCCCGCCAGCAGGGCGAACAAGGGGAGCACCCGCTGCAAGACGGCGTAGATCTGCTCGGCGTAAATCGGGGCGGCCTCCTCCTTGCCCATCAGGGTGTAGAAGATGATCGCAAACCCGGCGATCGAGCCGGCGGCCGCCGGGCTGGGCAGCCCGCTGAAGTGCAGGTGGTCGTCCTCGTCGCTCGTCTCGACGTTGAACCGCGCCAGGCGCAGCACCGCGCAGGCCGCGAAGCTGGCCGCGATGAACCACACCGCCTCGCGGTGAAGAAACGCGAACCGCGGGCACATCTTGACCAGGAGAAACGCCGGGGCCACGCCAAAGGAGACCGCGTCGCAGAGGCTGTCCAACTCGGCGCCGAAGTCGCTGGAGGTCCGCGCCAGCCGGGCGACGTGCCCGTCCAGGGCGTCGAACACCATCCCCACGAAGATCAGCCAGCCGCTTAGCATCACGTTTCTCAGATCGTCGGGATTGATCGTTCCGAACGTCTCCCCATCCGGCCTCGCCACGCGCGAAGCCACCACGATGGCGAAGAACCCGCACACCAGGTTCCCCAGCGTGAACATGGTCGGCAGAACGGAAATGGTTCGCAGCGGCTTCATCAATCGATTCCTCCTGAGGGCCCCTGGGCCGGGTATCGGGCGAGGACACGGCTGCCCGCACGCACGCGATCCCCCACCCGAACCTCCAACACCAGGCCCGGCGCGTCCGGCACAATCAACTCGGTGCGCGAGCCGAGCTTGATCATGCCGATCTTCTCCCCACGCCCCACGACCTCCCCGGGACGAAGCGCGCAGACGATCCGCCGCGCGTACGCCCCGGCGATCTGCCGGACCACCATCCGGCGGTGCGGCGGGTCTTCCTCCTCCAGGCCGATCCACATGGCGTCGTTCCGAGTCAGGCACTCCGGTTTCAAGGCACTGAGAAACTCCCCCGGCGTGTAGCGCAGGCCAATCACCCGCGCCGCCGCCGGAGACCGGTTCAGGTGGACGTTGAAGATCGACAGGAATATCCCGATCTTCACCGCCGGGCCGCCCACGTACTCGTCATGCTCCACGCGAGTCACCTCGGCCACCTTGCCATCGGCCGGGGACACGACCAGGCCCGGGCCCTCCGGGATTCGCCGCGGAGGGTCCCGGAAGAACCAGACCACCAGCCCCAGCACCACGGCCGTCACCACACCCGGCGCCAACAACCAAGCGGACCCCAGCCTCCAACTCCCATAGGCGAAAACCACCGTCAAAGCCAACAGGGGCCAGCCCATCAATTGGAGCTCCGCAAGCCCCCATCGGGCAAAGGGCAGGCGCTCGCGCCATGCGAATGGGTCAACGGCCGGGTCCCAGGCGCACGTACACCGGTTCCGGCAGAACTTCAGGTCCCTCGGATCGAGGACCTCCCATGGCGCGCCCTGACAATCCCCTTGCCTCAGCTCGGCCATGCGCCGCACGTAGCCGGGCCGGAAACGTTTGAGGTGCCAACGGCGAAGCCGGCCCCACGCCAGCTCCACACGATAGCACCAGCCCCCCCCTGGTTGGATACTGGGAATATTCTCCGGAAGGGGTTCCGGCTCAGCACGCACGGACGGCACGACGGGGGCGCTCATTAATGTCCCAAAGGGAGGGTGGTGCACATCTAAGTACTCATCCTAGCCGCCCGAGGCCCGATTGGGAAGGTCCGGGGTGGCACTGGCGTCTCGCCAGTGCTGGGCCCCAAGACAGGTAGGTTATGCTTTAGCATAACGCATCGTCTTGCGGCATAAGGTTATGCTGAAGCATAACCTACCGGTCTACCGGTCTACCGGCGGGTGGGGTGGCACGGGCATCTTGCCCGTGCTTCCAGCCCAGCACTGGCGAGACGCCAGTGCCACCCGCCAGAATAGGTGCGTCGGCCCACTGGTCAGCGGCGGGCCCATCGCGCACAATGGGGCGCGGTCTTGGAGAAACCGTTTGCTTTTTTGTGGAAGGACGGCCGAACCATGAGTTCCATCATTATCGATATCCATGCCCGCCAGATCCTGGACAGTCGAGGCAATCCGACCGTGGAGGTCGAAGCCACCCTGGGCGACGGCTCATTCGGGCGCGCCGCGGTCCCCAGCGGGGCCAGCACCGGAGTGCACGAGGCCTGGGAGCTTCGGGATGGCGACGGGGCAAAGTACCTCGGACGAGGGGTGCTTCAGGCGGTCACCAACGTCAACGAGAAGCTCGCCGACGAAGTCCGCGGCATGGATGCCCTGGACCAGGCCGCGGTCGACCTGCGGATGAAGGAGCTGGACGGCACGGAGAACAAAAAGACCCTGGGGGCCAACGCCATCCTCGGGGTTTCGCTGGCGGTGGCGCACGCGGCGGCCGAGCACTGTGGCCTGCCTTTGTTCCGGTACCTCGGGGGCGTGGGCGCCCGGCTGCTGCCCGCCCCGATGATGAACATCCTCAACGGCGGCAAGCACGCCGACAACGCGGTCGACGTCCAGGAGTTCATGGTCATGCCCCTGGGGTTCGACTCGTTCGCCCAGGCCATCCGCTGCGGGGCGGAGATCTTCCACAACCTCAAGAAGGTCTTGCAGTCGAAGAAGCTGGCGACCAACGTCGGCGACGAGGGGGGCTTTGCCCCCGACCTGAAAAGCAACGCCGAGGCCCTCGACCTGATCCTCGAAGCGGTCGAGAAGGCCGGCTACGAGATCGGCCGCCAGGTGTTCATCGCCCTGGACGTCGCCGCCACCGAGCTGTACAACGCCGACACCCAGCGCTACACCATGGACGGCAAACAGATCGAGGCCGCCGCCATGGTCGACCTGCTGGCCTCCTGGGCCGAGAACGAGAAGTACCAGATCTGCTCCATCGAGGACGGCTGCGCCGAGGACGACTGGGAGGGCTGGAAAACCCTGACCGAGCGACTCGGCGGCAAGATCCAGCTCGTGGGCGACGACCTGTTCGTGACCAACACCAGCCGGCTCCAGCGCGGGATCGACGAGGGGATCGCCAACAGCATCCTCATCAAGGTCAACCAGATCGGCACGCTGACCGAGACGATCGAGGCCGTCGAGCTCGCCCGGCGCAGCGGCTACACCAGCGTCACCAGCCACCGCAGCGGCGAGACCGAGGACTCGACCATCGCCGACCTGGCCGTCGCCCTGCGCACCGGCCAGATCAAGACCGGCTCCGCCTCGCGCACCGACCGAGTGGCCAAGTACAATCAGCTCCTTAGGATCGAAGAGACCCTCGGCGACGGCGCCCAGTACGGCGGGCCCCTGTTTCCCAGGAAAGGGTCGAGGAAGCCCTAGCCCGGCCGGGTGGCACCGGCTGCTTGTCAGCCAGTGCAGGAAGCCACGAATATGACCATTTTCCTGGAAAGTCCGATGCCCGTGCTCGCGATCGGCGTGATCGTCGAGGTGGTCCTCGTCGGGTTTCTCGTGGGCACCCGGCGCGGCGTGCTGCTGGTGCCCATGGCCGCGGTCCTGCTTATCACGCTGGCCGGCGTGTTGCTGGAACGCCTCGTCGTGACCGAGCGGGAGCGGGTCGAGAACACGCTGTACGACGCGGCCGGGGCCATCCAGGACAACGACGCCGACCGGGTCAGGACCTTCGTGGCCAAGAACGGCTCCGACGTGCTCCGCCGCGCGGTCTACTACATGAATCTGGTCGAGTTCGAGTCGATCAGGCTCCACAACCCCCGGATCCAGATCAACAAGCTCACCAGCCCTCCCACGGCCGTGGCCCGCTTCGACGGCACGGCCCGATACAGCGATCGCACGGGCACCATTCCCTATTCCTACTACTCCTCGTCGTTCCGCGTCACGCTGGTCCTGGAGCCCGACGGCTGGAAGGTCCAGGACGTCGAAGGGGATCCGCAGAAGCCGCTCGGCAGCAGGTAGTCTCGTTCATGGCGTTGCGGGCGGGTGGCACGGGCATCTTGCCCGTGCTTGGGGGCGCAGCACTGGCGAGACGCCAGTGCCACCCAACCGCGGCGGGTGGCACGGGCATCTTGCCCGTGCTTGGGGGCGCAGCATTGGCGAGACGCCAGTGCCACCCAACCGCGGCGGGTGGCACGGGCATCTTGCCCGTGAATTCCGTGGCGCCGCGCCGGCGCTTGACTGCGGCAGCCTGAGCCCCGAAGATCCGCGTATGGTCTACCGCTGGTTTCTCCAACGCTGGCTGCGGGGCGTCGCGCAAGAGAAGGTCCGCCGGACGGTCGTCGAGGCGGCACGCGAGCGCCTTGCCGAGGCCGAGGCGACCGGCCGGCCGCGCCCGTGCCACGTGGGGGTGGTGTTTGCGCTGGGGGAGGAGTCGGGCGGATTGGAGGACCTGCTGTCCGGCGTCGCGACCACCAAGGGGGACGGCTTCGTCGTGCGCCAGGGAGAGCTTCGGCACCGGCGCGTGGTGGTGGTGGTGTCCGGGGCGGGCCGGCCGCAGGCCGCCAACGCCACCGAGGCCCTGATCGCCGGGCACCAGCCCGGCTGGGTCATCGCCGCCGGATTCTGCGGCGGGCTGAGCCCCAAGCTCGCTCGCCACGACCTCCTGCTGGCCGATGCCCTCGTGGACGCCCTGGGCCAGCGCCTGGAGGTTTCCTTGGACAAGGTCGGCGAGGAGATCCGCGCGCGGGGGGGCGTTCACATCGGCCCGCTCCTACAGGTCGACCAGGTCGTCCGCCTTCCCGACGAGAAGAGGGCCCTGGGAGAGAAGCACGGGGCTTGGGCCGCGGATATGGAAAGCCTCGCGGTGGCCGAGGTCTGCCGCAGCCGGAACGTCCCGTTCCTGGCGATTCGTGCGGTCAGCGACGCGGTCGACGATCGGCTGCCGCCGGAGGTGAGCTACCTGCTCCGGCAGAAGACGCGCACGGCCCGGCTTGGCGCGGCGCTGGGCGCGATCCTCAACCGGCCGGGGAGCGTGAAGGACCTGGTTCGCCTGCGCCAGGACGCCCTGGCGGCGTCCGATCGGCTGGCGCGGCTGCTGAGCGCGGTGGTTCGGCACCTCGTTCCGCTGCCGCCGGCTGAGACGTAGCGATTCTCGGAGAAGTCATGCAGCATTCCGTCTCCGAGCCGGGGCGTGCCGCCCCGGCTTCTCCGGGCCGACACGGCCCGGCTCTACTCTTCCGCGAGGTCGCCGACGGCGACTTCCGAGTCGTCCGAGTCGTCCTGGGCGTTGGCCGCGGGGGCGTCGTAGGTGCGGCCGGCGATGCCCTTGCGGTAGTTCTCCAGCGCCTCCCCGGCGAGCGATTGTCCGGCGGGAGTGGGGTAAATACCCGTGATACAGGCCCGGCACAGCCTGCCGGCTTCCAGCCCGATGGCCCGGGCCACCGACTCGACCGGCAGGTAGCGGAGCGAATCGGCCCCCAACTGGGCGGCCATTCGGGCCTCGACCTGCGGGCCGATGGGCCCGCCCGCGAGGAACCGCGGGGCGAACAGCTCGCCGACCGTCGACATGTCGATGCCGTAGAAGCAGGGGGAGACGATGGGCGGGCAGGCCACGCGCACGTGAATCTCCTTCGGTAAGCCCACGATGCGGATCCGCTCCACGAGGACCTTCATCGTCGTGGAGCGGACGATCGAGTCCTCGACCAGGATGACGCGCCGGCCTTCGAGCACTTCGCGCAGCGGGGTGTACTTCATCTGCGCCTTCTTCACCCGGTCGTCGCCCCCCTCGATGAACGTGCGTCCGCTGTAGCGGTTGCGTATCAGCCCTTCCAGGCACGGGACCCCAAGCTTGTAGGCCATGGCCGCGGCAGCCGCCTTGCTCGTGTCCGGGACCGGAACCACGATCGTCTCCCCGTCGGGGGTCAACGTTTCCTGTCGGGCGAGCTCCTCGCCGAGGGCCTTCCGGGCCATGTAGACGCTCTTTCCGTCCAGCGTGCTTCCCACGTTGGAGAAGTAGATCCACTCGAAGAAACAGTGGGCGCAGCGGGCGTTCGGCGCAAAGCGCTGGACCTCGAGCCGCCCGTCGGTGATCGAGATCATCTGGCCCGGCGCCACCGACCGGATGCTCTCCTTGGCAAAGCCGAGGTTCAACAGGGCGACGCTCTCGCTGGCCGCGGCAAACAGCGGACCCTCGACGGCGTAGCTGAGCGGCTTGATGCCCAGCGGGTCGCGGGCCACGAGCATGTCTCCCAGCGCGTTGAGGAACACCAGGCTGTAGGCCCCGTCGAGCTTCGCCGCCAGCTCCCGACACACGTCAATTAGCGGCGGCCGCACGTCCTGCGACAACGCCGTGCTGATCACGTGCATGATGATCTCGGTGTCGGTCTCGCGGGCGAGATGGTTGTTCGGGTTGGCCAAGAGCTCGTCGCGCAACTGCCGGTAGTTGGCCAACTGCCCGTTGAAGGCGAAGCTGAACCACTTGTGCCGCTTGATGTGCTGGCGCTCGAACGGCTGGGCGTAGCTCCGGTCGTTCAGGCCGCAGGTGGCGTAGCGCACGTGGCCGATCCCGCCCAGGCCGCCGTACCGCTGCATGAGGCTCTCGAACTTCCCCCGGTGATTCAGCCGGAAGACCTCGGCGACCGTGCCGGTCTCCTTGTGGGTGTCGATCAATTGGCTCCGCTGCGGGTTAAACGTGGTCATCCCCGCCGCCAACTGCCCGCGATTCTGGATGTCCAGCAGCATCCTGGGAAGGAGGCGTGCGGCCTGAAGGGGGTCCCCCTCCGGACACAGCGGGCTGACCCCGGCGTTCGGAAGGTGATAGATGGCAGCCACGCCGCACTGCTCGTTCAGTTCGTTCATCGATCGCACGACCCTTCGCGCGCGAACACGCCGCTACGTGTCGCTGGGGCTACGCCCCAGCCTACCGCACTGGACCCTTCGCGCGCGGACACGCCCCGGCCAAACAAGGAGAAACCCGTCGTCGCCTGCCAAGACGGCAAACGTCCTGCCTGCCGGCAGCCAAGCACCGCCACCCTCTATTGTACGAGCAGCCGTCGCGACACACAATCTAGCCCTTCGGGGGGGTGTGTGTGATGTTGGGTGGCACTCTTGGGTGGCACTGGCTGCTGGCCAGCCAGTGCTCGGTTGGGTGATGGAGGAGAACACGGGCTGACAAGCAGCCCGTGCCACCCGGCCCCCCTCCAGCCGCACAAACACGTCTTTCGGTTTCCCCAGGCGGACGCTATGTTGGAGGGACGCTTGGTCTTGCTCAACTCGTTGTGCCGTAGCCGGTTGCTGCGAGTCACCCGGGAATGGCTTTGATGATCGACCTCGTGCGTCAAGAGATCGCCACGTCGGCGAGCACGATTGTCGTGAAGGTGGGAACCAGGGTTCTCACCAAGGAGGGGGGGGGACTGGACCAGGATCGTATTGCCCACTTGGCCGAAGAAATCCACCAGGTACTCCAGACCGGACGCAAGGTGGCGCTGGTCAGCTCCGGGGCGGTCGGGGCGGGCATGGGCCGGCTGGGACTGGCCAAACGGCCGACCGACGTCTCCCATCTCCAGGCCGTGGCCGCGGTGGGACAGAGTCTTCTGGTCGAGGCCTACGAGCGGTCGTTGCGGGCCTTCGGCGTCCATGCCGCCCAGATCCTGCTGACCGCTGACGATCTGGACAACCGCACCAGTTACCTCAACGCCCGCAATACCATCCTCACCCTGATGGTCGAATACAACGCCGTGCCGATTATCAACGAAAACGACACGGTCAGCGTCGAGGAGCTTCAGACCACCTTCGGCGACAACGACCGGCTGGCGGCGATCGTCACGAACCTGATCCAGGCACCCCTGTTGGTCCTCCTCTCCGACGTGGAGGGGCTCTACAGCGGCGACCCGAGCGATCCGGCCTCGTCCGTGATCCCCACGGTCGAGCGGCTCGACGACGCGATTTTCGAGCTGGTTCGCGACCGGGCCACGGGGGTGAGCAAGGGGGGAATGGCCAGCAAGCTCCATGCGGCGCGCCAGGCCACCACGGGTGGGGGAAGCGTGATCATCGCCAGCGGGCGCACGCCCGGCGTGCTGGCCCGGATCATCGCCGGCGAGCCGGTTGGCACCCTCGTGCTGGCACAGGGGCAATTGATCGGCGCGCGCAAGCGGTGGATCGGTCTGACGGCCCAGTGCCGGGGACAACTCGTCCTGGACGACGGGGCTCGCCGCGCCGTGGAGCGCCAGGGACGCAGCCTCCTGGCCGCCGGGATCCTCAAGGCCGTCGGCCGCTTCAACAAGGGGGACGTGGTCGCGCTGTGCGACGCCGCCGGAAAGGAATTCGCCCGGGGGCTGACCAACTACAGCTCGGACGACGTGCTGCGCATCCGCGGCCTGAAGACCGCCGAGATCGCCGGGACCCTCGGACACTGCCCCTACGACGAAGTCGTGCACCGCAACAACCTGATGGTGACGAGTGGCTCGCCCTCGGAGAAGTGATCCGGCCCACGGCGGAGAGAAACGCGGGTTAGGGGCCGAGGACCCCCGCCTGGGTTGCCGACGGGAAGGGGTCGGCAGCCACCGCCTTCTTGAACTTGTCGCCGTGCGGTTCCGATCGTGCGGACGAGCCGAATCCGGGCCTGGCGGGCAAGGCGCCGCGACGCGCTGCGGCGGTCGGCGTGCAGCCGGCAGCGAGAAGTCCCGCGGCGAGGGCTCCCCAGAGGACGGCGGAGAATGCCGGGCAAGAACGCAATGTTCCCATGCTCATGGCGCTCCCTATGCCGGCGGAGGCAGCCCGACCCGCGGCTGGCGCATGAATTCCTGCGGGGTTCTGGGGGGTTCCGGCTCCTTCGGCTTGAACCAGGAGCCGAGCCACGAGGACTGTTCCTTGGCCGGTTTCTTCCCGCGAACCCCACCCTGGTTGAACGACTGGGGGGCGCTGGGCGAGAGCCCTGCGCTGCGGGTCTTGGGGCTGCTCTGCCCGACCGTGCTGCATCCGGCCAGCAGCAGGCAGCCCGCGGCCACGCCAAGTATCCACCCGGCCAACCCCGGACCCCGCCTTGAAGTCGCCCGACTGCTTGCTGGCACACTTGCTGGCCTACGTCTCATTCGACAAAGCATTGGCGGCTATCCCCGTGCTGGTTGCGGGCCCCGCGGGCCCTGGGAGTACAGCGAGAGAAGTCGATTGGGGGGGGGAGTGTCGCATAATCGGCCCGATGTGTCGAGGTCGATTTTCAACCCCCGTTGGGCCAGGCAGTGGAAGGTGCGGATGGGGATTCGAGCCTCCCATTCTATTCAATCCACCCAAATTTACATCTGACCATCCCGCGGTTGGGTGGCACCGGCTGCTTGTCAGCCAGTGCAGGAAACACGGGCAGACAAGCTGCCCGTGCCACCCAAGGCTTGTCCCCCTCTGGCGATCGACCTGGGGGGACGCCACAATCACGGCATGACGGAAGACCAGCCCAGGCCGAGCATCCTGGAACGACTCGATCAGCTCTACGAGTTCGAGCGCCAGCCCGTGACCGAGGACCGGCTGCAAGGTGGGGGCTACTTCGCGGGGGTGTACGCGGGCGAGCACATCGCGGGCACGGAGTTCGTCATCGGGGCTTTGTTCGTGAGCTTCGGGGCCCGGACCTGGGACGTGCTGGTCGGGCTGTTGCTGGGGAACCTCCTGGCCGTGCTCTCCTGGGCACTGGTCTGTGCTCCGATCGCCGTCGAGACCCGGCTGACCCTCTACTGGTACCTGCGGCGGATTGCCGGGCCGGGCGTCACGGCGGCCTACAACGTGCTCAACGCCCTTTTGTACTGCATTCTGGCCGGGGCGATGATCACGGTCTCGGCCTCGGCAATCCGCATCCCCTTCGGAATCCCGGCGCAGCATGGCTGGCTGCCGGAGGATTTCCGGTTTGTGCTGGTGGTCTGGGGCGTCGGGGCGGTGGTGGTGACGTTGGCGATCCTCGGCTTCCGCCGGCTGGCGCAGTTCTCCATGGCCTGCTCGCCGTGGATGGTGGTGATGTTCCTGGCGGGCGCGTTGGCCATGCTCCCCACGCTGGGGAAGGTGGACTCGTTCGGCGCATTTTGGCGCGTGGCCGAGCAGGAGATCTGGAAGGGGCCCGGCCCCGACGTGGCCCATCCCCTGGGCTTCTGGCACATCGCGGCCTTTGCCTGGATCTGCAACCTGGCCATGCACCTGGGGCTTTCCGACATGGCCCTGTTGAGGTTTGCCAAGCGCCCGGCCTACGGCCTGTACTCGGCGTTCGGGATGTACCTGGGCCATTACGTGGCCTGGATTTGCGTGGGGATCATGTGGGCGGCGACGGCGGCGGTGGTGCTCCGGGAGGATCCGGCGGCGGCGATCGACTCGGGTGAGGTGGCCACCCGGGCCTTGGGCGCCATGGGCGCGGTGTGCGTGGTCCTGGCCGGGTGGACGACGGCCAATCCGACGCTCTATCGGGCCGGGCTGGCCTTGCAGGTCGTCACCCCCGGCTGGCCCCGGTGGCTGGTGACTCTCGCGGCCGGGGCCGTGACCACGCTGATCGCCTGCTCGCCCATTTTCTTCGTCGGCCTGCTGGACTTCGTGGCCGTGTACGGGCTCTTGCTGGCGCCGGTCGGGGCGATCGTCGTCGCCGAGCACTGGCTCATGCCCCGGCTCGGACTCGCCCGATTCTGGAGTGCTCGCAAGGGTCAGCGGGTCAACTGGTCGGCGGTGGTGAGCTGGCTGGCGGCACTCGGGTTCGTGGCCTTGACGTGGGGAACCAAGGCCGTGACCGGAATCGAGATCCTCCACGAGTTCTTCCTGGTGATTCCGGTGTGGCTGTTGACCACGGGGGTGTACGTGGTTCTGTCGTACGAGGCGGGCGCGGGCGGGGATCTGCCCGAGCTGCCCGAGCTGCCGGCGCCCGAGGTGGCCGCCAGGGGCGGCTCGCCGGCGCGCCACGGGCCCTCGGGAGGCGCTGCGGGGCTATCCGTGACTCAGTCGCCGCCGCGCAGCCGCCTTCTGTACGGCGTCTCGGCGATGACAGCGGTGGTCTCGCTGGCGCTGTGCCTGGCGCTGGCGGTCGCCGTGTTCCGGGGGTGGATCACGCTCCGGTATTTCCATTCCCGCCTTACCCCCCTGACCGTTTTGTACTTCGTGGCCGCCGCGATCTGGCTGGGGCAGCGGGAAAGGCCGGCCGGCCGGCAGGAAGCAGTTGTGTGCCAAACGCATTCAGACCCACAGGAGACAACGCCATGCACGTGCAATGGGCCTTAGCAGTCGGGATTGGCTTGTGCGCGGCATCCGTCGGCCTGGCCGCGGAGAGCCCTGCCACGGCGGAGCACCTGCGGTGCGAGTACCGCCTCGACCCGCTGGGCATCGACGTCCTCCAGCCGCGGCTCTCCTGGGAGGTGCACGACGGCAGGCGGTCGGCCGCCCAGACCGGCTACCAGGTGCTCGTGGCCTCCAGCCCCGAGAAGCTGGCCGCCGGCCAGGGCGATCTGTGGGACAGCGGGCGGGTGAAGTCGGACCAGTCGGCGCAGGTGGTCTACGCGGGCAAGCCGCTCGCCTCGCGGACCGTCTGCTGCTGGAAGGTGCGGCTGTGGGACGCGGACGGCAACCCGACCGCCTGCAGCAAGCCCGCCCGGTGGTCGATGGGCCTGCTGAGGCCCGAAGACGTCAAGGCGAAGTGGATCGGACTTACCGGGCCCATGATCTACCCCCGGCAGGAGAAGCCGATCACCTTGGAGGGTTGCCCCTGGGTGTGGTTCCCCGAGAAGGGCACCAGCCCGCAGAAGTCGGCACCCGCCGGCACGCGGTTCTTCCGCGCCGGCTTCGTGGTTCCGGAGGGCCGTTCGATCGCTCGGGCGAGGTTCCTCCTGACGGCCGACGACAAGTTCGAGCTGTTCGTCAACGGGAAGCCGGCAGGAGCCGGGGCCGGGCACAACGCCCCGCAGATCGCCGAGCTGACGAACCACGTCCTGCCGGGCAGGAACGTGCTGGCCATCGCGGCGACCAACGGCTCGGTCTCGCCGGCCGGCGTGGCCGGGCGGCTGGTCGTCGAGCTCGACCAGGGGGAGCCGATCGAGCGGCAGATCGACGGCACGTGGAAGGCCGGCGACAACGCGGCCGCGGGCTGGAACAAGCCCGAGTTCGACGACTCCGCCTGGCCCGCCGCCGTGGTTATCGCCGCCGTGGGCGACCCGCCCTGGGGGGCGATCAAGCCGCCGAGCGTCGACGTGCTCGGGTGCCCGCTCTTGCGCAAGGAGTTCGCCGTGGACAAGCCCGTGCGCCGGGCCACCCTCTACGCCAGCGCCCTGGGCAACTACGTAGTCCGGATCAACGGCCGGCGCGTGGCCGCCGACTACTTCAGCCCCGGGTGGACCGACTACCGCAAGCGGGTCCACTACGACACCTACGACGTGACCGACCTGGTGCGCCAGGGCCCCAACGCCCTGGGCGGCATCCTCGCCGCCGGCTGGTACGCCGGCGCCATCGGCTGGAAGAGCGACCGGTTCGTTTACGGCACCGATCCGCGGCTTTGGGTCCAACTGGAAATCGAGCACGGCGACGGCTCGACGCAGACGGTCGCCGGCGACGCCTCCTGGAAGACCGCCTGGGGGCCTTACCTCGAGGGCGAGTTTCTCCACGGCGAGACGTACGACGCCCGCAAGGAGGTCGCCGGCTGGGACCTCCCCGGACTGGCCGAGGCCGGCTGGAAGCCGGTCGCCGTGACCGACTCGATTCCGGGCAAGCTCGAGGCCCAGCCGAGCGTGCCGGTCCGCGAGACCGGCGAGCTTAAGCCGATCAAGATGACCGAGCAGAGGCCGGGGGTGTGGGTGGCCGACCTGGGGCAGAACCTCGCCGGATTCGTCCGGCTGAAGGTCCGCGGCCCGGCCGGCACCAAGGTCGTCATGCGGTTCGCCGAAATGCTCAACCCCGACGGCTCGATCTACACGGTCAACCTCCGCGGGGCCCGGGCCACCGACACCTACGTGCTCAAGGGCCAGGGGGAGGAACTCTACCAGCCGCTGTTCACGTTCCACGGGTTCCGCTACGTGGAGCTCAGCGGCTACCCCGGCAAGCCGGGCGAGGACGCGGTGACGGCCGTTGCGCTGAGCTCCGCCACGCCGCTGACCGGCTCGTTCCAGTGCTCCAGCCCCATGGTCAACCGGCTTTACAGCAACATCGTGTGGACGCAGCGGGCCAATTTTATCTCCATCCCCACCGACTGCCCGCAGCGCGACGAGCGCCTGGGCTGGACCGGCGACGCCGAGGTCTTCTGCCGGGCCGCGACCTACAACGCCGACGTGGCCGCCTTTTTCACCAAGTGGCTGGTCGACCTGGAGGACGCGCAACAGCCCAACGGGGCCGTGCCGGACGTCGCCCCGCACGTGCTGGGCCTCGGGTCGGGCACCGCGGCCTGGGCCGACGCCGGCACCATCTGCCCCTGGACCGTCTACCACGTCTACGCCGACCGGCGCCTGCTGGAAAAACACTACGGCATGATGAAGCGCCTGGTCGAGTTCTACCGCGCCGACGGCAAGGGGCTCTTGCGCCCCGCCGCCGGTTACGGCGACTGGCTCTCCGTGGGCGAGGAGACGCCCAAGGACGTCATCGCCACGGCCTTCTTCGCCCACAGCGCGAGCCTGACCGCCCGGGCCGCCAGCGCCCTGGGCAGGCTCGACGAGGCCGAAAAGTACGAGATGCTCTTCGAGGACGTGAAAAAGGCGTTCAACAAGGCCTACGTCGCGGCCGACGGCCGGATCAAGGGAAACACGCAGACCTGCTACGTCATGGCGTTGTACTTCGACCTGCTGCCGAAGGAGATGCGCAGCGCGGCTGCAAAGTACCTCGTCGACAACATCCGCAGCCGGGACAATCACCTCGCGACCGGCTTCATCGGCACCGGACTGCTCATGCCCGTGCTGGCGCAAACCGGCAACCAGCAGATGGCCTACCGGCTGCTGCTGACCGAAACGTATCCCTCGTGGGGGTACTCGATCAAGCACGGGGCGACCAGCATCTGGGAGCGGTGGGACGGCTGGACCGCGGAGAAGGGCTTCCAGGACCCCGGGATGAACTCCTTCGCCCACTACTCCTTCGGCGCGGTTGCCCGGTGGCTGTTCCAGAGCGTGGCCGGCATCGACACCGACGGCCCGGGCTTCAAGCGCCTGCGAATCCATCCCCAACCCGGCCAGGGCGTCTCGTGGGTCAAGGCGAGCTACCGCTCGCTTCACGGGCTGATTGCCACGGAGTGGAAGACGGGTGCCGAGGGTTTCACCCTTGGGCTGACCATACCGGCCAACACGGCGGCCACGGTTTACGTGCCGGCGGGCAGCCCCAACCAGGTGACCGAGGGCGGCCAGCCGGCCTCCGATGCCAGGGGGGTCAAGTTCCTTCGCGTCGAGCCCGGGCTGGTGGTCTACGAGGTCCGCGCCGGACAGTACCAGTTCGTCGTGCGCGAGTGAGGCCCCCCAAATTGGCCCGATCGTCCCATTGTGGAACGAGGCAGGTTTTCGTAGGATGGTGCCGGGCTGTACTGGTTTGGGCACTTCGGGTTGCGCCAAGCGATGCTGACACAGCGGATCGGATTCATCGGCGCCGGGCAGATGGCGACCGCGCTGGGGCAAGGGCTGGTCAAGGCAGGTCTGATCTCGGGCGAGCTGCTGGCGGCCAGCGACCCAGCCCCCGAGGCCAGAAGGCGGTTCGCCCAGGCCACAGGGGGGCAGGTCACTGCCGACAACCTGGCCGTGGCCCAGCAGGCCGATGTCGTCGTGCTGGCCGTGAAGCCGCAGCAGATGTCCCCAGTATTGGGGGAGTTATCGGGAAAGATAGGGGGGCCCAAGCTGTTCGTCTCCATCGCGGCTGGGGTTCGGCTGGCGGTCCTGGCCGAATGCCTCGGGGATGACGTACGCCTGGTGCGGGTGATGCCCAACACCCCATGCCTGGTGGGACAGGGGGCGTCGGCCTACTGCCTGGGTGGCAAGGCGACACCGCAAGACGGGGAACTGGTGGAGACGATCCTCAGGTCGGTCGGGGTGGCCTACCAGGTGGACGAGAAGCTGCTGGATGCGGTGACCGGGCTGTCGGGCTCGGGGCCCGCCTTCGTCTACGTCATGATCGAGGCACTGAGCGACGGTGGGGTCCGCATGGGGCTCCCGCGCCAGGTGGCCACGGCCTTGGCGGCCCAGACGGTCCGCGGGGCGGCGGAGATGGTCCTGGCCACCGGGGAGCATCCGGCGGTGCTGAAGGATCGGGTGGCCAGCCCCGGCGGGACGACCATCGCCGGCTTGCAGGCCCTGGAGCAGGGTGGGCTTCGGGCGGCCCTGGCGGCCGCGGTGGAGGCCGCCACGCGCCGGGCTGCCGAGCTGGCCGCCGGGAGTTGAGGTCCGGCTTCGAGGTGCAATCGCAATGTCGGTCTTCTGCCTCATCGACGACAAGTACATCCCGCTGTACCGCATCCTCTGGGTCTCGGCCCTGCCGCACTTCTGCGGCGACGAGGATTGCCTGCGGGAAGGGGATTATGAGATCCGTCTGGAGGACGGGGAGTCGGTCTGGGCCGATCACCAGGAGCGCGACGACACCCTGGCCGCGCTGGAAAAGTGGGCCAACGCCGAGCCCCCCGAGGAGGACGCAGGGCCCTAGCCCGGCCATGAGTAATCCGGGTAGGTTGTTCGATGCCGCGGAGGAACCCGCCATGTCGATGTTCGAGAACGACCAGTACCGCTGGCGCGAGACCTACTTCGTCGTGTTCGAGTCCGCGCGGCGCCCGAAGCTCGCGGCGGTTCTCAAGAAGCTGGGTGCTTTGAACAGCCGCTTTGCCCTGGCCAACCCGGCGGCGGGCCCCCAGGGGCTCTTCGAGTCGCTCACCGTGCTGTCACCCGACGATTTTGCGGCCTTGGACATCTGTTACCTTGCCGGGGAGGAAGTGCGCGAGCAGGCCCACGAGCTGGGCAAGGAGCTGCGGAGCCCCGAGTGCCGCAAGGAGGATCTTGCCAAGCTGGAGCGCTTGGCCCGGTGCGACGGCCGGTTTGACGTGCTCCACTTCGAGCAGTTGCTCGACTCGCCCAGCGACGAGCTGGACGACATGTTCGACCCCAGCACCCTGCTGTTGGTCCTGGAGGCCCTGGCCGAGCTGACGGGCGGGATCGCGGTCGATCCGCAGTCCGGGGCGCTGCTCTAGGGGCCCCGGGGTTGTCACCGCGTTGGTTGTCACCGCGCCAAAGTAAAGGAATGGAAACCCTCGTGCGGCTCTTGCTCATCGGCGACATTGTCGGAAAGCCCGGGCGCCAGATCGTGCTCCGGGCGGTGCCCGGGCTGCGGATCCAGGAGGGGCTGGACTTCGTGGTCGCCAACGCGGAAAACGCGGCGGGTGGCTCCGGCCTGACCCCCGACATCTACCACGAGCTGGTCTGCGGCGGCATCGACTGCCTCACCATGGGCGACCACGTCTACCGCCGGCGCGAGATCTACAGCGTCCTGGAGACCGAGGCCCGAATCGTCCGGCCCGCCAACTACCCCGACGAGGCCCCCGGACGCCGCTACACCGTGCTCCGCGCCCGCAACCAGGTCCGCGTGGCGGTCTTCAACCTGCTCGGGCGGGTCTTCATGCCGCCGGTCGACTGCTTCCTTCGGGCCGCCGACCGCGTCCTGGCCGAGCTGCCGGAGGACGTCCGCGTGATCCTCCTGGATTTCCACGCGGAGGCGACCAGCGACAAGCAGCTCCTGGGCAGGCACCTGGATGGGCGGGTCTCGGCGGTGCTGGGCACCCATACCCACGTGCCCACGGCCGACGAGCAGATCCTGCCCGGCGGGACCGCGTTCCAATGCGACGTGGGCATGGCCGGCCCCCATGAAAGCATCCTCGGCCGGCGGATCGAGCGGGTGATGGAGACCACCCGAACCTTCCGACCCACCCATTTCGAGGTCGCCACGGCGGAGTGCCGCATCCACGGCACGCTGGTCGAGGTCGACCCCACCACCGGCCGTGCCACGGCCGTGCGCCGGATGGTTGTCGGCCAGGCCGAGGCCGAGCGATTGTCGGAATTGGCGAAGAAGAAAGACTAGGCAGCCAAGGCAGACCGGGTAAGATAGGCAGCTGTAGGGTGCGTGCTTGCACGCACGCGCTTGTAGTTGTAGCACGCACGCGCGGCGTTTTCCCGCAGAATTGCGTGCGTGCAAGCACGCACCCTACAACCTGGCGTAGCGTCGGCGGGAATCGACCTTGCGTTGCCGCAAGGTTGCCAGTATCTTCCACCCTCCTTGGTTTTGTCACGAGCGTGAACGGGACAAGCGGACCTCGGCAGGCAGACCTCAGCGGCTGGGTGCGGCTGGGCGTTGTCGTCCTCGGGTTCGGACTCCTGGCTCCGCTGGCGGTTGCATGCCGCCTGGAGCCGGATCCCCAAGGGTACGGGACCCACCAGCAACTCGGGCTGCCTTCGTGCAGCGCGGTGGTGCTGTTCGGGCGGCCGTGCCCCACCTGCGGGATGACCACGGCCTGGTCCGCTGTCGTTCGCGGACGCTGGATCGAAGCGGTGCGGGCCAATGCGGGCGGGACCGTGTTGTGCTGGCTCGACCTGGTGGCCGTCCCCTGGCTCTGGCTCTCGGCCGCCCGGGGGCGATGGCTGGGATGGGCCCCTGGCGCGGCCGTCGCGGCCTGGCTCTCCGTGGGCGTCGCCCTGGTCACGCTCATCCAATGGATTGGAAGGCTCCTCGCCTGATCGGGGAGAGAGGAACGACTATGGACGCTCGTCCTTTACCGCGCGGGCATCGTCGGGTTGGCCTGGGCCTGGTGCTGGCCGTGCTGCTGACGTCCTCGGCCGGATGCAGCAACGTGGCCTTCTCGCTGGCGTACCTCATCAAGGGAAACGACATTCCGGCCGAGTGCAAGGCGCTGAAGGAAAAGAAGGTGGTCGTCGTGTGCCGGCCGCTTGCCTCCCTGCAATACCGCAACGCCCGGGTCGACCAGAACCTGGCCGAGCAGGTCGGCTTGCTCCTGGCCAGGAGCGTGCCGAAGATCAAGATGGTCGACCATCGCAAGGTGGCCGAGTGGATGGACGAGAACTCCTGGGACGAATACACCGAGGTGGGCAAGGCCCTGCGCGCCGACGTGGTCCTCGGCATCGACCTGGAGGACTTTCAGCTCTACCAGGGGCAGACCCTTTTCCAGGGCCGCGCCCAGGTGGAGGTGAAGCTCTTCGACTGCAAGACCGGGGATCTCGTGTTCCGCAAGCGACTGCCGCGGAGCGTCTATCCCCCGAACCAGATGATCCCCACGTCGGACCGCCAGGAGAGCGAATTCCGCCAGGAGTTCGTTCGCGTCCTGGCCGACCAGATCGGCCGCCACTTCTACGCCCACGACCGTTACGCCGACATCGCCTTGGACGCCCAGTCGCTGAAGTAGCCCGCGGTCCGTTGACGGCGCAGGGTGGCACGGGCATCTTGCCCGTGCTCAGGGCCACGGCACTGGCGAGACGCCAATGCCACCCAACCGCGGTCAGTTGACGGCGGTGCTACGCGGGAATAGCATTAGGGTGGTGGTGCTCGGGGTTCTGTTGTTCTTCTAGACGTAGAGGTTCGGACTATGAGGCCCCTCCTTTGGCAAAATGCGGCTACCTTGGCGTGGGGGAGATTGGGCTGGGTTTGGGGTGCGTTGGTGGCGGTGATGGTCGTGGTGGCATGGTCGCCGATGGGGGTGGGGCTGGAGGCCCTGGCGGCGGCGCCGGCCGTCAAGGCTCCTGCGGCGGCCAAGCCGGACCTGCCCGAGCCCGTCGAGCTTGGCGCCAACGACCTGCGGACCGACGATGGCGTGGTCCTGCACGCCACGTTCTTTCCTAGCCCGAAGGTCAGGGAGGGCCGCGGCAAGGATGCCGTGCCGGTGGTCCTGCTGCACGGGTGGAAGGGGCAGCGGACCGACTACGCCAACCTGGCGAGGCACCTTCAGGCGGCGGGCCACGCCGTGCTTGTGCCCGATCTGCGCGGCCACGGCCAGAGCACCACGCAGCGTTTTGGCGCCGAGAGCGTGACCCTCGACGCCGAGCGCCTGCCCCCCGCCCAGTTCGTCAACATGGTCCGGCACGACATGGAGACGCTCAAGTCGTTCTTCGTCCAGAAGAACAACGCCGGGCAAGTGAACCTCGAGAAGCTCTGCCTGGTGGGCGCCGACGTGGGGGCCCTGGTGGCCATGAATTGGGCCGTGACCGACTGGGCCTGGCCGATCTACCCGGGGCTCAAGCAGGGACAGTACGTCAAGGCCCTGGTCCTGCTGTCTCCGCCCATGGCCGCCCGGGGACTGGACGTCAAGCCGGCGATGGCCCCGGGCCCGGTCCGCAGCCAGTTGTCGATCTACATCCTTGCCGGGCGCGAGGGCAAGAGGGTCTATTCCGACGCGCAACGGCTGAACAAGATGCTGGAGCCGTACCACCCCGAGCCCGCCGAGAAGGAAACCGCCGCGCGCAAGGACCTCTGGTTCAAAGGGCTGGAGACCAAGGCCCAGGGCACGGCGCTCCTGGAGGATCCGCTGGTGGCGAAGTACATCGCCGACTTCATCGATCGCCGGCTGGTCAAGCAGGACTTCCCCTGGACGCACAGCGGCAAGAAGGCGCCCAGCCGGCCGTAAGAACTGGGAAAGGGGCACTCTCAATCCTGTTCACCGCGATTCTGGCACCAATCGGACCAATAGCGGTCCGTCGTTATCTTGCCTTGCCGAGAGAACGCGTATCGACCACGAATGGGCATGGAATTGCCAGTGCCGCCCTATGCTTTTCGCTTTTTCTCATTTTCCATCTCGCCATCGCTTGACAGGCAGGAAGACCCTGCTAAGATAAGGGCGTTGTTCACGGTTTTCCTGGTCTTGCCGGCGTCTGCCGCCTGAATCTCAGCCAGGAAGGGCGAACAGCCTCCTGGCGAACAGGCCGCAGGCGCGGGGTGGCTTCCTGGTAAGGGAGGAACTGCCATGCGGTTTCTGGCTATTCTGGGTCGGGGGGGGACTGAACGACGTGGCTCGCGGCGGAGGTTGAGGCCGTGGCGGCCGTTGACCATGCCGGAGCGGCTTGAAGATCGGGCCTTGCCCGGCGGGAGTCTCCTCGGGTTGCTCTTCGGCGTGCCGCTGGCCGAGCCGTTCCTGGGGTCGGTGTGGGCCGATGGCAATCCGCTCGGGAGCGACGACTTGCCCGGGGTCAACGCGCGAAGGCGCGAGCATCTGGCGGCGTTGGAGGGACTCCAGCGGGACCGCCTCCTGGCGGACGAGCTTTTCGGTGAGGTGCGGCGTTTGGTCCAAATCGCGGGAGCCAGCACGGCGACGGCCGATGCGTACGTCGACGTTGCCCGGGCGCGGCTGTTGGGCGTGGCCGGCAGTTTGGCTGCGTCGGACGCGGCCGTGCTGGCGTCGCACGACTTCCTGGCCGACCTGTGGTGGACCGACGAGCTGTTGACGTCGCTGGCCCGGGGGCGGGCGCTCGGCGCACCGCGGTTCCTGGCCGAGCTGCCGGTGGAAGGGGACGACCCGGAGGGGATGAGCATGCTGGGCTACGGCGGCTACGGCAACATGCCTCCGGTGGCCAACGACGATTCCTACTACGCCAAGCACGACACCAACCTGAGCGTGCCTCCGCCCGGCGTGAAGAGCAACGACTACGACCCGAACTACGATCCGCTGACTGCCTCGCTGGTGAGCGGGCCATCGCACGCGGCCTCGTTCACGTTCAACTCCAACGGCAGCTTCAGCTACACGCCGGCCTATCACTACGTGGGGGCCGACAGCTTCGTGTACCGGGTGAGCGACGGGCAGTACACGGACGACGCCACGGCCTCGATCAACGTCTACAACAACGCGCCGGTGGCCAACAACGACTCCTATCAGACCAAGCACGACGTGGCCCTGAACGTGTCGGCGCCCGGGGTGAAGAGCAACGACTACGATTACGACTACGACCCGATGACGGCGATCCAGGTGACCGGGCCGTCGCACGCCTCGTCGTTCACGCTGAACTCCAACGGGAGTTTCAGTTACACGCCGGCCTATCACTACGTGGGCGTGGACACGTTCACCTACAAGGTGAACGACGGGATCGCCAACAGCAACACGGCGACGGTGTCGATTAACGTGTACAACAACGCGCCGGTGGCCAACAACGACTCCTATCAGACCAAGCACGACGTGACGTTGGACGTATTTCCGCCCGGGGTGAAGAGCAACGACTACGATTACGACTACGACGAGCTCACGGCGATCCTGGTCACGGGGCCTTCGCACGCCTCGTCGTTCACGCTGAACGCCAACGGGAGGTTCATCTACACGCCGGTGGAACACTACGTGGGCGACGACAGTTTCACCTACAAGGTGAACGACGGGATCGTCGACAGCGCCACGGCAACGGTGTCGATCAACGTGTACAACAACCCGCCGGTGGCGGAAAACGACTACTACTCCACCCCCCACGACACCGATCTGATCGGATGGTGGCCCGGGGTGACGTGGAACGACTACGATTGGGACTACGACGAGTGCACGGCGATCCTGGTGACCGGCCCCTCGCACGCGGGGTCCTTCGCGCTTGAGGCTAACGGGAGCTTCGAATACCGGCCCGCGTATCACTACGTGGGCAACGACACGTTCACTTACAAGTTGAACGACGGGGTCGTGGATAGCGCCATCGCGACGGTGTCGATCAACGTGACCAACAATCCTCCGACTGCGGTGAACGACGGACCCTACTTCACCCTTCCCGGCATCCCGCTGCACGTCAACCCAAGCGGCGTATTGGCCAACGACTGGGACATCGACGGAGATCCCTTCGAAGCGGTCCTGGATCGCGGTCCGCTGTATGGATACGTGGGCTTGGATCCCAATGGGAGTTTCACCTACGTCGCTCCCACCCCAGTGGGCTCGGACAACTTCACCTACAAGGCCTATGACCAGATGAGCTATAGCGCCGCGGCGACGGTGACCATCGAAGTCCCGAGCATGCGGCTCAGTTGGGTTGATTTCAAGCAGGAGCACGAGATCACGAAGGACCCGGATGGCGGTTCGACCCTCGTCTACAACGAGATGCACTGGCTGGATGCGAACCTGGACGGCGACACCGACGATCCGGGGGATCGCAAGTGGCCGGTCGCATATACGCGCAGCCAGAGCGATACCGCCAAGGAATATCTCCGCGTAGGCGCCCAGTGGCTTCTTGACCGGACCTGGGGCGGGGGCGCAATTCTGGTCCGCGCCGAGGGACCGGACGGCATCACGATCCCGCCTACCGTCACCTCGATCTACAACCAGGTCGTGACCCTCAATGAGGTGGCTGCACGACAAGACACCCCCTTCCCCCAGCAGGTGAGACATTATGACGATTTCGACCTTCAGTGGCAGGCGTCCTCGGACGGCGGCACGACGTGGACCGACGTGGGCACCAGCAGCAATGACGTGTACCTGACGTGGCAGGACCCGACGGTATCGCCTCTGTACCACACGGTGGTCCACCTCGGCTCGCACAACGCCCAGGGGATTGGCGGGACAGACTCGGGCCCCGTGGTCACGGCCATCTGGGGTGATTTCAGCGACCGGAACACGCAGCGCGTCGATGGAACGCAGATGGCGTTTTACAGGAACAAGAGCGCAAGTGCGACAAACACGGCGGGACTGCTCCGGGACGCGAATGGGCAGTGCGGGGCTTGGGCTTGGCTGCTGATGGACGTGCTTAGCGGCCAGGGGATCCCGTCTACGAGGATTACCGTGCGTGAGGCGACGCACCCCGGCACCTATGGGTTCCTTGTGAAGAACTGGGACTTTCAGGGTAACGGCGTCTCCCAGCAGACGGCCCCCTACGTATACGTCCAGAGTGTTGACTTGTTCGAGCTGCCTGGCGTTGCAGGGCAGGAGTACAACGATCCTCCGTCGGATTTTGTCAACCACTTCATCGTGCGGTATGGCGGCCAGTACTACGACCCATCTTACGGCGGGCCCGTCTATGCTACTCAGGCCGATTGGGAGAACGCCTCGATCGACGGGTTCGGTTACCTGGCAAACTGGCAGGGCGTCCCACGGATTCACGCCAAGAA
>Ga0315290_10000444_pt1 | contig 26775 bp, 16 predicted proteins | sample YL17G12_0_MG_FD_203627 | JGI IMG/M metagenome (GOLD analysis project Ga0315290, IMG submission 203627) | Sediment microbial communities from Yellowstone Lake, YNP, Wyoming, USA - YL17G12_0 | ecosystem: Environmental > Aquatic > Freshwater > Lake > Sediment | place: USA: Wyoming | collected... | reverse complement strand
TTATTGCATCTTTTGTGGCAACAATTATTTTATTCTCTAATTCTTCCACATAGTTATTTACCTGTACAGAGGAATCCTCACCATAAACTTTGGTAACAGGGCCACCATGATTATGAACGGCTGCCAGCAATACATATTCCTTTTTAATTCCTGCCTCCCTGGCAATCCGTTGTGTAGTTTCCTCCCAAAAGGAGTTTGAAAATCCTATCACATCTGCACTTATCAAGACAGCTTTATTTACTCCGTCACTGAATACTATCACCCTGGCATACAAATCATCGTGAACTCCTATGAACGGTTCAGTTCTTCCTCCATATCCACTCATAGGTATGGGAGTGCCCGGAGTGATTAAAACTTTTGCAGTTCCTGCATAAAAAGTATTATTCGGAGATTGTGCTGCTTCACAGTCAGATTCAGATAGTAACAGCCCGGCCATCAAAATAGCTGATAACAAAAACACAATTTTCCTCTTTTTCATATAGCAATTGATTTTTATAAAGGTAAAATTAATAAATCAAAAGGCACTAAGAAAACACCAGAATAAAGTTCTACTATTGTATATATCATACTCTGGATGAATATTATAGATTTGGAATTGAATTATCATAATTTTTAGAACCATTCATGTTTTATTCCCTATCTTTATAAGCAGGTTGAGTTGTTCATGCACAAGCCTTACCATGAAACTTACGATTAATACCCTTATTCCGGAAAAAACTTAAATATCATCAATTATGGAAAAAATAAAATTGTCCCATCTTTTGTTTTTTCTGGTAATAACTCTGTTTGTTATTTCTACTTCATGTGGTCAAAAAGGAATAACACTTGAAACCTCCCCAAATGAGCTTTCTGATAAAATGATCAATAATCCGGCATTTGTGGAAAATGCAAATGGTGAGAATTTCTGCTGGCATGCAAGGGTTGGGCTGGACCAGTTTGTTGAGAACTTTGATTTAACAAAAGACACCAGATGGCTTGATGGCGGTATAAAATACTATGATTTTCTGATTGGGAAAATGGCAACCGATCCCGACGGTTACAAGGGCTGGATCGGTGTTTATGGATATGACGATAATTATTGGCTTGATGCGCTCGTGGGTGATGCAATACTTTTTGACGGGATACTCAATTTTTCGATTCTTGTTCTGGAAGACAAAACCCTTAATAATAAATACCAGGACAAAGCAAATTTATATGTAGAAATTGCCAAAAAGGATTTTATTGAAAAGTGGGATAAAAGAGACTGCTGGATAGAAGATGGCCCTTATGGAACCTATATCGAATTTAACAAATTCTTAAAAAAGGACAATCTTAAAGAATGGATACTGGAGCCTGAAGATCCTCACATAGGTATCAGCCATCCATTCAATAAACAGATGGATGCAGGTGTGGTGTGTCTGAAGCTATTCAGAATTACAGGGGATAAGATTTACAGGGACAGGGCTGAAAAGATCTTTTTCACAGCCAAAAATCATTTCCAGTACTTTGATGACCACTATTGCTGGAACTACTATGAACCGCTTTACTACGGAGATATTGACCTGAAGAAAAAAGATACCCGTCATGGTGTATGGGTTCATCCCTGGCGATCAGGATACCAGGCAAGCGAAGTTGATAAAATCGCAGAAGCATACCATTACGGGATTGTCTTTGATGAAGAGGATATTAAGCGGATCATAAATACAAACCTGAATGTTATGTGGAATAAAGACACAATTAATCCATGCTTCATAAGCTCAAACGGATTGGGCGCAGATAATGATACTTCAGGAATCGCTGATTTTCAAAGAGCTTATGGTCATTCAAATGTAACCAAAAACTCAGGAGAGCTTTGGACGGGATTACTCGATTTCGACCAGACGATACGCGACCTGTATGAACTAAGATTCAAAAATGATCAGAAATCAACTGAATACCTTCGTTATGCAAATTCTGTACTTCTTAATCCCCCTGGCTTCAAAAGAAAATATGTCAATGGAGAAGTTACAATACCCATAATAAACTTCACAGAATGTAAGGACCTTTATCTGGCAACAGTTCTTCCCCATAATTTAATAACGGGGAAAGAGTCCGTAATTATATGTAAATCATGGATCCCTGGTGATCTTCAGATTGATCTCTATTCAACGGATGATAATAAAATAAGCACCCTCTTCCATGGGAAAATCAGTGAAGGAATATTTCTGATTACCTGGGACGGAAAGGATCCTGCAAAAAAAGCAAACTTAAAAGGAGATTATAAGATACGCTGGACAATAGGAAAAGGGTATCGTGAATTCCCGATAGTAATCAACTGACACAAGAAAAAAATAAGAAGGGAGGCCTACTTCAACCGGTATTTATCCTGTATCTCCGTAGCTTCCTTAATTTGCCCATCCCATGTAGGTAGTTCAAACTCTTCAAGAATATCCTTTACTTTAATATCCGGGTCAAGACTTTCCAGTGTTGCCCAGTTTTCAGGATGATATATCTTAAATCGTATTTTTCTTCCATACTTTTTCTGAATGTCATCGAATCTGTGGACCTGTGGCCATATTTCAAGAAACACTTTTTCAAGATTTACCGGAGCACAAACCCATCTTGCAAATTCACCATCAGATGCAATTATGTCACCTGTAATATCAATTATCCGGGCATCCTCTCCGGTACCTGATACAATATAAAAATGATTAAGCCAGGCATGATGAACCAGGGTATCACCAAAAGGCCCCTGTGACGGGAAAAAAACAATTTCAGCGCCATCCTCCTTTAGTGAACGCCAGTTTCTAAACCACGATGCATCCATGCATATCTGCATCCCTATGGTGCCAAAGTCAGTCTTAAAAACCGGAGGCTTAAGCACGCCAGGTGTCATCCCTCCGCCCTTATAGTATGTTTCGGGAATTATTTCTGTGTCAGTAGGGTGAATTTTATGATATACCCCTTCAATCTTTCCCTGGCGGTTGATAAGAATTGAACTGTTATAATAATGGCCTGCCTTCTTTGTTACAACAGGACAGATTATATAGCAATTCTGTCTTTTGGCAACTTCTGCAATCCTGCTTGTAACGGGACCCGGAGTAGTTTCATCCTCGGCTATTTCTTCAAGCGTCCTTATTTCATTTACCCATGAAATCTGGAAAGTCTCCGGAAGACATATAATATCAGGTTCAAAGGCATATAAACTTTCCATTCTTGCAAGTACATCTTTTATCCTTTTCTCAATAGTCTGTTCAGGCCAGAGACCTTTAAGGCTTATGGCTGCCACCCATACTTCACGGGGAAGCCTGTTTTCTTTAATAGTTCTCATCACTATTTGATCATTTGAAATCTTTGCTTATCATAAGGTTTGCCAGACTGCTGGTCGTTTTAACTAATATTTTCTGTCTGAAAAGATATTTAAAGCCTGTATTTATCCTGGACAACTTCGGAAGCTTTTATATTTTCATCAATAGTCTGGATATCAAACTCTTTTAAGATATTTCTTACCTTTATACCGGAATCCCGGCTTTCAATCGTTATAACACCTGTATTGTCATAAACCTTTATGCCTAATTTCTTACCATACTTATTAAACATTTCGGGGATCCTGTCATTTGTTGGCCATGTATCTGCATTTACTTTCTCAAGGTTGATATTAGCCCAGGCAAACCGTACAAATGTACTGCTTGAATCAAGATCATTCCCGGACATATCAACTACTCTTGCATCCCCTCCCGTACTCGATATAATATAACAATTATTCCTCCAGGCATAATAATTAAGCATCCTCCCGCCCGGAAAAGCAGAAGAAAATAAAATAATCTCTGCTCCCTTTTTCTTAAGACTATCCCACCCGTCAGACCAGTTTGCATCATAACATATCTGCATTCCCACTTTCCCGAAGTCAGTCTCAATTACAGGCTGGTCCAATGCTCCTGGTAGTATACCACAATCATATTTAGATGAGCTTTCCGGTATAATTTCTGATTTAACAGGATGAATTTTATTATACACTCCTGCAATACTACCTTTCCGGTCAATAAGGAGGCTGCTATTATAAAAATGCCCCTCTTTCTTTGTATAAACAGGACATACAACGTAACAGCTATATTTATTTGCAAATTCTGCGATTCTGCTGGTAACCGGACCAGGAACGTCTTCATCTTCAGCGACTTCACTAAGAGTTATTTGTTCATTAACCCAGATTGTATCAAATAATTCCGGCAGACAAATGATATCCGGCTGAAGACCTGCGACATCCTTCATTCTTGCCAGGATATTTTTAATTCGTGATTCTCTGGTAGTGTCAGGCCAAAGTCCTTTTAAATCAACACTTGCCACACATATATCCCTGGGTAATTTCTTATTCTCAGCTGGAATATCTGCCTTGCAGGAAGGAATTGAAACCCCCACTATTCCGGCTCCCAGGCCAAGAGATGTCTGTCTTATAAAATTCCTTCGTGAAACACCTTGTTTATTTTTCATAAAGCTTTGCTCCTATACCTAAATAAAATCTCTTCAAATAATAAGAGAATGCCTATTATTTAGCAAACAGAATAATTTCCGGATCAACCTGTATAATATGGCAGTCTTGTAATTATGGGATCAAAATCCAGTTTCATCTCAATTTTTTTAGCTTCATTTTCAGAAAGCAGGGGTTCATTTCCCACTTCCACGCAAGATTCAAGTGGTGCAAATCCATCTATTCCAACATTTGCAACTGAAACAGGAAGACTGAGTACGTATCGCAGAAGATCGTCTCCTGAAACATTTCCAATTAGGGCATTTTGTCCCATAATTTTAATTGCTATAATGCCAATATCTCTTTTAGCTGCAAGTGGTAAAAGGCCATCCTCATTGCCGTTGTACTTTGCAGCATTGATGACGCATAAGATCGCATCAACATCAAACTCTTTAAAACATTTCTGCGATGCATCGTTCCACTTATGAAACGAAAAACCAATGTTTTTAACTACTCCCTCACTCTTCAGTTTTAGAAATGCTTTGTATCCGCCAGAAGTACTTAACAGATTATCCACATCTTCCACGTTATCGATCGCATGCATGCAGTAGAGGTCTAAATAATCTGTTTTTAAGGTCTTTAATGATATTTCAATCTCTTTCATCACACCGTCATAAGTCCTCTCTTGTGATTTTGAGTTGAGGAATATCTGATTCCTGTATTTTGGAGTCAGGAATTTACCATAACGCTCTTCAGCCAACCCGTTGCCATATGACCGTGCAGAATCAAAATAGGTGATCCCGAGCTTAATAGCATAATCAATATGTTTTTGCAACATAGCTTCATCTGCCACCCAGTTACAATAACGCGAACCTGCACCAAAACCAATGCATGAAACCATTCTGTTGGTCCTGCCCAGTCTGCGTTTTGGTAATTCTGATGACTTTAGACCAGAAATAGCACCAAATGGTTGAGCTGCAGCTCCGGCAATAGAAGGAAGCATGGCAGCTGTGGTAGTGATAGCTGCTGTTTGTATAAATTTTCGTCTTGAAAATTGATTTTTCATATATTTTATGATTTTTTATGATTTTTTTTGAAAATACCTGTCAATTCCTGTAATCCCGCTAGTTGGAAATAAAAATAATACAAAAAGCGCTGCCATTTCAATAAGGTTTTTATTGACAATCCAGTAACTGCCTTCTACCGGAGTGAGAATAACCAATGCAGCAAAAGGCGGATAAGCAAGATAATAGAGCGATAGTAGAACTATTCCGAAAAGCTTAAAAGGTCTTGCAAACAAACCAATAAACAGACTAAATCCGATTAGAATCAACCCCCATATGTTTAGATAATTGACAACTATCAACCATGCAGGATCGGAGGCAATGTCTTTAAAAACCGGGGCAAACGGGCCAACTGATCCTGCAAGATAGGATTCTGCACTCCACGAAGGGGAAGAAAAAAGCTTCACAAACCCTTCATATAAGAAATGCCAGCCGATTAAAACCCGCAGGAAGGTTAATGAGAATATCTGCCAATTTGAATAAGATTGTGCAATGTTGTCGTTTTTCATAAAGATTTTATTTATATATCAGATATCTCATCAGACCATGGTAACTTTTTCAGCTAACGGATCCCATAAGACCTTCTTATTGTTAACGTATGCCAGATTTGCAAGGTTAAAGGTAACCGCTTCATCAAAACCTTCATCTATATTACAACTCGTTTTAGTTTGATTCCTGATCGCATCAATCCATTCTTTAATATGCAGGAAACTTGCATCAATTACTTTACCATCTATATAGGTTGACCCATATCCACCTTTAATGTAGGCTCTTGCCGTAGCCGAAGAAACCGCATCAACTTCAGTTCCTCCGGTGTATAAATAGAGGGGTTCTGATGAATCCATGCCATTATCCTTGTAGCGCTCCGAATAATCGTCTTGAAATATTTTGATTCCCAGATCGAGGTACATGGCTGCTTCTGAGCCCATAATGTAGTTTTCCCTGTAGATACCATTCTTCAGTGTGCCATCGTATGTTAATGTAAGTCCCTTTTTCGGATAACTAAAAATTGCATTTAAGACATCGGGCATGTCGCCACAATTTTTATAATAATACTGGCCTCCCATAGCGACAACAGACTCGGGTATGCCAACCCTCATAACCTGATTTATGCAATCGTATTGATGCGAAAAATCATTCCCGGTAAAACCGGTCCCGTATTCGCTGAAACGGTGCCAGTTAAAATAACGTTTTGGATCAAACTCATGCCATGGTGTATTACCAAGAAATTCTTTCCAGTTTATGTTATCCGGGTTTCCCTGATCATCATATTTTCTTTTTCTGATCCAGGCTCCGTACGGACCATTCCGGTTAGTGAACGTTTGAATCATAGAAACTGTACCCAATACACCTTTCTGAATCAGCTCCCTGGCAATTCTGAAGCTCATCTGCTGTCGGTTTTCGTGTCCCAGCTGAAAGACAACTCCTGTTGATTTTATGGTGTTTCTCAGTTCAATGGCTTCTTCAATGCTATGGGTCATTGGTTTTTCAAGAAATACATGTTTACCCGCTTTGGCAGCAGCTATGGCAATAGGGGCATGCCAATGATCAGGAGTGGCAATAACGACGGCATCTATCTCTTTACTTTCAATCATTTCCCGGTAAGTGGGATAAATCTTAACAGGTTTTGTTGTTCCCCTGCCTCCACCCGGGCGTACGTCGTTCATTGAAATTTCAAGACCCCTGTTTGCATGCAATGTAAAAGTGTCGCATACCCCTGCAAACTCAACATTCAAATCTTCCTGTGCAAGAAAAGTTGTCAGCCATTCATTATATTTCCCATTTACAGTATTTTCTTTGACCTGGTTGGGATGTATAAATCCAAAGGATTGTAATAATTGATCTCCTCTCCATCCGTTGCCGATTAAACCAATCCTGATACGATTAGTACCGGTACCGGTGGAAGGCAACAACCTGACCTTAGGCGCCTCAAGGCTCTCTATTCCAAGTAATCTCAAATAATCTTTGTGCTTTTTCTTTGCCTCCACGGCAATAACATCTCTGAATTTAAAGGTAAAAAAACCTAAAAGCGGGATAGCTCCCAGTCCTTTAAGGAAATCTCTTCTGAAAATGTTTTTACTTTGATTTTTCATTAATTGAATTGAATTAAATAGTAAGATGCTTATTATTTCACCTCAAATTCGCCCTTGAGCTTAATGTCTTTAGATGAGCTTCCTATCATCACCTCAAAAACACCTGGCTCAACCACAAAATTCATATCCCTGTCAAGAAGGGATAACTCTTCAGGAAGCAATTTTAGTTTTACTGTTTTCTTCTCACCTGGTTCAAGCGAAATCTTCTCGTATCCCTTTAATTCTTTCACTGGTCTGGAAGTACTGCTTATAATATCATTTATATACAATTGCACCACTTCGTCTCCTTTAACTGCGCCAGTATTTTTTATATCCAGGGTTATTTCAACCTTACCTTCATTGTTTATTTCCTTTGGGAAAATGCTGAGATTACTATACTCAAAAGTAGTATAGCTTAATCCAAATCCAAATTCATATAAGGGTGTTGCCGGCATATCAATATATGAAGCACCATCCTTTGTTGCTGAAAAATTATAATAAAAAGGAAATTGGCCTACATGGCGTGGAACAGTAACAGGAAGTCTGCCGCTGGGATTATAATCACCAAAGAGCACTTCAGCAACCGCATTTCCTCCCTGTTCTCCGCACATCCATGCCTCAACGATAGCCGGAATATTTTCTGATGGCCACCTGATAGATAATGGTCTTCCATTTATTAATACAACAATAGTAGGGGTTCCTGTCGAATAAACAGCTTTGAGAAGATCTTCCTGCATGCCGGTTAAATCGAGACTGGCAACATCCCTTCCCTCGCCATTTGTTATATACCCACCTTCACCAATAACAACTATTGCAATATCTGCGTTCTTAGCTGCTGTTTTAGCCTTTGCTATTTCATTAATCTTATTACCAATGACTTCGCAACCTTTTACATAGGTGATTTTTGTTTTCGCCGGGACTTTATTTTTTATGCCTTGTAAAACTGTCACCACTTCCTGCGGAACATTATGCGGAAAATAATCTCCGAGCTGATCGACCGGGGCATCAGCATTGGGTCCGATGACAGCTATTGTTTTTATATCTTTTTTTAAAGGAAGGATCTGCTTTTCATTCTTAAGTAATACAATACCTTCCCTTGCAGCCTGCAATGCAAGCTCCTTGTGTTCTTTAGAATTAACTATGCTTACGGCATATTCAGGATCAACATAAGGTTTTTCAAACAGTCCCATCTGGAGTTTAAGTCTTAATAGTCTGGAAACTGCCTGGTCAACTTCCTTCATTGCTATCTTACCCTCATTAACATTTTCAATCAGTCCACCCATATATGCATCCTCTATGGATATACCTATATCAACGCCTGCTTTTATTGCAAGTATACCTGCCTCCTTTTGTGTTGCTGCATGCCGTTCTGTGACAATTGTTCCCAACCCTCCGCCTTCACAAACCACAATACCTTTAAAATCCAATTCTTCCCTGAGGATCTTTGTAAGCATTTTTTCTGAACTGTGAACTGCTACACCGTCAATGGCCGGATATGTGGCCATAACCCCAAGAGCTCCGTATTTTTTAATGCCAGTTGCAAACGAAGGCAAAAAGACTTCTCTGAATTTTCTCTCTGAAATTTCCATAGCGCCTCTTTCAAATCCGCTAACAGGCTGACTTTGACCCGGATAGTGACAGAGGAAGGCAACAAGTTTGTCGGGTGCGGAAATATCATATCCCTGAAGTGCCTGTACAATATTTGCCGCGATCTGGGAACACATGTAAGGATCCTCACTGTATCCCTCCTCATTTCTTCCCATCCGTGGATCCCTGTTAGGTTCAATAACGAGTGTACATAACCCGTGAACTCCGATAGCCTTTCCTTCTTTGGCAGCTACCGTGTATATCTGTCTGACAAGGTTTTTATTCCATGATGAACCTATAGCAAGACCTTCCGGGAAAATCGTTCCTCCGGGGCACATCAGACCGTGTGTTCCCTCTTCGATCTGGAGGAGTGGAATTCCCAACCGTGTTTTTTCAATAGCGATCTTCTGAAGTTCATTCATGATTTTTGCCTGTCTTTCAGGGCCTTCATAAATTAGCCTGTCAGAAAGAGTGAAAAAACCTCCTCCCGGACCGAAAACAGTATTATGCGTACCTTCGGCCCATTTTCTGCAACCGTCAAGTTGTTTGTCTCTTACTTCTTTTGTGTCTTTCATATCCCATAAATAGGGCGCATCGCTGTTTAGTCCCCATCCCAGTTCTGTTGAATAGCACGTAGGAATGTTCATTTGTCCGACCTTTTCTTCGAGTGTCATGCGAGAAAGAAGGTCATTTAGTCTTTGTTCTGTCGGGAAGAGAGGATTCTTATAAACAGGCGTTTCTGCGAATTTTGATTCACCTCGCTTTTCTTTTATATAGAGGGCTATGTTGTGTACATTATCTATCCATATGCCATTTGCCGTATCTGATGCATATTTGCATATTGCTTCAATTGTGGAAAGCAGAGAGGTTTGAAATCCTCCTTCATTCATCTCGTGACCGGCAAGAACAAGCCATTGTCCCATGCTTTTTGCTGATTCAATTAAGGCCTTTATTTGCTCAAAAGATTTGCCATCCAGTTCCATACCTGTGAGTTGCGACAAATCGCAAAAAGCAGGATTATTTGGGCCCTCATTAAGCCAGCCTCGTCCTGTTTCAAACTTTGCTGATATTAGAGGTATATAGCTCCTGGTCATATTCCCTCTCCCTACAAATGACTGCCCGCAGGGAAATGCAAAAGAGACAGGTCGAAAACCTAATGTTTTCTTCAGGATATTATTTGCTGAATCAAGCTCAACGTCCATTTTCTGAAGAGTGTAATCTTCTAATGCTTTATCCCGCGAAAAATCAAAATTGCCTGTGCAAGGGTGCAAAAGAGAGTGATTACCAATGTCGTGTCCATTACTGACTGCTTTTTTCCAGCCGTCCAGCTTCTGTATCATATTATCAGGTGACACGTAAAAGGTTGCCTTTACTCCATACTTATCAAGCAATGGAATGCCTTTGTCAACCTGAGACAGACGGGCATCATCAAAAGTGAGACTCAATGCCATCTTTATACCTTCGGGCCACTGGAAATCAGATTTTTTCTGAATTGCATTAGTTTCATAAGATTGTGAATAGCTTATACTAATAAAAAAACTAAAAACCATTGTCATTAAGACAATTAACCTTTGCTTACGAGATTTCATACTATCGTCATTTTATTTTTTTCTGTTTTGTTAAACAGAGTTATTCCACTTTACTGTTGTTATAGAATGTGCCTTAAGTCTTTGAATTGTCATTTTATTGTTCCATGATATTTTGCAGTCAGTTTCATCCCCATTATTTATTACATTAAGTATAATGCTGCCATCGGTATTCAGAAAACCAACAAAATTAAGCGACGATGAACCTCCTGTACAATTTATGCGATAAGCTCCGGGTTTAACAAATCTGCTAAAATGAGTTAAGTAATAGTATAAACCTGTATAGGTAACTTCTTTGGTATTTCTGTCTATAATGACCACAGGGTGCTGCTGGTTTGGTTCCGGATCTCCATGTTCAGGCGAAACCAGCCATGGTCCTCCATCCTGATCAAGAATCATATTCCAGTAAATCCAACCCGAAACCCAGTTATTCATGTCGTTAATAATCATGTTACCCCAGAATTCCCCATCAGAAAACTCGTAAACAGGAGATTTCTTTGGCCCATTAGGAGGGAAATGGGTTCCAGTGACATAACATACTTCTGTTTGCCAGATCGGGATGTCTGGATATTTCTGATGCAACTCAGTAAGAGCGGTAAATTTATCCCAGTCATAGCCATGAACATTAAGAGAATGTATGTGCTTTCTGACTTCAGGATCGTCCAGAACAGCAGGAAACTTCTGGAGCGCCTCAGGACGGTTAGCAGTTTCTCCCAACTGGATCTTTGTAGATAATCCATCCACCTTTAGCTGTGGAGCTACATGATTCTTTATCATTTCACCCATGGTTTTGTAGGTGACATTGGAGTACCATGGGTTATGTGCTTCGTTGAACAAATTAAGATAGTTAATGGTAATACCTTGATAGGCATACGCCTGAATATATTTGGAATAATATTTAGCCAACGAATTATAATATTCTGGCTTTATATGTTTCTCTCCTTCCTTCAGGCTGTAATACATCCAATCCGGTGCAAAATCCATTGGAGATTCTATTTCGAACTTACCAAATCCGGATGCCGCCTTTATAAAGCTAATCAGACCGTTTGGCCCCAAATCTCTTTCGATGCTGAAATGGTTCATGGATGTATCGCCTGGAGTATCGTTGTAAGTATACCAGGGGCCTGCTGAGGCGAAATCACAAGCTGCTATCGGCGACTTCATTAATGTAAACCCGGCTCCAGAATCAGGCTCAAACAGCATTTTTAATACATTATCCTTAGTTTCAGGGGCAAGTGAGTTGAGGCAAATCATGCCCGCTTCGTTAAACGTTGCTCCAAAACCATCAATCTTTTGAAAGCGGGTTCCAGCATCTATCTTAATTACTGGCAGTAACGACTCCTTGTCTGAGGTAAATGGCACATCGGTCTTCTTTGTTAATCTGTCGCCATCCTGTGATGAGGAATAAACATTAATGTCAGAATCTTTGGATCTCTGACAGTGAACATTAACTATGAGGATAATAATAACTAAAGTATATTCAATCAATCGGTCTAATTCACTGTGGATTTTTGCTTTCATCTTTCTGCTTTTTATGATGTAGTTATAAAATTGAACTTTTACCAAGGTGCAGTTTACAGCTGAGTGATCTGTAGCTTCCAAAGCTTCCTGGCATTCTTAGCCAGGATTAAATAGTTTATATGTTTGCCTATCTACATGCATTAATAAATTGTTTCGCTGCAACTTCGATTTCAGCATTTGATGAATTAATGTTAATACCCCATCCGCAACCAAGACCGTCGTCTACTACACCTACACTGATGTTCATTGCACGACTAAGTATATCATCGGTTTTAGGATACGATCCTTTTGTATATGGTTGCCCCACGTTTTTTAAATGATTTAAAACGTGTTCCATGTTTGCATAAACATGCCATCCGCTCTGATCGACGGTTTTAGATCCCAGTGCCTTTGAAACTTTTGATGCCTGTTCCCTGGTATTGAAAATAACGGTGCATATAGTTGCACAGTCACCCTCAGGATCGTTTAGCGTTCTAAATTTAAAACCGCCGGCTTCAGAGATTAAGCTCTTAAGTTTTTTCCTTTTTTGTCGTAGGGTATCAACTATTCTGCCGATCTTGCTTAATTGTGCAAGACCCACAGCAGCTGTTATTTCATTCATCTTGAAGTTTAACCCTAGAACATTTCTGTTGCCTACCTCAACACCAAAGCGCATGGGTTTGTGTCCCTGATCGTGCACACCAAAAGCAGTTTCGTAAAGCGTCTCATCGTTAGTTACAACCAATCCGCCATCGCCACTGGTAATAGTTTTAAAAAAATTGAGGGAAAATGCTCCTATATCACCAATCGTCCCTACTTTTTTCCCTTTGTATGAAGCACCGGCAGCCTGGCAGGCATCTTCCAAAACCGATAAATTATGCTTTTTAGCAACCACCATAATTCTGTCCATATCGCATGGGTTACCTAACATGTGTACAGGCATAATCGCTTTTGTACGAGGCGTGATCCTGCGTTCGATATCATCCGGGTCAAGCGTAAGACTTTCGTCTATTTCTGCCAGAACGGGAACCATGCCTGCAAAAATAACCGATGAATAGCTGGCAACAAATGTATATGCCGGTACAATAATTTCATCTCCAGGTTTTAAACCTAAAGCTATAACCGATGAAAGTAATGAGGATGTTCCTGATGAAGTTGCCAATGCAAATTTAACTTCACAATACCTTGCAAATTCTTTTTCTAAAGTCGATACTTTATGAAAAAACTTCGGATCATTTTCGCTTCCATAACGAAAAAGATAACCACCGTTCATAACTTCAATAACTGCTTCCATTTCCTCTTTCCCAAACCAATATGCTCCCGGACCTGGCATGATAACCTCCTTTTTTTATATTAATTTTTTAAATATAATAAATTCCTAGTCAGTATTTTTAATAATTAACCTCAAAAAAAGGTTTCAGCGGAACATATATATGTCTGTCTCCGGCTTAAGGTTTCAATGTGCTATATTAATCAGGATGATTATTCATATTTCCCCTTGAAGGTGTGTAACCATAATAAAAATAACATAAGATATTTCGAAGCAAGGCATGTTGACATCGGTTATTTATTATTTTCAAAAGAGGCGTTCACCGCTACCGATCTTGCAACTTCGGATAAGATACGTGGATTAAGACCCACTGTAGAAGTAATTAATTCCGGTACATTGTAAGTTTTTAAAAATGTATTGTAAAACCGGGGATCTTTTTGTGGCAATAAGAATGGTTTATGAGCCTTCCCATCCGGGTCAAAATATGCAAAATAGGGCCGGGTGAAAAGGCCATCTATCCGTTTGCTGCTAAAGACAATCCAACGGCCGGTGGATGACCAGGTGTGATAACTTTCTGCCTGGTTGCTGTTAATATCAGGTTTTGTAATTTCATTTGTGTTGAGGTCCATCAAGTATAAGTCACTGTCTTTATGCCAGATAGTAAAATTTCCGTACTCTGTCATGCAAAATAACAGGTATTTACCATCCGGTGAAATCCTTGGGAATGAGACACTCAAGCCTGTACGTGATGATGAGACAACGGTATCGACAGTTCCAAACTGGCTTGTTCCCGTATCATAAGCAATTCGTAGCAAATCGTAACGGATTTCCCTATACCTGTCGGGATGCAATGCTATTGCGCTGATAAAATAAAGATAACGGCCATCAGGCGACCATGTTGGAAACGTCTCCAGCCTGTCTTTTGAGGCGATGGCAGCACAATTGCTGATTTTATTCGTCTCTGTATCATAAATTATCAAATCTGACAGGGAATCGATGGCCTCTCTTCGGTGGTCAGGCATAGCATAGAATGCGTTTGAGATATGGTTTAACGAAAAAGCAACATGCCTTCCGTCAGGGTGCCATGAAGGATAGACACCCGGTGAAATGGTCTGGCTGGTTTTTGTGTTTACCCTTGTTATTACCCCGTTTCTGTAAATTATAGTCCCGGGCAGATTTCCACGCATGTGAAACAACATCGTATTGCTGCTGTTTTTACAAAAGGAATGGCAATTCATACAATTGTGGTCACTCATACTATTGAGCATGATTGGAGTCTCTTTGAAATTTTCGAGACAGCGCTGGTATATACCCATTTTATTCCATACCAGAAATCCCTGATCAAACAGCCGGTAAACGAGATAACTATCAATGGGATCAACTGCAACATGGTTGATAACAGGCTGAAACTTAATCCAGTGTCCTTCTTTTTTAATAAATACTTCAATAAATAATTCTTTCCCTTTACATTGTCCCAATAATTTTTTCCATTTTCCTGATGAGATGTTTATATTTCCATTTGCTGAAGAAATATTAATGATATCACCCTCTGAAGGGTGCAGTTTTACCAGATAGTCATCAGCTTTTTCATTGATGGTGAAGTTTAAAGGTGCAATGTTAGGGGGTATTGTAATACCGGAATAATCCGGAGAAATAAGTGGTTCCCGATCTATTTGGGTATAGCCGGCCCCGGGGTCCGAACATGACAATAACATTCCCGTCAAAATACTCAGACATATATTTATTAAGAGACTATTTAAGGTCAATATCTTAGTTAAAGGGATGGGCTGATTCATTAGATGATTTCAGACTATTAATAAAATGAAAATAAAACCAGTAAGTATTGCCATAAGATTTATTAAAAGAGGTTGCAGCGTTCTCCGGACTACCGGAATAAGAGGAGTATGACTTTGCATAATCCTGAAAACGCTGAACTGTTGTCTTGTGAATTCCATAACCCACCGGTAATACATTTTTTTTAATAGAACCCATGTAAACAAGTAAGGCCTCTTCATAGTGGAGAGGGATTTCTTTATATCCAAAAGTTTTTAGCCTTCCTATATTATCTGAAAAAGCTGCGAGGTTCTTATCAAGTAATAATGATGCCATATAGTATTCAAATGCCATCCTGTTATCGGGATGATCTTCGAGTAATTGTTTTAGCGCAATTCCTGAATCGTTTGAACCTGAAACAAAATCAGTTTTGAGAAGTAAATGCTGTTTACCGACGATTTCAGGATCTTTTAGCAATAAACCAGGATCATTGAGGTAGTTTCTGTAATGTTTAGCCCAGTTCCTGTAAAACATGCTCTGATCCAAGATGTTAAGATATTTTTCAGCAACTTTGAAGTCACCATTGATAAGTGAGGTCATAACCAACAGTTTAAGAAGACGGGGTGGGGATTGTCCCTTTGCCAACATGGCATCAAAGGCCCAGCGATATGCTTCATTGATATTGGCTAAATTGTAAAAAAATTCACCACCCAGGAAGAGGGAAATTTCATCTCTTTCCCTGTTGAGCCATAAACCAGGGACACCAATCTGATTATAATAAAACAAACGGTCTCCAAGATGGCCCGTTTTGTAAAGTGCGAGATTTGTGTAATACAGTATAAGACGATTGGTTTCCCGGGACCGGGAAGTAAGCTCCAGCACCTTATCCCATTTAGCTTGCTGAACATTATGATCAATTTCAAAAAACAGACTTAATCTAGGATTATAAGCATATTTTTTTATACCACCGGTAAAGACAATTATGACAATCATTCCGGCTAAAATGGTTTTCATGTTCCATCCGGATTGAAGCCATGTTTTTTTTGAAGGATCCGGTAATATCTTAATAACAATCAATAAAAGGGGGAAATATACAATAAACAGTAGCAAGATATATTTTGTGATTTCTCCTAAAGTAAATAAAACCGGGTCAAACCATACCTCCCTGCTTATTGGTATAAAAAAGACAGTATGACAGGCAAGGTATGGAAAAAGGAGTGCTATCAGTGCAAATCCTGAAGCAGCTAATAACCGAAAACGATTTTTTGTAAACAATAATGTATGGAGGATGCAAATCATTGTGGCCAGCAAAGAAAATCCTCCGGCAGAAAGATATAGAAGCAGCCATCCAATGAACCCGAATACAAATTGGATATAGTCATTCCTGACAGAAATATATATTGCAAAAAAAGTCAGTACAAGAAGTAATCCAAGAGCATATCCGATATTAAACAAATAATCGCTTTGCAGGGCAATAAGCAATAAAGCAGGGATAAATGACCACAACATCCCTGAGATCTTATATTTTCTAAATATATAACCAGCTAAAGCATAAGCAGCAAATGCAGACAGGGTAATAATAAATGCTCCGGCTACCGGGTTTAAGTAAAACTGAATTAAAAAAGCGCCTGTGTATTCCGCAAGTCCTCCTGGTCTTATTAAAAAACCGGTAAAATAATTCCAGTCGAAACGGAATAGTTGTATTTGTTCCTGATAAGCCAGAAGATACCGGTTGAATATGGCAAAATATAAAAAACAGACTATAAAAAAAGCTCCCGGGACAAGCTTTTGTAATAAACCGATTTTTGGGGAATTTGTCATAAGATCATTCAGGAAAGAATTTAATTTTCAAAATATTGAAATGATATTTTACTTAATTAAGAATTGTACAAAATAAACATTTTTTATCTACGCTAATGAGGTTTTGTAAAGATATTCAGGCTTTGTATATATAAAAGAAGTTGTACCAGACCGGTACAACTTCTTTTTAATCTTAGCTATGAGTGCCTTTAAAAGCAACTACCATCCCGGATTCGGAACACTTAATTTGTTTATGTCTAATTCCTGCTGGGGTATTGCAAATAAAAGGTTTTTAGGAAATGATAAGTTCTGATCTTTAAGTGTCGTCTTATCATCTAATCTCATTAATATCGGTTTACCATTTAATCCTGAACCAAAAATTTGCTCAAGGTATGAACCTGGAGTTGTACCCGGAACTGTTTCTGAAATACCATCATCTCTGGTCCATCTCATCATGTCGTAAAGCCTCTGGCCTTCCATGTTCATCTCAATACGACGCTCGTGACGTAATTTCTTTCTTGCATCGTTTTGATCTGTGGCAGTCAATGGAGGCATATTAACAGAAGGTCTTGCGCGAACCCTGTTGATCTGGGCCATTCCCTCATTAACCTGGTTATTTTCAATCAGCGCTTCAGCATAGAAAAGCACAAGGTCGGCGTATCTCAACAGGGGAATATCGTATCCGTCCTGCTGTTCATCTATCTCATTCATCACACCATCAACCATATCCCTCTCCACGACTTTCCTGGTATTCGTATTTGAATACGACCATCCGGCTTTGTAATAAATTTTATCCCCCTTATGATATGTTGAATCTGAAGTAAAATCTTCAGTTTGATTATAAACGCCATAAAAATCGCCCGGGATCCACATGGAATATACCCTGCGGGGATCTCCCGGTTCGAATGCATTAACCAGGTTCTGGCTTGGAAGCGCGTAACCCCAGCCTGCGCCATAAATATTTTTTATCGGGGTAGGGCCATCCCTCATGCGCCTCTCCACCCCCATCTCATTCTGGTTACCGGTGGCGGCTCCATTTTTAATAAAACCAAACGAGTAAATAAATTCCGTATTATCACCATTTACCTGAGACTCATACGATATCATGTAACTATAATCATCCATAAGCGTATATCCTTCTGCATCGGCAATGTCAAGTGCGTCTTTGGCGGCAGTTACGGCATTAGCAAATTCCCTGTTATAAAGGTAAGCTCTTGCAAGCATTCCGGCGCCGGCTGCTCTCGTAGGAAACCCTACATCAGCACCGCCCCATGAGTGAGGTAAATTCTCTGCTGCATATTTTAAATCTTCAATTGTCGCAGCCATTACCTCGCTTTTAGGAGTCCTTGGTACAAAGGAGCTGTCGGGATCATTAAGAAAATGCGGAAAATAAGGTACATCTCCATAGAAAGTAGTCAGGATAAGATAGCAAAATCCTTTTGCCAGCTTAGCCACGGCAATGTAAGGCGCCTGTAGTTCCGGTGTGAACAGAGGATCGGTCGATTTCGGAATCCCGTCAATTGCAAAATTTGCATTGTTAATTCCCAGGAAAAACATACTGTACCATGCCCAGAATCCATAAAAAGAGGCATCACCAGACCAATGAAGAAATGGCATCCGGTCAGCTACAGCCCTGGTATAACTGTCATCTGAAAAGATATCCATATTTGTTACATACCTTCGCCGGAACCCAAAGTACTCATAAGTCATAATTGCTAAGGGGGCCTGAGCAGCCTGCCTTGCAGAGGTTGCATTAATAAAGAACGAGCCCGCGATTGGGGCATCCTTGGGATATTTTGTCAATAGTTCATCTTGGTTGCATCCATTGATAAAAGCTAATCCAAAGGAAAGTACTATAAATAAAATTAACTTATTTTTCATATTTCATTTTTTTTAGTAATAATAAAATTAATTACATCAGAAGGTAACGTTTAAACCTAATATCCATGTTCTCGGCTGGGGGATTTTTTTTGCCGGCTCCATCATCTGATCGTTGACATCCACTTCACCTGCAGGATATTTGGTAAAAGTGTGAAGGTTCTCGATGCTTCCATACACTTCCAGGTTTTTCATCCTCAGTCTCTGACAAATATTATCCGGGATTGCATATTTCAGGTTTATATTGCTGATCTTAAAATAGGATGCGTCTGATAACCAAAAACTTGATACTCTTTCAGAATTTCCTGCACGATCATCTTTGGTAACTTTAGGCATATTACCACCCGGGTTCTTCGTACCTTCCCATCTGTCAAGTATCCTGGTATTATCGTTACTGGTGAACATAAAATAGCCCTGCCCATCGATCTGGGAATATATATCGACTCCCTGAACGCCATAAGTCACAACCTGAAGTGTCCATCTCTTAAAGGTGACACTGCCTGACAACCCGTAGGTAAAATCGGGGTATTTCTTCCCGATAAATCCACGGTCATCTGCAGTGATCTTACCATCTGGTTTTCCTGTCAGTTTTCCATTTTCATCACTCCCGTTAACATCGACCATCCAGATATCGCCAAGGCCAATGGGACGTTCGTTGTCCGGATTGGTCAGATAAGGGTATTTATCTAAAGTGGCCTGGTCCTTAACTATTCCGTTCGCCGTATATCCAAAAGTTCTCCACATTGGTTGACCAACTTCAAGGCCCGACTCTCTAAGATCACGGCCATTTAAATCGAGAATTTTGTTACGGACCGTAGATAAATTCGCGCTAAAATTGTATGTAAAATCACCTTTATGATCCTGATACCCAACAATGAACTCAAATCCCTTATTTTCAATTTCGCCGCCGTTGATAGTGGGCTCTGAAGTTTTACCTGAGCTAACAGGAAGAGGTTTTCCATAGAGTAAATTGGTAGTGTTGGATTTGAAAAAATCAACGGATAATGATATTTTAGATTTGAAAAAACTAGCATCAAATCCAAGGTCCTTTTTTAGTGTCGATTCCCATTGCAGATCTGTATTAGCAGCCGCCGTTAATGCATAGCTCGGCTTGGCAATCTGACCGCTCTGAGAACCCATCACCCAGGGATACATACTTAAAGTGGCATAGGTAGGATAATAACCAACATTACTGTTCCCTAAAGTTCCGATACTTGCCCTTATTTTAAAGTCATTAACTACGTTGTGAATCGGGTCAAAGAAATTTTCCTTTGAAATTCGCCATCCGGCTGATACAGATGGGAAAACTCCCCAGCGGTTACTTTCGACAAACCTGGAAGAACCATCGCGACGTACTGAGGCTTGCACAAAATATTTCTGACTGTAATTATAATTAATCCTGCCGATGTAGGATACAAACGACCAGTCTGACATACCGTTGTTAACATTTTGATTTTCAAGCTGGCCCGCATCCAGGAATCTGATCTGGTTATTTGGTGTAGCAAAACGTTGTCCTCTTAAATATTCATACGTACCTTCTTCCTGGGAATACATAAGCAATGCTGAAATATTGTGTACAGAATTAAACGTTTTCTCATAATCCAGCATAAAATCAGCTATCCAATGCATGTTATTGTCATTGGCTTTGCCAACATTGTTAACGCTTTGTCCTTCGATACCTTCCAAATGAATTTCAGGTGTGAAATAAGTAGATTGACTGATATTATAATCAATACTTACCCGTGGTGTAAAGCTCAATCCGGGCAAAATTTTAACTTTCAGGAAAACATTCCCTACAAAACCATAATATCTTGTGTCATCACTATACTCTTGAGCTAAAATGAGGGGAGTCATATTTCCGCCTTCTATAGTGTAATTTCTTACATAACCATAACCGGTTATATTGCCGTCTGCATCATATTCATAAGGTCTTGAAAGAGGAACTTGCATCATAGCGCCGCCGTAAGGATTGCCACCGGCGTATTGCCATATGCTGTAAGGATTGCTAGGATTGCCACCTTCTCCATGTCCATGACGGCTATTGCTATATATGTTCACAGAATTTCCAAATTCAAGAAAGCTGGAAATTTTATGATTGGAATTAAAACGCAAACTGATTCTGTCTGCAGCGGCGTTACGTATCAGACCATCCTGGTTAAAATAAGTGAGCGATGTAAAATAGTTGGACTTATCATCGCCCCCGCTCATCGATATGTCATAGTTCTGTACTTTGCCACCTCCCGGTCGACTAACTGTATTTACCCAATCAGTATTAATATAGTTACCATTAGCATCTTTATAAATAGCAAAGTCTACGGGGTTCTGCGTCCCATAAGGCGATTGATCGTAAGTGGCCGGTCCTGCATTCCAGTAGGCTTCCTTGTCTAACTCCATCCATTGGGTTGTGTTCAGCAACTTAGGCGTTAATTCAGAATATTGCTGAACTCCCGCGTAAGTATGAAAAGAGATAATCGGGGCGCCGCTCTTAACTCCTCTTTTTGTTGTGATCAGCACTACCCCATTTGCAGCCCTGGCACCGTAAATAGCGCAGGAAGCAGCATCTTTTAAAACTGAAATGGTTTCGACATCGTTAGGGCTAAGGCTACTCATATTATCCATAATCACTCCGTCAATAACATAAAGGGGTTCTGTCGAAGCGCCCCAGGATTGTATTCCTCTGATTAATATCTGCTTGGCAACACCGGGTGACCCGGAATTGTTGATGATCTGAACCCCTGCAACTTTTCCCTGCATAGCGTCCAAAACATCTGTCTTAGGAGCATTTTCGTATTCCTTAGCGGACACTACTGAAACGGAACCTGTCAGATCTATTTTCTTCTGGGTTCCATATCCGACAACAACGACCTCTTCAAGCCCAATTGCCGCCTCAGCCATTGTTGCGTCTATTTTTGTCAATGATCCTATACTTACAACCTGAGATTCCATGCCGACAAATGAGAACGTCAGGCTTTTGGATCCGGAAGGAACTTCAAGACTGTATTTCCCATCAGCGTCAGTCAATGCTCCCTGAGTAGTTCCGGTAACCATAACGTTTACACCAGGTATAGGTGTACCATTCTTTTCGGTAACAATACCGGTTACTTTTTTTTGCTGTTCACTCAATGCACCTTCGACCGTTTTGTTAACAAAAATTGAAATAAACAGAAGAAAAATTGAGAGTTTTAAAATTCTAAAGGGTTTTTGAGAACAAACTTTGACTAAAGCTGTTCGTTTTAAAATGCTATTATTTTTCATAAGGTTTAATGATTTAAACATTTCATAACTAAATCGCATTTAACCAACAATTAGAGTTGGAATAAATACTTTTAAATCAAAGCAGGCATGTAAATGAAATCTTACATGCTTCTTTTCAGAAGTGTTTGTAGGAAATTTGATTCATAGGCGATTATTTGTTAGGTTTAAGTTATGGGTACTAAATTAATGTTTTATTTGGATTCAACAACTAATTTAGTTGAATTAATTCTTTAATGACAATTAAGAGATTTACAATCATTGTACAAAACCTGTACATTTACTATAATTAAGCCGTTAATTGAGTTAAAGATTAACTGGAATAAGGACTAACCACGAATCAATAATGAATGGAAGAAACTAAGTATGCTGAATTGAAGACATTTGTTCAGATGCTGTTGCAGATGCACGTACATGTACATGATCAGGAAATGTATTTCAAAGCCGTATAAATATCTTTTTATAAAATAGAATCCATCCGGCCAGCCAGCAGACAAATGTAAAGATCAGCGCATAAAGCAGTGATCCGTTAAATGTGCCAGCCAGAGGTAAGAAAAAGGAACTGTAAACCCAGTTAGAAATGGAAATCGGTTCTCCCGCAGAAGTTTGTGATATTTTAATCAAGAAGGTTATAGCCAGGAGCTCTGACAACACATAAATAAATAAGGGATTCATCCCAAATACCCTGAATGGCATGGTCCATTTTGCATAACCTTTTATGTCAATTATCCAGAGAAGGATCCCCAGGAATAATGAGGCAAAACCACATGTATACAGAACAAAGGAGCTGGTCCAAAGTGGTTTGTTAATAGGGAATATAAAATTCCATACTATAGCTATGGCAATACCTGCAAACCCACAAATAATTAGTTTTTTAACGGCTTTTATTTTAATATCTGCAGTATCGATCAATCTTCCTGCAAGATATCCAAGCAACACATTGGCTATTGAAGGTAGAGTGCTAAGCAGACCCGTCTGGTCGAATTTAACTCCATGGAATTCAGGAATATGGTTTAATCCAAGTATAGCAATATCAAAAGTCAGGGCAAAATTTCCTTCAAGTGTAAATGGAGAATCACCTCCAAAAAACACCAGAATTGCCCAATATCCGGGTAAAATCAGTCCAATGAGGATTTTTACCCATTTCAAGTTCAGACCAAGCACGATAAATGATGCAATTCCATATCCCAGGGCGATACGCGGCAATACACCCATAATCCTGATTTTACTGAGATCAAAACTGAATGTTGAATATCCATTCAGGAGCAGTCCGATCAAATATATGAGAAGAGTCCGTCGTATTATTCTCATTACAAGGTTACCGGTAAGGGAATAGTCGTATTTTTTATAGGAATACCACATTGAAGCACCTACAATAAACATAAAAAAAGGAAAAACCAGGTCAGTAGGTGTACAGCCATTCCACTTCGAATGCAATAAAGGAGAATATACAGTTTCCCAGTTTCCGGGATTATTGACAATGATCATCAGGGCAACCGTCAACCCGCGAAACACATCGAGGGCAATCAGTCTTCTGGTATTTTCCATTTTTATGATTTATAATTATTGTGATGATAAAGAAAAATCAAGGAAAATCTATTATTAAATTTCTATTAGTAAATTTACATAATCAACATATTTGATTATTAACTTCATTTCAGCTTCATTAAAATACCTGCTACCTATGAATATTTCTTTAAAAAAGCATTATATTAAACTTGCATTACTGCTTGTTTTGATCAGCAGCATAACTTACGCTCAAAATCTTGATGGTTATAAGTATACCGGCTCATTTAATCCGGATGAAAATGCAGTAACCACCAACTTTCAGTTTAACGGATACACAAACTATTGGCACGATATCTACCGTGAGCATATCCGTTATGGGAATCTGTTCAAGGTCGCGATACCAAATGTTAACTATACTATTGCCCAGAGCAAGGTAGATATCGCTGACGATATGAAAATTCCCGGATTGTCGCTTCAAGAAGGATTTCTCAATAACCTGATGAGCGGTCAGTATCTTCTTCTGGATCAGCCAACTCTTCAAAAGATTGGTGAATCAACAGGGAATAGCAATGTTCTGATACTGATTGATCCGGATACAGAGGCCGGTAAAAAACTGGCTGACAAACTTCCGAAAGATGATGTTTGGAAAGAAAAGCTGAAAAGCCATCAGTTCAGTGCAAAAGATTTTACTGAAGTATATGCTTTTTACCTTGAAAACGGCACAAAGAAAATATATGTTATCTCTTCTAAAAGCAAAGAGCTCAGGGACAAAGTCTCAGCACTTATTGAAAATACAAAAACCCTTTTGGTCAAGTATGACCTGCGCCGTGGCTGGTTTGGAGCGGAGACACTCTTAAAGAGCGTTACCTGTACACCAGGTCATCCGCTGGAGGTGATCGGAAAGGGAATGAAGGAAGGTAATACATGGTTTACATTCAGTGGTTATATGGATTTTCTGGCACAGAAAGAAATCACAGACTGGTTAGCCAAAGTAAATCTTCCGGTAATCGCTGATGTCGGATACGGACAAATATACGGATGCAAAAACTATGACGGATTGCAAGTTCAGAATATGTTCACAACTGAATCATGGATCAAGTATGCACACGAGAAGGAAGGTTATGTTTTCCGACAGGTATTTGACGCTGAGGCTGACCCCTATCATTATGACGGATACCTGGCCGATGAAGGAAATAAGGAGCAAATTGACAATGAAGATGTTCCGTTTGTAACTACAACAGGCACTCTCGACAATGATGCTGTTCCATGCATGGTACTTTTTACTGAAAAAGGGAAACAGATAACAAAGCCGATCATGTGGGATGCTATCATGCATCGCCGTGAAGTAGCTGTTCTTGGAAATGGAACGATGATGGGGCCGTCGCTATACCGCAACACACTGGAACTATTGCTTCTCGACAGGGTTTTCCTGGAGGAGTACTTTGGTGACCGTATCAATCTTGAGGCATATACGAAAGATTATCAGCTCAATGTGACACTTACCAACACTTATGAACATTCAGTTTCCGGTACACTTGATCTCGTACTTCCTCAGGAATTAAAAATGTCAGGCACATTGTCCACCGAGATTAGTCTTCCAGCCAACAGTTCAAAGACATTACAATTTGCGATACAGCCCATGGTAAGTGCCATGGGTAAAACAAATCCTATCGCTGTGCACTACAAATGGGAAACCAGCAAAAAAAGTACCCTGACAATGCTGGATCTGCCTCCTGCAATTTCTGTCCACCAGCTACTTTACGGACATACACCTAAGGTTGCCTATCCGGTAACTATCCATAATTTTTCTGAAATATCAACATTCCCTGTAAAGATCGAGGTACTGGACAGCAATTATCCGAAGAAGGTGGTCTATAGCAGTTCAAAATCATGTACCACAGGAACCGGCACATTTAAGGATATGTCATTTGATCTGGAAGTTCCGGAAGGAAGTTATATTGTAAAGGTTACTGCCCTTGGGGTTGAGAATCTCAGCCAGTTGGGAGTGGGAACGGCAGCAGGTGCTCCCAGACTATCTGCAATAGATATTGACGGTGATGGTGTCGACGAATATATAATGGAAAACGACAGTGTTAAAATAACACTCCTTGCAACCGGAGGCAGGGTAATTGAGTATTTTATAAAATCGAGAAAAGATAATGCACTATATAAGATCTGGCCTGTGAAGCCTGTTGATGATAAACGGGAATACAGAAAAAGAGGATATTATCCATACGGAGGTTTTGAAGATTTCCTGGGGCAGGCCAGCATGGAAACCCATAAGGTCTATGATTCTGAAATCATTAAAAAGGAAGGCGATTATGTACGGGTCAAGATGACAGCAGATCATTATGGAAACAAGCTTGAAAAAATATATACTTTATATGGAAATTCGCCTCTGCTGGAGGTGCAGTTTGCTCTTACTTTTAATAATCCGGAAGCCAATATGATTGCCCCGGTTCCGGTGCTTGAACTTGGAGCAAAACACTGGACAGAGGATGTATTCACCGTACCTGAAAAAGACGGATTGCATGAATACAGGATGCAGCCAGAGAGGTATTTTGGCAGAATAATTTACTTAAAAGAGGGATGGGATGCCGGTTATGATACGAAGGAAGACATTGGATTTGTGAGTGCTTTTCCTGTTAAACCTCCATTATTCCTTCACATGTTTATGAACCACCCAAGAAATCCTGATGCACATTTCTATTGCCATGAATTCCAGCCGTGGGTACCAATATTCCAGAAAAGCACTATGTACTTCACCTTTTATATGTGGGGATCAGGAGGTCCCTGGCAAAATGGTGTTAAAGCTTTAAGGGAGCGGAACCTGATAAGCGTTCAGGACCGGTAATCGGCCTGTCCTGTTAGCCGAAGGATAATCAGGGTATTCGGTATTAGGTATTAGGTATTAGGTATTAGGTATTCGATATTTGGTAATTTTACATCTTTGAACTTTGAACTATAAACAACAAACAATAAACAATAACCATGAAAACATTCTTCAAAAAACATTGTATTCTAACTACATTGGTGCTCACTTTAATCAGTGGCATAACTT
>Ga0315290_10000443_pt1 | contig 26777 bp, 25 predicted proteins | sample YL17G12_0_MG_FD_203627 | JGI IMG/M metagenome (GOLD analysis project Ga0315290, IMG submission 203627) | Sediment microbial communities from Yellowstone Lake, YNP, Wyoming, USA - YL17G12_0 | ecosystem: Environmental > Aquatic > Freshwater > Lake > Sediment | place: USA: Wyoming | collected... | reverse complement strand
GTTGGCGGACCCGAAGGTCCGCCAACGGCAGATAGTTTTTGAAAATTGTATTAAGAATAAACGGGTTAAGGCTTACCCGTTTGTCTTATAAATGGTAATAGGTGCAGGAACTTGTACCTGAAACGAAAGGATTGTCAAGATGGCCTTTACTTATTTTTTTAGAGATATGCAGACACTTGAATTGATTAGCAAACATGTACTGCCTACCTTACAAGGCCACAAGTATATAAAAGTGTGGGATGCCGGATGTGCCCATGGGCCTGAGCCTTATTCGATAGCGATAATCTTCAGGGAAAACATGAGTCACTTTATGTTCAGGAATGTAAAGATTTACGCAACGGATATTGATACTTCGAGTCGATTCGGCGAAATCATCGCAGAAGGTGTTTATCCTGAGGAAGAAATCAAGAGAATCCAGCCTGAAATCCGTGATAAGTACTTCAGCGGGAACGGCCAACCTGGTTTCTATAAAATCTCCGATGAAATCAAATCATGTCTTAAGTTTGCTCGGCACGACTTATTATCGTTGACACCTGTGGCAACGGATTTGAATCTTATCGTTTGTAAGAATGTTCTTCTGCATCTTAAGCTGGAAGAACAAGTCGATGTTATAAAGATGTACTACAATGTCCTGTTACCGGGCGGTTTTTTTGTTACTGAACAGACTCAAAAGCTGCCGGACAAAGTGACAGGGTTGTTTGAAAGGGTTGTTAGTCACGGCCAATTGTTTCGAAAAGTAACAGCGGGAGCTAATTCATAATGTCAAGATTGAAAGCCATATTCACAGATGATTGGCAGTATATCCTGGAAGTTTACCACAAATATATCTGCCCTCCCGGAGACGAGCCCGTAAGTGAAAAACTACTGCTTATTTTGCTTGAGATAGGCGTTCGGTTCGGCGAAAGATTATCGCAGTATCAAACAAATGGATATGTTGAGATTGGCTGCGGCCTGGCGATTCCATCATTGACTCTTGCAAAATTAGGGCGATCTGACATATTGGCAATCGATATAGACCCTAAAATTATTGCAAAAGCCGAAGAAATCAAAGAAAAGGTCGGCTGTGTTTTCGAGATTCGCTGTGCCGATATTTTCGAAGACAGACCCAAATTACAGAATGGGCAGATGTTAATCGCAGAAAAACCGGCAAGCTATAAGAGGAACACCCTCGAAGTGGAATACGCCATATCGAACTGGTGCAGGATTGAAAACCATAACTTTGCAATAATCCCTACGTTTTTAGGCACCGATAACCTGGACAGTTACAACGAAAGATGTGCAAAATATGAAAAGAAACTCCGGCAAAATGGCTTTAATGTAGAAAACAAACAGGCCTGCGATGAACTGCCGGTAAGGTGGTTAATTGCAGTCAAATGATACTAAGCGGCGTGCCGGTCGAAAAAGGCCTGGCAGGCACATTCTTTGAGAAAGCGAGAGAAATATGAACGTAAAGTATATCAACCCTTTCCTGACGTCGATTCGCAACGTATTCGACACCATGCTGCAGATCCCCTTCAATATCGGCAAACCCTCTCTCAAGGAGGACCCGGTCCCTCGCTATGACATCAGCGGCATTATCGGCCTGTCCGGCGGTGTCACCGGCTGCGTGGTGCTCAATCTATCCGAGGAGCTGGCGCTGCAATTAGCCTCGGCGCTGAGCGGCGAAAAGGTCAACAAGGTGGATGAAGACTGTACGGATGCCATCGGCGAGATTGCCAACATGATCGCCGGCGGGGCCAAGAAGGATTTCCCAGGCGGAAACAACTTGATTTCCGTTCCCAGTATCGTCATCGGCAGGCACCATGTCAGCTATCCCAGGGGTCTGCCGGTTATTTCCATTCCCTGTGACACAAGTGCAGGCAGGCTGGTGGTGGAAGTAGCCCTGAAGGAAAATTTTGTTCCGGTTGCAGCCGGCGTCGCAGCCGAAAATTCCGACAGAAAAATGAGGAGAGTACCATGAAAATACTGTTGGTAGATGATTCAAGAACCATGCGCAATATCTTTAAGAGAGTAATCGTCGGTATAAATGCCGCTGAGACAGCCGAAGCCGGCGACGGGGTGGAAGCCCTGCAAGTCATTGAGCAAAGCGGGCCTTTTGATCTGATGTTATTGGATTGGAACATGCCCAATATGGACGGCATAACCCTGCTGAAAACGGTCCGGGAAAAGAAAATTTTCACACCGGTGATTATGGTCACCACCGAGGCGGAAAAATCTCGCATAATAGAAGCCATAAAAGCCGGCGCCAATAACTACATGGTCAAACCTTTTACACCGGATGCCCTGAAAGGAAAGATTGAGGAAACCTTGAAAAAGGCGAAGGCCTCGGCAACGGCATAAAGAATACTATTTGTGTCATGCCTGGCGGATTCGTCCGGCAAAAAGGAAAACAATATGCCCCTGACAGCGAACAAATTGTTTATGGTGAATATCAGCAACGACAAACTCGTCGCGACGTTGTCATTGCATGCCACCGAGCCACCGGATAAGACAAGTTTTGAAGAAATCCTCAACCAGATTGGAGGCATGAAAATTACCCTTGACGATGAAGGTAAAAAAGCCGTCGAGGATTTTGTCGCCCAACTGACCCGGAAAGAAATTCCTGGACCTATGGTCATCGCCCGAGGCCGCAAACCCGAACCGGACCAGCCTGGGAAGATCGAAACATTATGGCCGGACCCGGCTCATGCCACTAAACAGGAATCCGAAACATCTTCCGTTTCCTCAGAGAATTACTATGACCGCACTTGCGTCGTCGTGGGGAAGGATGGCCAGGAACTGCTGCGGTTGATCCAGCCGCAATCAGGTCAAAACGGAGTCGATATCTTCGGCAAGGAAATCCCACGCAAGTTGGCAAGTGAGACGCAGATTGGTTTGGGGCCAAACGTCCGCCGGCAAGGCGATATCGTTTATGCCACCTGTAGTGGTAAAGTCGAATATACCAATGTAAAAGTCTGGGTGGAACCCAGGTTTGAAATCCCCGGAAATGTTGATTTTTCAGTAGGTAACATAGATTTTCCCGAGGACGTCCATATCGGCAAAAATGTTCTTGATCGGTTTAAGGTCAGCAGTGGCAACGATATCGTGGTGCAGGGTACGGCCGAGGCAGCCGAAATCCATGCCAAACGGGATCTGGTGGTAAAAGGCGGCATTGCGGGTAAAGACAAAGGAATATTTTCGGCAGGTCAAGATATCAAAAGCAAATACATCATCAATTCCAAGGTGCAGGCCGGCCGCAATATAGAAGTTGAAAAGGAAATCGTCCAATGCGATCTGGTATGCCAGGGACGCTTGATCATTAAAAACGGAGACCTGATAGGTGGTCGGACAGTAGCGACGGGTGGAGCTACGATAAAAACGCTCGGATCAGCAGCTAATATAAAAACTGTTCTTGAACTGGGTATTAACGGAAAATTGCAGGAACAATATCAGGAACTTGCGCCGCAGATACGGCAGAATCGACAAAAGGCGGAAAAAGTCAAGCAGGTAGTCGAGCCCCTCCTGCAAAACCAGAAGCACCTTACCTCCGAGCAAAAAGAAAAGGCTACGGAATTGCTATTCCAGGCAGGCAATTTGGAAGATTCCGCCGAGCAGATGATCGAGCAGCTCCGACAGATCGCACGGAAAAACGAAGAAACTGCCCTGGCGGAACTTGTCATCAACGGTACCATCTATCCGGGGTGCGTGATTCGCTTCCCGCGGGTTCAGGCCACTATTACCATGGCTTTGTCCGGACCCATGAAAATCGTGCCACGCAAGGTTGATAGTGTTATGCGTATCTCCGCCCTGGATGAGCGGACTGGCTCGGCACATGATCTCGGTGCGACACCTTGGGATGCTGAGTTCTGGGAAAATTTGGATAAGCTTCTTCGACCTGAAAAGCAAGGATAAAACAGCACTAAAACCGATACCTTGTTATCGGCTCGGTTATAAAGGATGCAAGATGAAACAGATTCTCGAACAGGTTGAAAAACTGGCATTGCAGTTTATCGAGGTAGAAGGGAACGATTTGCAGGGACTGGCGGACTTGCACAGCCAGTTTGAGAAAATCCGGGAACAGGCCGGACAAATCGAATCTCTTCCAATTGATCAGCGAGAAATTATCCTAACGGCAACATCTGCGGCGGGAAACTTGATCGAGAAGATAATCCTGCAAGAGGTCGATGATGTGGTCGAAACCCTGCGGATTGTCGGTCAGGCCTGCGATTCTCTGCAAAAATTGCTGCAACAAATATCCCAGGAAGGCAATGGGAACGGGGTAGAGTTTCCCGATGAATTGATGATATCGCAAATTAATGAAAAAACTGAAATGAAACCGGCAGAATCAGAGTGCCAGAACATCAGTCTGCCGGATAATGTGGACGAGGAAATATTTCGTGAATTTATTTCTGGCCAGCCGGATGTTTTGGCGAGTCTGGAATCGGCGATACTTGCTGCGGACAAAAACCCCAGCCAGGAAAATAGAAACACGATTGCCGGCATTTTACACAATCTTAAAGGTGAATCAGGATTGATGGGCCTGCAGGAGATCTCCGGATTTTGCCACCGGACTGAATCCATGTTGCTCGATATCGGAAATGGGTTCCCCGCGGAAAAACTGTTCGCCGCCAAAGATTGGTTGCAAAATCAGATTGATCAATTATCCAAAAAAAATATTGGTAACAAAGCCAATCTGCCCAGCCAAACATCTGAAGAAAAAAAGATCGTGTCAAAATCGGATAAAAAAAATAATCAGAATTCAGCCGAAACTAAAGCCGGCAGTGCCAACACGCAGATTAAAATCTCTGAGAGTGATATCCCATTATTGATGGATTTCATCAGCGAATCCAATGGGCATCTGGAGTCGGCAGAAGGAGATATCCTTGTTATCGAGGAAAATCCAGAAGACACAGAAACCATTAATTCGACTTTCAGGGCTTTCCATACTATTAAAGGTGTAGCTGGTTTTCTTGCTCTTAAGCCCATTGGAGAATTGGCACACGCAACGGAAAACCTGCTGGATTTGGCCCGCAAGGGCAACTTGACACTATCCGGCTCCAGTATCGATGTGGTATTTGAATCAATCGACGCTATGAAAAATATGCTTGCCGTTTTGCAACAGGCAATTGATAATCAACAAACATTTCAGGCTCCGGATCTGTCAAACTTAATCGAAAGAATAAAAATATGTGCCTCAGGCGAATGCCCACCTCCGCGATTGGGTGAGTGCTTGATAGCACAAGGTGCTACAGATCGTAATCTGGTAAGAGATGCATTGCATGAGCAGTGGAGTAAATCTTCTGATAAAAAAATCGGTGAAATCCTGGTGGAGAAACAGGTAGTGGATCGAGCCCAGGTGCAACAGGCTTTGCATAACCAGTCAGAATCAACCACAACAAATGTAAACAAAAAGATCATTCATGAAGGTACAATAAAGATCACCACCGGACGACTTGATTCTTTGATTAACATGGTGGGAGAATTAATGGTGGCCCGGTCTATGGTGAGCCAGGACATCACTGAATATCTCGACAAAAATCAAAGGTTAAAGCGTAATATCAGGCAGTTAAACAAAATCACACGTGATCTACAGGAACTGTCAATGTCAATGCGTATGGTACCGGTACAAGGTGTTTTTCAAAAAATGGCACGTTTGGTACGTGACCTTTCTCGCAAAGCCGGCAAGGAAATTGAGTTCCAAATGGAGGGCGAAAATACGGAACTGGATCGCAATGTGGTTGAGTCTATCGCTGACCCCCTGGTGCATATGATGCGCAACTCGGTAGATCATGGGGTCGAAACCCCAGAACAGCGAGAGAAAATGGGGAAATCCCGTACCGGCAAAATCAAATTGAGTGCCTATCATCAGAGCGGAAATATCGTGATTGAAATTGCCGATGACGGCAAAGGATTGGACCGGGAACGTATTCTGCAAAAAGCTATAAAAAATGGCTTAGTGAAGGAAGGCCAGGAACTTTCGGATCAGGATATCTATCGTTTGATCTTTCATGCGGGCTTGTCCACAGCGGAGAAAGTAACTGATGTCTCCGGACGAGGGGTAGGCATGGACGTAGTACGAAAAAACGTCGAATCGCTGCGAGGGCGGATAGATATCAATTCTATACCTAGCCAGGGAACGGTTTTCAGCATTCGATTGCCACTGACTTTGGCCGTTATTGATGGTCAGATCGTTACGATTGCCAACGAGAAGTACATTATACCTTTAGTTTCTGTGAAAAACAGTTTGCGCCCCAATAGGGAGCAGATCTCAAGTATATATGGTGGTAAAGTCGAAGCACTTATGATACACGGTGATTTGCTGCCATTGATCAGACTATATCGTTTATTTGAAATTGAACCGCACACAACCGATCCCTGTGAAGGTTTGGTGGTGATCGTAGCGGATGGTGAAAAACGATGCGGTTTACTGGTTGATGATCTGGATGATCAACAACAGGTGGTTATCAAAAGCTTAGGTAGTTATCTCGGGGCTATCCCGGGTGTCTCTGGTGGTGCGATTATGGGCGATGGCAACGTATCGCTGATTCTGGATGTTCCTGGACTGATTCAACTTGCCCAGTCTTCCACCTCGAACCTGGCGATGACTGGTTAGAAGGAGCGACCGTATGGATAGCTCAGTTTTAAGAACTTTAGCCTTGGAGGAAAAAGATTTTCAACTCCTCAGTGATGTGATCTACCACCATTGCGGTATCAATTTACATGATGGCAAGAAGGGGCTGGTCCAGTCACGTTTGGCAAAACTGGTGCGCCAGGGCCGTTTCAGTTCTTTCAGGGAGTATATCGATTACATTTTATCCTCAGAAGGTAAAAAGCAATTTGCAGTTGCAGTAGATGCTCTCAGTACGAATCTAACCTTCTTCTTTCGTGAAAAACAACATTTTGACTTTTTACAACGGAATTATTTGCCTGATTTGATTTCGCGTAAAACTAAAGAATCACGCCGTTGGCTCCGAGCCTGGTCGGCTGCATGTTCATCCGGAGAAGAACCTTATTCTTTGGCCATTACTTTAGCAGAAGCCTTTCAAAATAAACCCACATGGGATATTAAAATTCTTGCTACAGATATATCAACAAGGATGTTAGAAAAAGCACAAATGGGTACGTACGAACCACAGCGAGTTGAACCGTTAACAGCCCAGCAGAAACAGCTATTTCTCGTTGCCAACCTAATTGAAGGTCAAAAAGTATATCAGGTTCGAAGAGAACTACAAGAGATGATTCGATTCCGCCACTTGAATCTTATGGATTCATGGCCATTTAAAGGACCATTTGACATAATTTTTGCCCGTAATGTTATGATCTATTTTGACAAACCGACACAGGCTGCTTTAGTGAATAGATTCTGGCAGTGTCTTGCCAGTGGAGGACTCTTATGTATTGGACATTCAGAATCCTTGACTGGCATATCGCACGAATTCAGTTATATACAACCTGCTACATATAAGAAAAACTGAAATCCTAAGCGTTTTTGAGCTTGAGGAAGGATTTAAAAAATGGCTTATAGAATATTAATTGTTGATGATTCGGCAGTAACTAGAATGGTATTAAAAAAAACCATACGCATGACTAATGTGCCCGTTCGGGAAATCTTTGAGGCCGGCAATGGTTACGAGGCACTCGATTTACTCAATTATCATTCAGTAGATTTAATCATGGCTGATATCAACATGCCCGAGATGAATGGAATGGAAATGGCAGCTACTATTATGGCTAATCCGGCCACCAAAGATGTCCCCTTGGTAATTATTTCCACTCATACGGAAGATATACGTATCAATGAACTGCGATGCCAATGTGTAAAAGCATATATTCACAAACCTTTCACCGCGGAGGCTATACGTAATGTCCTAATCGAGACTTTGGAGTTGAATCCCGCATAAAAATTAAATTGTCGCAGAAAGAGTAAATAATGACATTGAGTGTTCCAGAGCAAAAACAAATTAATACCATTAAAGTTCTTATAGTGGACGACTCGGCCATTGTGCGTAAAGTTCTCGCCGAGCAACTCAAACGAGACCGAGGGATTGAGGTGGTGGGCACCGCTCCGGATCCTTATATCGCCAGGGACAAGATCTTGTCGCTAAAACCGGACGTGCTTACCTTAGACATCGAAATGCCACGCATGGATGGGATCACCTTCCTGCAGAAGTTAATGAAGCATCATCCTTTGCCGGTAATCATCGTAAGCTCGCTCACCCCGCTGGGAGGCGAAATGGCCATGGAAGCTCTGGAAGCCGGAGCGGTTGATGTAATGTGTAAGCCGGGAGCAGCTTATAATGTTGGCGATATGGCCGAAGACCTGATCTACAAAATAAAAGCCGCCAGTTGCGCTAGGATTAAAAATACTGCTAAATTTAAACCGGCAACTAAACTTCAGTTTCGGTGCGCACTGACAAAAACTACGAACCAGATATTTGCTGTTGGTGCTTCGACTGGTGGGGTAGAAGCATTAACCACGGTGCTTACAGCCCTGCCGGCCAATACACCGGGTACATTGGTTGTACAACACATGCCACCAAGTTTTACAGCGTCTTTTGCGCAAAGACTCAACAGCCTCTGTGCTATGGATGTCAAAGAAGCGCAAGAAGCAGACCATATTTATCCCGGACGGGTCCTAATAGCACCGGGAGGTAAACACATGGTTTTACGCCGTTCTGGGGCTCAGTATTATGTTACCCTCAAAGACGGCCCCAAGGTTTATCATCAAAAACCGAGCGTCGAAGTCTTGTTTCAATCGGTTGCCAAGTATGCCGGAGCAAATGCGGTGGGTGTAATTCTTACGGGAATGGGTGCCGACGGAGCCAAAGGCCTGCGCCTTATGCGCGATAACGGAGCACCAACTATAGCTCAAGACGAACAAAGCTGTGTTGTCTTCGGCATGCCAAAAGAAGCTATTACCCAAGGTGCTGCAACGTATGTAAAATCTCTTACGGAGATTGCTGGTACTATGCTTAATCTGGCTAATATGAAGATTCCAAAATAAAAAATTTCTCATCGCCTGATAAATTCTTCAGACAGTAAGGTTAATTTAACAAGGAGAACCTCTTGAAGATCGTTGTGAACATCTCTGATTCCAGGGTGAGTAATGATACCCGCGATGAATTAATTACATATTCACTCGGCTCCTGTATCGGAGTGGCAATTCACGATCCGGTAACCAGAATTGGCGGCATGTTGCATTATCAGTTACCCAGCGCCAGTATGGATGCGGCTAAAGCCAAGGAAAATCCCATGATGTTCGCTGATACAGGAATGAAATACCTGATCGATAAAATGCTGTCCATGGGTGCGAATAAAAAGCGGCTTAAGATAAAAATCGCCGGGGGAGCTCAGGTTATGAATGATACCCAAACATTCCAGATTGGTAAACGCAATCATACTGCTATCCGGCAGATTCTTTGGAAAAACGGCATGTTTATCGACGCCGAGGATGTAGGCGGTTGCAATGCCCGCAATTTGTCCCTGCAAATATCTGACGGAACCGTTCAGGTGAAATCACAGGGTAATACGAAACAGTTATAAGTGTTACAAAAACGGACATCTTGCTTATTGCGAAGAAACGGCAGAAGGGAAAATAAACAATGGCTTTTACAATCCTAATTGTAGATGACTCTACCACGATGAGAAGCGTAATCAGGCGCACCATACAGATGGCGGATATGTCCGTCGGAAAATATCTTGAAGCGTCAGGAGGGCAGGAAGCGCTGGATATCATGCAAAACCAGCAAGTTAATCTGGTACTGGCCGATATCAATATGCCCGGAATGAATGGGATTGAAATGATTGAAAAAATGCACGCCGACCAAAACATTTGTGGTATTCCGGTTGTTATTATCTCCACAGAGGCCAGCACAACACGCATCAAACAACTACAGGAAAAAGGAGTTGTTGGCTATGCGCATAAACCATTTACTCCCGAGACCATACGGGATGTAATCTATGATGTGATAGGAGCCTGTCATGACCAAAATAACAAATGATTTACTGATTGAAGCATTGACCGAGGCACTGGAAACTACCGCGTTTATGACGGCTTTGCCTCCGGAGGAAGAACTGCCCAGTCCGTCCAAAGGTGTTCTAGTGACTATCGACTTTTGTGGGCCTATAAGCGGAACGATCGAATTGTGCTCCGGTAACGAATTTTTTAGAGAGATGACCTCTAATATAATGGGCCTTGAACCTGACGATAACGTCGCACTTAGTGAAAGTTTGGATGCCGCTAAGGAACTGGTGAACATAATTGGTGGCCTCTTGCTGATGAAGCTTACCGATTCTCCTGCCGACATGTTCAACCTGACCATCCCTCGAACCAAGGAGAATATAAACTCACAATCGTGGGGTGAATATGTGGCACAGGATGATGTCACCGTAATGGACGTGGGGGGGTTCGCCGTGGCCACGAGATTACTTATTTCGGGCTGATTACAACATCGACTCATCCTCCAGAGACAATAGAATCTGTGAGTGTGCGACCTTCGTGCTCTTCTTATCTTCGGGCACGGTAACCGTGAATCGCTGTCGTGCTCCCTTCACATCTCCTCCCCTCGCCAATTACTGGCGATTTCTGCCTCGTGCCTCCCTCCACAGTATTCCGCGTAGGTCTTCGATGTCTCCCAGACTCTCACCAGCTCCAGATGGGCATCGCCGAAACGCCCGAAAAGCCTATCCCAGAAAACCCTCGTCATATTTTCTACCGTAGGAATCAGTTCAGCAAATTCCAGCGTGTCCTCGTTGAGATTCTTGTGGTCGAACGGCTTAATTATCTGCTCGTGCACGATTTGCCCTATTTTTTCGACATCCATCACTTGTCCGCTCTGTACGTCCACCTCGCCGCTCAGGGTGACTTCCAGCAAATAGTTATGGCCGTGTCCGGTCGGATTGGAACACTTGCCGAACACCTGCCGGTTGTGATCTTCGTCCCACTGACAGTTCCACAATCGATGTGACGCCGCAAGTTCGTATTTGGTTGTAACTTGTATCATCTCCGGTTCCTCGAATTGTTTGGCAATGCTCAGCGATTCATGAATATCCATTGCCACACGTTCCAGTCGGCAATTTTCGAATTTATCCTGCATCGCGTTCCATGCCCAGTGTAGTATTTCCACTGCGTTTTGGCCTGGCGCCGGTTGCCCGTCCAGTTGGCGCCTCAGGGCTTTTTCAATCTCGGTTACGTTGACTACCATACCACTATCGGCCCGGCAGGCCCCTTCGATGGTAAACCACAGCACAAAAGACGCACCACTCAAAGACAACCCCCAACCGGCGTCCCCCGCCAGCTTGCCGTCGGCCAAATCGATATGTAATATCATTCCCCTTGTAATCCGCAACATACCACCTGCCCATCTACTCATCTACTCATCTACTCATCTACTCATCTACTCATCTACTCATCTACTCATCTACTCATCTACTCATCTACTCATCTACTCATCTACTCATCTACTCATCATCAACGGTTGCATATCCAACTCTATGTGTCCATTATCGATGCGTATCCCAACCAGTTGTGCTCGTTTATCCTCAACCGCCCGGAACTCCGGTTTCACCGTCACCTGCCGTTTCTCAATCAGTTGGCGCAGCACCAATACAAGATTATACATCAGATCGTCGGCCGATTCACTATCGCCGATATCATTATATTTTTTTTCCCGTTCCTCCAGGGCGAGCGCCGCCTGGGCCAGATGTTTCTTAATCAGCATTTCCGGCAGATGCAGCGCTCCGACCCTGATCGGCAGCATAACCAATTTCAGATGACCTGTATCGGTTATTGCAGGTTTGAAACCTACTGTCAACACAAAATTCACGCCCGCATAACTGATCCGGGCCATCATCTGTATCGAACCCTCAGCCAATTTCAACTGCGGCTGATGCAGAATCCCGGCGATACGCGGCGAGAGCTTATCGAAAAACTTGCCCGCCTCATCGTGCCCCAGCAGATTATTTAACATCCGCTGTTCGAAGCAAATAGTAAACGGCTCCATCTTATGCACATTATTGTAGAATTCCTCCGATTTTTTCCATCCTTCATTCTCGACCCGCTGCTGTTGGGCTATGCTTAGCGGTTGCGGATCGTAATCCGCCGGGCGATAAACAACCGCAAGATAAACACCCGCAAAAACCAAACACACTGTTATTATCAACAATCCCAGTACGAACAGCAGCCCTTTAAGTCGCTTTTTCCACTTTTTTCTCGTCATTTATCGGTCCCTAACAGCCTCGTGAAAAAACCGCAAAATCGCCACTGCCGACTTTGTCTCCGCCGGCAGACTCCCTATTTTGCTCGCACTTTTACTATAACCATTATAAGCGGCACTGCACCATTAAATAATTTCCCGCCCAGCCTGGTTTTCGCATTTACCCTATTCACAATTACCCCCCTGATGTGTTATCATCGGATAGAGGACACGATATGTCTAGCGATTATTTGACCATTTTGCAACTGACCGAACCAATAAATCCCCAGCGGATAGAGCAAGCTTATCGGCGCAGTCAGGCTCGTTATATGCGTCTTACCGCCCGTGGGCCGTTGCGTTTTTATCGCAGCGATCTGTTAGCCGCGGTTGAGCGGGCGTACCGCAACCTCAAGAATCCCACCCCAAAAATATCCGCCCAACCGCTCAGCTTACTCGCCCGGCAGGTGGCCGGCCAGTCGCAAATCGCCAAAAACCACCTTTACAACAGCACCAAACCGCCGGTAAAATCCGCCGTTAAGGAAAATTCTATTCTCCCGGAAAGAATTGCTTCCATACCCACCCGCCCGAACCAAAAACCATCCACACCTCATACCGACGACCAGCGAACAAAAGCTCAAATTGAGGATAATTTCTGCCGTGAGGTGATTTACCGCCTGGAAGGCGATCTGATCCGTTACGATTCACGCCGTGAACTTTTGCGACTGGCAGCCGAGTGGCACATTCACTTATTCCAGGCCAACATGTTGATCGCCCAGATTGTCGAAACCGTTCGGCAGAACAAACTCTATAAAGACTCCCCCGCCCCGGCGGACAACCGGCTCGACACCATTTCCTGCAGGACGACCCCCCCAACCAGACCTCGACCCCTCACCATCGCCGCCATTATCACCGGATCACTCATCCTCCTGGCCGACATCCTGCTGAGCTACTACCTGACAATGTAACCCTTTATACCAAACGCACCATCAGTTACTCATACTCAAGAGACCTTCAGGAAAAACCCCGCTCCCGGCCAACTTGGGATTGACTACTATCCCGCAATCGAGTCGGTCAAAATAGTCCTTGTCCAGGCACATCACATTCTTGAGCATTTCTGTTCTGTGCACAACAACAACATCGTAAGATTTCAGCCCCATATACTGAATCTTATAGCCGAATCGCTGATAATATGCAAAAGGCAGGTTAAGAAACACCATTTCCTTCGAGCGACTTATTTTCCACAACCGGTTTGGATCAATGGCTCTGAGCTTATGCAGTATCGGACCCGCAACGCTCTGCCGGTCCCAGTCACGTACCTTCACAAGATGCGGTGACGGCAGATTCAATGCCATCATCAGAAATACCAGCACTGTTACCACACCTTGCGCTGCATGTACAGCCCAGCGATTTCCCAGTTTTTGACAAAACTTGTCACATAATATTCCACATGTGATAAGGAACAACGGTATCAACACTACGCCATTGCGCAAAAATCCGAGCCGCAGATGAAACACCTCCCGATGCAGCAGCATTTCGACCAGCGTAACACCCATGATCGTCACAATAAAAACGCATTCGGCAGGCCAACCGAATATCTTCTTCCATGCGCCTTTTCTAACGCCAATCAAAAATCTACATACAAAAAACACCAGAATCAGCCCTATCAGCGAAAGGAAAATATAATACACCACCGTATTGAAACCGCTGTCAACATTTATTACCTTCCCCATTAAAAGTTGTTTCACATAGGGCCAAAAGTCTATTTCTCCGCCAAACTGGTCTCGCGCCTCGAGTATCTCTCGAAAGTTCTTACGATAAAGAAAGTATAACGGAATAAAGCTCAGTATAGGAATTGATATCAGGTTGGTCAGAATCGGCTTGAGCTTTCCAGAAACATCACGCACTGCCCGAAACGAATAAAACAGCACAAATATTATATTCATACCGGAAAGCATCCATATCGTACTTGGCACCGCACCGAATGCCAAAAAATTCAGCCCGGATATCGCGACGATTGGTATCCATATATTGCGATACTTTATCTTGTGCCCCAGCAGCCACACAATCAAAGCAAACTCGGCATATATCGCCCCCAATGCTATCGAATACCCACGCGCCAGAAAAGACAGATCGAACACGAAAGGACTAAACGAAACCAACCCAAAAAACATAATTTTCAAAGGTTTCGAGTCGATGGCCTTGTGGATCATATATGCCAGCGACCCTGACAGTATCACCGCAAATAATAACGCCGGAATCCTTACAAAATGCTCGTAGGAACCAAACAGATCATGTGCCCACCGGTTAAATATCGCTGTCAGAACATGAAAATTGGGATGCTCCAGAGTTGGCGATTTGTACACATCCGCTTCGAAGTGCAATGAAGTAAACGCCTCATCGTAAACAATCCCCGCACTGTGAGCCTTATATATCCTAAAACCCATCCCAGCCAGTAGGACCAGAACAAACAAAGTCCAAAAAATACCGTTTCCCCTGAATTTCATAACCGCTGACAAGCTCACAATTTTTCTTCCTGCATCTGGTCTATCCGATCTTCTGGCCAAGTACCAACACCCTTGTATCCCTGTTGGTCAACTCATCGCCCTGCGTATTGCCATAAGCCCCGATCGTCTCCATTCCCGCCCGCTCGAAGCACTGCCGCAATTCACGCCCGTAATAATGACGCAACGTAAAACCGCTGCGATGTCGCTGGTTATCTTTGGTTATGTACAGCACCTTATTGACTATCTTCTGGTCGAACACATTGTGTATTATCTCGTGCAGCATAATAGTGCCGTCATCATATTCGAAAAACTCCTGCGTCTTCCAGTTGGGCATTCTGCCTTCCAGCGACGGATAATCCAGCAAAAATCGTCCCCCCGGCTTTAAGGCTCGCCCAACCGCATCCAGCACCGCCTGATTATCCTCATCCTTCTCGAAATAGCCGAACGCTGTATAAAAATTAAATATCCCGTCGAATTCATTTTCAAACGGTATCTCTCGCATATCAGCTCGAATAAACTCCACCGAGAGACCATCCTTCTGTGCCTTTTCACGCGACGCCTTCAACAGCGTTTCGCTCAGATCCAGCCCTACGACATTGAACCCACGCCGTGACAGCTCCAGGCTATGTCTGCCCTGACCGCAACACAAATCCAGAACCCTGCTTTTGCCCGTCAGTTGCAAAAACCTGACAATGGCATCCACCTCACGCTCGGTCCGCTCATCCGTGATCGGCACAATCCAGTACTTCAAATACCACTGGTCAAAAAAATCCTCAAACCATAACTCATTGTGACTCATGCACTCATACCTCTCATCGCCAAACCACATCAATATTGACGCCGGCGCCATTCTACAAATATTTTCACCGCTTTAACACAGTATTTCACCATGTTTTGGCAAATATATGCCCGGCCTAAAAAATCCTTGACAGCAGTATGGAAATTGGGCACACTGATTATAAGTTATTGTTTTACCGCTGGTTGTGATAGATAATGAAAGGTTGTGACAGATTATGAAAAAGATTACTGCTTTACTCTTATCGACGATGGCTTTAGCTGTTTTCAGCAGCGGTGCATTGGCCGAGGCAGCCATCATTCGACTCGATCCGGCCTCACCCGGGCGAGTGTTCGAGGGCATCGGCGCCGTCAGTGCAGGCGCCTCCACCCGGCTGCTCATTGACTATCCAGAGCCGCAGCGTAGCCAGATTCTTGACTTCCTGTTCAAACCAAAGTTCGCGGCGGGCTTTCAGCATCTCAAGGTAGAGATCGGTAGTGGCGAAAACTCCACTTGTGGCAGCGAACCGTCTCATGTTGTCACCCGCGAGGAACTGGCTGATCCAAAACCGCGTGGCTACGAGTTTTGGTTCATGGCCGAAGCTCGCAAACGCAACCCGGCGATTATACTTGATTGCCTGCCCTGGGCCTATCCCTACTGGGTGGGCGAGAGATTTTCCCCGGCCTCCGCCGAATGGTTTGCCGCATTCCTGCAGGTTGCACGCAGGTATTATGGGCTGGAGTTGGACTGGATTGCCGCCGCTCAGAACGAGATGGGGACAGACGTTAACTGGATCAAGAAACAGCTTCGCCCGGTTCTTGATGATCGCGGCTTTGGAAAGGTGAAATTGCAGGCGCCGGACGATGACAGTGAATTTTGGCAGATATTCGACACGTTCGAAAAAGATCCAGAGTTTGACCGGTTGATCGACGCGGTCGGCTACCACTACGTGGATGGTCGCGAGCCGTGGGAGATCGACCAGAAAGCAGAACGCCACGCCACCGAGAAGGCCAAGCGATCCGGAAAACCGCTTTGGGCGAGCGAGGAGTGGAGTCAGTCGGGAAGTCAGTGGTCCGGCAAGGGCGCCCTCTACCTGGCCAGGCTTATGAACAAACTCTACATCCGCGATCGTATAACCAAGTATGAGATATGGTGTCCTATCGACTCGATCTACGACCAGATTATATGGGCCGATACCGGCGCGATGCAGGCCGATACGCCCTGGTGCGGGCATTACAACGTCTGGCCGGCGGTTTGGACGCTGGCGCATACCACGCAGTTTGCGGAACCGGGCTGGGTGTATATGGATACGGCATGTGGTCAGCTTGACCCGCAGACCTGGCGCGGCAGTTACACGGCTTTGCGCGATCCGAAAACCGCAGACTGGTCGATCATTGTAATCACCGGCCAGCGGAAAAAAATACAGATTGATATTGCCGAGGGGCTTAAAACAGGCCCCGTTCATGTCTGGAAATCGACGGCATCGGAACAGTTTGTCGAACAAGCAGCGTTGCATCTGCAAAACAACTCTCTTGAACTGGAGTTGGAACCGGATGCGGTTTACACCTTCACCAGCACTACCGGACAGCAGAAGGGATCGTACGGCGTCCCACCCGAACGCAAACCATTTCCATGCCCATTCGCGGAGGATTTCGAAAGCTACAGGACCGGTGAAACTCCGCGTTTTTTCTCCGACCAGAAAGGAACCTTTGAAGTTGTTAAAAGCTCGAAGGGCGGGTTATGCCTTGCACAGATTGTCCCGGAACAGGGAATCCTGTGGTATGGCAATTCGCCGCTTAAACCGCACACATTGTTCGGAGATATCAACTGGCACGATGTCTCGATCGAGGTTGATGTACGTCTGGCCGGCGGTGATGTTGAAATCGGGGGGCGTTACGCCGACCGGAACAAGCTGGGATATCGCTGGATATTAACGCGTGACGGCCGGTGGCAGTTGAACTGGCAGTACACCTCGCTTGCATCAGGCCAGATCGAAGAATTCGATCCGGCACAATGGCATCATCTGCGGTTGGAATTCAAAGGCGACCGGATTTCAGGATCAGTGGACGGCAAACAGTTGGCCGCTGTTACCGACAAAGCGAATGCAAAAGGCATGGCGTTCCTTGCCAGCACTTATGACCGGAACTTGTTCGACAACGTACGCGTCGAACCGGTTGAACTCAGTGTGAAATGACGGCTTTAATGTCTGACAAATGTAGCTCTACGGCTTCTGCAACCAGCCCACGGCGGGCTGCTCTTAACCGGAAGTGTTGCGCTTCAGATTAAAATGCGCCACCAATCGTAGCTAACCAAAACCACAAAAGTACTGCCAATATGGATTCTCCACCCAACGAGCCACAACCGATTCATCAGATTCATTGAAAGCGTGCCTGAGATAATGCAATCCCACCATCAGACCAATAGCTATGCCGGGGCGCCCCATGTCTTCACTGTAACAGTCAGCCAATTCAGTATTGAAACGATCCCACGAGATCGCCTAAGATTCTGGTAATCTTTCCGACTTCCTTGCAATATTATACCATACCAAACGCTTGTTACTACCTTTATTTACAAATCCTTACAAATGTGTGTGAGATTATTATCTGGCGAATTCAAATGGCCAGCCTATAGAACACACAAGGTCCCCGTTTTTAAGCTAAAAACCGAGTTGTGTTCTTTGCCTGTATCACACATCGTAGCCAATGCCAGAAATAAATCTCGCACACTTACAAATTATTAAGGGACGACTAATTTATTTTTCCAAGCAGTCTCAGCAGTCCATCAAGAATTGTTAATGGATGCGGGGGACAGCCTGGAATATAAAGATCAATAGGTATTATTGTGTCAGCACCATTATTAACCTGAGTGTGATCTACATATATACCACCGGAGATGGCACAGGCGCCAACGGCAATGACTATTTTAGGATCAGGGACAGCATCGTAAGTTTTCTTCAGAGCAAGTTGCATATTCTCGGTAACAGGGCCTGTAATAAGCAAGCCATCGGCATGCCTCGGTGAAGCTACGAATTGTATGCCGAACCTGCCAAGATCAAAAACAACAGTACTTAAAACATTTGTATCAGCTTCGCAGGCATTACACCCACCGGCAGAAACCTGCCTTAACTTCAAGGACCGTCCAAAAAGAGCTTTTGTTTTTTTGTCCAAAGCATCAACCAATTTCATTTCAGGGCCGGAAAGAATCAGATCATTTTTCAACCTTGCAGCAAGGCGGTATTCACGGCTAAACTTTATTGCTTCGGTTGGACAATCCTGGGCACATCGTGCACAGAACAGGCATCGTCCCAAATCGACTGTCAAAATACCATTTTCCTTTTTAAGAGCATCTGTAGGACATACGTCAATGCAAAGCTTACAATCAATGGGGCATTTGACAGGATTTACAGTCGGCCTGCCACAGAATCTTTCCGGAAGCTCAGGCTCGGTTTTCGGAAACAAGAGCGTTCTATGTCCCTGTTGTAATCGCGATATTAATGCTTTTATCACTTGGTCACCTTACAGATCAAAACCACAATAAGATAAATTGAAGCTTTTATTGCAAAGCGGAAAATCAGAAATCTGCTGTTCTCTCAAAGCCATGGCCAAACCAGTCCAATTGTGAAACGAGGGATCGACAATTTTATAATGGCTTATGTGCCCCTCGACATCAGTTATACCTACATGACAAATCTCACCACGCCATCCTTCAACCAGGCAAACCGCCAGCTTTTCAGGGGCAAGAGCACCAATTTCCGGCTTTTCTATTTTGCTTTCATGGAGCATATCTATCTGGTTCTGGATGAACGTTATTGACCTTTGTATTTCAAGCCATCGGACATAAGCCCTTGCAAAAACATCTCCCGTATGCCAGGTCGAAACTGGAATATGTGCGAACTGAAACGTTCCAAAAGGAAAATTGAACCTTGTATCACATTCAATCCCACACGCTCTTGCTGCTACTCCCACAAAACCTAATTTGCGGCACAATTCAGAGGAAACTGTTCCTGTCTTTTCAAATCTCGCCATCACCGAAGGGTTATTCCAAAGCAAGTTGACTGCCACTGTCACATCCTTTGCTGCCGCTCGGACAAGCTTTTCCAGTAGTTGCCATACCCTCTCGTTCTTCAGGTCAAATGCAACCCCTCCAGGTCTTATTAAACCCCGTCCGAATCTGTTACCACAGATTAATGCGGTCATATTCAGAAAATCCCCACGAATACGGCCACAAAAAGAAGCTGTAGGAAGAAAACCCACATCTCCGGCAAGTGCTCCAAGGTCTCCAGTATGATTAGCCAGCCTTTCCAATTCCAACGCTATCGCACGTATAGTTTGTACTCCGGGTGAAATGCTGCATTCGGCAAGAGATTCAAGGATGTGGCAATAGGCACTGCTGTGTCCGACAGTTGTATCACCTGCTAAGGTCTCCATATAATGTAACGTTCTCTTATTGGGACCGCCAATCAAACTACGCTCAATGCCGCGATGCTGAAAACCGAGCGAAATTTCCAGATTGACCACGTTTTCGCCATAACATTGAAATCGAAAATGACCGGGTTCGATTATTCCGGCATGGACAGGGCCTACGGCAACTTCATGAATTTCGTCGCCGTCACTCTGAAAAAATTCCATAACAGATGGAAGTATTTTTTCATTTTTCTCTCTTCCCCATATATCAGGGGCATCACGATAAGGCTGATGAAAACGCACAGGCTTAAGACATGGATGTCCAACTGGCCTAATGGCCCACTGCTCGGCAATTTCACGCTCAAACAAATGTGCCTGCAGGCAGTCAGTAGTAATCGATGGATAACTATCAGTCACATCAGCAGATAATATATATAACTTCCCGGTATCATCATGGGCAAGAACAACATAAAGCTGCCCTTTATCAGTTTTCGAAAACACCGCAAACAGGGATGCAATACGGCACCCTGATTCGACGGCGCTGATGATGGCTGCCCTGAACTGGGCTATCGAAAGTTGCGGGATTTCCTGCAAATCTATCGCTTGCCCGTTATATACTGAAACTGACAATATGTCCTGCATCAACAAACTCCATTGCTTTGTCATTTAACACATACGGTAGTCGCCACATCTATTCCTTCTATAATGTTTGCTGCTCGGCAAAGTATTTCATTTAAGCTGTTTGGCATCCAAAGGCCAAGTACCAACAGCACACCAAGCGAAAATACCACAATGCCTGTATCCACAATTGATGAGCAGCGAGGTTTAAAATCTAATACCGGCGGCGTGCCATATACTACACTGATTACGTGTTTCAATACTGCCGCAAATATAATACAACTTCCTAAAAGAAAGACTACCAACACCCAGATTAAATTTGTTGCTATAGCTGCTTTGACAATTAAAAGCTCACTCATAAACAATGCGAATGGGGCTATTCCAATAAGAGCCAAAAGACTGCCTAAAAGTCCACCGCCCCATAGAGGAGACAGCCGTAAAGCTCCCGTCATCACTCGCATATCATAGCTTCCATATATTTGCCCAAGCCGGCCGGCACAAAAAAAACCCAACGATTTACAAATCGACTGGTTTAGGGTGTGGAATAAAGCTGCGAAAGTTCCTAAAGGCCCCATAGCCATGCCAATAGTGATAATTCCTATATGCTCTACACTGGAATAAGCAAGCAGTCGCTTGAGGTCATGCTGTGAAAGTATAAAAGCTGCCGCAATTGCAATTGAAAGAGTACCAAAAATTAAAAACAGATTTCGGCTAAGATTTTCATTGCCGGGCACTAATTTAATCAGTGAGGTGTATCGCATAATACAATAGAGTGCGGCATTGAGCATAAAGCCTGAGAATACCGCCGAAACAGGCGATGGGGCCTGACTATGTGCGTCCGGCAACCACGTGTGCATTGGAGAAAGACCTGCCTTTGTGCCGTAACCAACAAAAATAAACAAAAATCCGATCTGTGCCAATTTAGGGTCTAACAGACCGGCATGTATTTTAAGTTGTGTCCAGAGAACTCCATTGCCGGAAATGCTTCCCTGGAATTTGTAAGTCGCAGCGGCGATGAAAAGCGTTCCCATAAAGGCAAACGCAATTCCCACCGAACATACTATAAGGTATTTCCACATCCCTTCAAGCGAGGCTTTGCTTGCACGAGTACAGATAAGGAAGGCTGTTACAAGCGTTGTGGTTTCCATTCCAACCCACATCATGCCGAGATTGTTTGATACCAGAATCAGCGTCATTGCGGCAAGAGAAGCAAACCATAGTGTTCCATATCTCTTGGCTAATTTTAGTGTAAATATCCCTTCGTGAATTTCCTTGTCAAAGTAACGCATGCCGTAAAGCGAGCTCATGCAAAAAACAAGAGCCATAACAATCAGATGGTATGCTGACAGGGCATCCATATAAAACCATTCGCCACATGAAAAAATTGTGTTCCTCGAAAAAACCACTCCGGCAGTAACAACCTCCAGAATTCCAATCAATGCCATCCCGAAACAAACAAAGTTCATAACATTTTTGGGAGAACGCAATATCTGACAGATGCCACTTCCAACAACAGGCAACAGGAGAATAATCCATAGCAGAATTCCAGAATTCATCCGGCATTAACCTTTCAATCTGTTCAATCTATCCACATCTGTATGTTCAAACTCACGGTTGATATGGTAAATTGCAATTCCCATAACAAAGACAGCCACAAACGCGTCCAGCAAAATACCAAGTTCTACCAGAACAGGCTGTATGGTTGCTATTGACGCGCCAAATACATATATGCCGTTTTCCAGAACAAGGTAACCAAGAACCTGAGTCAATGCCTTCTTTCGGCTGACAATCAGGAATAAACCGCATGTTATGGTGAAAAATGCCACAGGGGCCACCAGAGAGGATGTGACTCCCATTGGTAATGACAGTTGCGAGCCAAGCCATATACAGACAACCAATACTAACGGCGATAGAACAAGTGATGTCCCGTAACCTACAAATGGTTCGACTTCATGCTGAACATTCAAATCCCGCAGCGTTCGTATAAGTAGAAATGGAAATATAATTCCCTTAAGGCAAATGATAGCTGCTGAAAGCAATATCAAGTGAATAGTCGGTGTGCCGTTTTCCATCAAAATAGCCAGAATCCCTAATAATATCCCCTGCAGCGCAATAACACGAATACATCTTCTTAGACTGCTTGAACCAAGAAGCATGAAGTTTGTCAATATAAAAAGTATAATAACGGTATCTACCAGGTTAGTCATAAAACTCACCGTAAGACCAGGATTAACGCTAATATTGAAAGGGCGTTTGCGATAAGAAGTATCTGTGGCACATGCAAAAGTTTTAGCCTTGCCATAGAAGATTCAACAACTCCCACCAACACAGCCAATATGAATACTGCTGCGACAGCAGTGCTTATATCAATCCAGGCATTGCCGTTGTGTGGAACTAAGATTCCAACTAATACCGTACTAAGCAGCCACATTTTTATGGCTGCGGCATAAGTAATAAATCCAAGGTCTGCTCCGCTGTTATCAAGCACCATTACTTCGTGAATCATCGTCAGTTCCAGATGCGTGTTTGGGTCATCAACGGGCATTCGAGAATTTTCTGCCAGGAAAACAATAAAAACCGAAAAAGCTACAAGCAACTGTACCGGCCCGATATGACTCCACAATGCAGTATCGGCCACCGCAAGCATTCCGGTAAGTGACAGCGAATGTGTCTGTTTGGAAATTGCAGCCAGGCCAACCAGAAAGGCAGGCTCAGTAAGTGCTGAAAACATCACTTCTCTGCTTGCACCCATACCTTCAAAACTTGAGCCTGTATCCAGGGCGGTTAGTACTGTAAAAAAACGCATCAAACCAAAAAGATATGCAAACAAAATGACATCACCATCAAATGCGATTATTGCGGGCAACCCACCAGATGGCACTAATGCCGTTGCCGCAATAACAACCGAAAGACCGACTATAGGTCCAAGGCGAAAAACCCAGGAAGTTGTTTTACTGTAAACCGCTCCCTTTCTAAAAAGTTTCCAGAGATCGTAATAACTCTGCAGTAACGGCTGACCGGTCCTGCCGGCAAAAAGGGCTTTTGTCCGGTTAATAATTCCAAATAAAAGCGGAGCAAGAACCAGCGACAGGAGCGGATTAATTATTTTTTCGATGTGCATAGCTCACAATGCCTTCCAGATCAAAAGCATCAAAAGTGTCAGGGCAATATACAACACGTAGAGTTGAAGCCTGCCATGTTGAATCCATTGCAGTTTTGAAAGCATAAAGCCAATCCATTTGAATAGTGGCCGATAGAGGTATTTATTGCTTGTATCAGCAGTATCCGTTTGCAGAAAAGCCCGATCAGGAAAGATCCCTTTGGGCGGCAAATTTCTGCTGTCTGTTCGCAGAAAAAAACGGAACAAAGCTACCAATGGCTGGGCAAAAGATGAAGCAGTATATTGCATACGAGCAGTCGGGCAGGCATAGCCGCAGCCCCATGTCTCTGTTTGTGCGACATTGCGTCCCGACAAAAACCATTTTCGTAAAAGAGAAAGTCCGCAAATCAAAACCACTAATAACACTGATATAATAACAACATTGCTCAAAATGCTGCTTCCGGCACTTAGCTGGCCTTGTATTACCTCTTGCGGCAGTAATGTAACATTGCTGATGGCCGTCCCAAAAACTCTGATGATAAGGGGGGAAAAGACCCCCAGAAGTACGCATAAAATCGCCAGTATTACCATTGGCAATAGCATAGCAATACTGACCTCATGGGCCTGCTGTGAATGTTTGCTTCGAGGCTGACCCAGAAATACAATTCCAAAGGCCTTCGTAAAACATGCAGCGGCAAGCCCGCCAATTAAAGCCAGTCCGCCTATAACACCTAAGACCGGGATAATGTTTACTAACCCAGGACTCATGCCATCCTTAAAAACTCCAAGATATATCAAAAATTCGCTTGCGAACCCGTTTAGTGGCGGCAAACCAGAAATCGCAATAGCGCCCACAAGAAACGTCACAGCAGTCCAGGGCATGCGTTTAATAAGTCCGCCTAAATGGTCTATCTCCAGAGTACCACTACTATGCAGAACGGCACCGGCGCCAAAAAATAGCAGCCCTTTGAAAATTGCGTGATTGATTATGTGAAAAAAACAGCCGGCAAATCCAAATACAGCAAGTGTCGGCAAACCAGTGCTTATGCCTAAAACTCCGATTCCCAGTCCCAACGCAATGATCCCTATGTTTTCAACACTGTGATAAGCGAGCAGCCGTTTCAAGTCGTGCTGGGCCAGGGCAAAAAGTACTCCCACTACTCCGGAACTGGCCCCTATCACTATCAATATCCATGCCCACCAAAGCGGAGGATGGCCCAAAAACGTTATCGCCCGAATCAGCCCGTATATGCCGATTTTTATCATAACCCCGCTCATTACAGCAGAAACATGACTCGGAGCCGCAGGATGAGCTTCCGGCAACCAAACATGCAGCGGCATAAAACCTGCCTTGGTTCCAAATCCGACAACTGCCAGTACAAATAAAAAACTGGCAGTCCCGCCGTCAATGGCGCCGATTCTATCAAAATCCATTGAGCCATTTTGGCCTGTGAGTATGATAAAAAATATCAGAAGAAATACCATGCCAATATGCGTAGCAACAAGATATGTCCATCCGGCATCACGGGCCTTTTCTTTTTCATCATCAAAGATTATGAGAAAAAACGGAGCCAGTGACATTATCTCCCATGCCAAGAGGAAGAGTATGCCATTCTTAGCTACAACAACCAAAGCCATACCCAACAAAAGCAAATCATAAAAAAACCATGCGAGTCCGAGATTTTTCTTCCCCCGATAGGCCCAAAGATACCCAACACCATAGACAGCGGCGACTGCGGATAAACACAAAATTGGTATTAAAAAAACCGCCGATAGGGGATCTATCTGAATAAAAAACGAACCAAATGGTATGCTCCAGTTCAAACGAAATGACTCTGTAATACCATGCAAAAGCACCTTAAAAGCTGGAATAACAGCGATAATACTGCCGGCAACAGCACCCATAGCACCAAAAAAAAATGCCAAACCTGCCCTTCGGCCACTGATAAGTGAAGCCAAACCACCAACGAAGATAATTACCAGGCCCCAAAGAAAAAGTGACATTTAACTTTTCCCTCCAGTCGCTAAAGAGGCTTGATTTTGTTTCAGAATGGATTCTATCCGAACTATTTCAGAGAAAATCTCCTCCCGGCTGCCCTGCTTCTTAATGACACTTCTGAAGCCGTTATCACGTAAGGCATAAGCTAATCTGGAAAGCAAATACAGATGTGTTTTGACGGTAGGGCTTATAAGAGTAAAAAGGCAGCTTACCGGTTCACCATCAAGAGAATTAAAATCAATTGGTTTTTCAAGAAAACACAGTGAAACAATAGGGTCAGTTATATGTAAAACTATTGGATTACGGACATGTGGTATGGCTATTCCATCACCAATCGCGGTAGAAGCCATTGCCTCCCTTGCCAAAATCACCTGCAAAAGAAAGGCTCGGTCCACTTCCTCAGGCAGCCTCATAAGACCAACTACGTTTTTAAGTGCAGATTCCTTATTTTCTCCTTCAATGCGGTAATAAATTCCACCCAACGTCAATGCCTCAAAGAGACTGTATGTGGAAACTAGGCCATTACCAGGTTCCTGAAATAAGTCCACAGAAACATTAATTTTGCGGGATGTCGCCCATTCGAGCAATTCAGCTCGATTGAACCGGTAATGATCACCTACCTGATAGGCGGGCAAAGAACCATTCTTTAACCATCTATAAATCGTTTTCTCATTTACCTTTAGCAGATTTGCTACATCTTTTACAGTAAGTTGCATAACCTTCACCTTATGGACATTTATATCTGTCAATAGGACATTTTGAGACATCCTATGCGAAAAGCCATGAATCGTCAAGGTCGTTTTGCTATAATTTCAATAAATTTGAAGCTAACACTGCAACGCTAGATCGCTCATTCCACGGGCGAAAACCGCGTTTTTTATACTGAAAACGGTGTTGGGAACCCGCAAAAACGATCATGTAGTGCGAGCCATGCCCATAATTTTCTCCGTTGGGTAGCACCTTCAAACTTGTTTGGAGGTGTTATAACAATTGTACCACGCCCGTCTCACCGGCATCGACTCACATATTAATGTCCTTGCCCGTCCGTGTCTGTCCTCTTAGCCCCCGCCACACCCGCCCTCTTTCCTTCTGACTTTTTCTCCGTGTCTCCTATGAACCGGAGTCTGTCAAGCGTATTTATATGTTTATTTTCACATTTTTCCACCAGGTTATTCTCGGCAAAAAATCATTTGGGCGGTCAGGCA
>Ga0315290_10000439_pt1 | contig 26925 bp, 25 predicted proteins | sample YL17G12_0_MG_FD_203627 | JGI IMG/M metagenome (GOLD analysis project Ga0315290, IMG submission 203627) | Sediment microbial communities from Yellowstone Lake, YNP, Wyoming, USA - YL17G12_0 | ecosystem: Environmental > Aquatic > Freshwater > Lake > Sediment | place: USA: Wyoming | collected... | reverse complement strand
GACCGATCCGGAGCCATATGTGAGGGACTTCAACATGCTCTATTTCCCGGGGGTAACCAGTGAAAGCTACAATATCCACTGCACGCTCACCGATTCCCAGGGGCATGTCACTAAAGAGGATTATTCTGCACCGCCAAGCGGCTACTGGACTGGAATATTCTTCACCCTCCATCAAGATGAATTGAATGCTGGCAGCGTCGGCTCCCTGGCGGGGGGTGTGCCCTCCATGCCTGACATGAACGGGTTGCAGGTCGGCGCCCTACCGGCCATGCCGGCGCCAGAAATGCCCGCCGATGGCGGGTTCTTTGCCGATAGCTGGACTATTACCCCGGGTGACGCATTGCTGGCCAGCAAGGAATGGATCAAGAACGACAACGCCGCCAGCATTACTGAGTCCGGTACACTTAAACTCTTTCATCGACCAGGGGGATAGGTGCGTGTAATTTGTAGCCCAGCACAGAGCCAGTGGATTTCTCCACTGGCTCTGTTTCAATTTGAAGCTATTAGGATATTTCAATTCTTCCGTGATGTAACATAATATTTCACCGCCTCACGCATGAACTCGGCCAGGTGTGGGTCGATCTTGTCGAAATTGGCTTTGAAGCGCGGATCGTCATTATACATTTCTGCCAGACCGACCAATTGATCGAGATTCGGCGTCCAGAAATAATCCATATGTTTGCGCCAAAGTTCAACCCCAGCCTGAGCCTCGGGGCTGGAAGCTCCTTTGGGCATGGCTGTCACGATGGCTTCGTAAGCTGCGTTGCCTTCGTCCGCGATGCGCTGCTTTTCGGCAGGGGTATAGCTTTTCCACTTTTTGCTGGAAGTTTTCACCGTCGCAGGGTCATACTTCTGCATGACTTCCTTTTCGTATTCTGCTTGTTGTTCATCGCTAAAGGCTTCAAATAATTGTTTCTTGCTCATCTCTTTTTGTCCTTTCAGGTATGAAATCGTGTTGTCCACCGTCTCGATAAGACCTTCCAGCCTGGCGATCCGCTTTCCGAGCTCCGCCTTATGGGTTTCCAGCGCTGAGAGAATTTCAAAATCACGGCGTCCGATAATCTTCTTGATTTCCTCCAGCGGAAACCCCAATTCCCGATAGAACAGGATTTGCTGCAACCGCAAAATGGACTCCTCCCCGTAGTAGCGATAGCCGTTATCGCCCTTATGGGACGGCTTGAGTAGCCCAATCTGGTCATAATGGTGCAGCGTGCGCGGCGTAACGCCTGCGAGGTCAGAAAGCTGTTTGACGGTGAACATGGCACTACTATAAACCATGACGTAACGTTAATGTCAAGAGGGATAACCAAAACAAATTGAGAGTAAAATCGTCGTGTGGATGTAATTTACTCGGATGCTTCCCTCCTTGTCATCAATAAACCTGCCGGTTTGTCTGTCCTGCCCGATGGCTGGGAACCTGCTGCCCCTTATCTGGTTCAACAGCTCGAGGCGGAGTTCGGGAAACTCTGGGTTGTCCACCGCCTGGATAAAGTCACAAGTGGTGTGATGATCTTTGCTCGCACAGCAGATGCACATCGCGATTTAAACCTTCAATTTGAAAAGCACACGACTCAAAAGGCCTACCACGCCCTCTGCAATGGGATCCCAAAATGGGATGAACACACAGCCAAACATCCGCTGCGAATCAATGTGGGTCACAGCCACAGAACAGTCGTTGATCACGCCAAAGGGAAACCTTCGAAGACTCATTTCAAGGTTTTGGAAAAGTATAGTCAATCCGCTTTACTGGAAGCTATACCTGCAACAGGTAGGACTCATCAGGTCCGTGTTCACGCCTATGCGTTGGGACATCCATTGCTGGGAGATTCTCTTTACAGCGCTCCACCTACAGACCTAATTACCCGCCCTGCGCTCCATGCGCTGTCATTGTCATTCACTCACCCCGAAACCGGTCAGCAGATGACTTTTAAAGCGCCTTACCCAGATGATTTTGCCGCGGCTATCTTCAATCTAAAAGAATTACCATAACAGAAACCGCCTTGATGGGCGGTTCTTCTTACCGACGATTCATCACTGAATTTTCCGCGCCTCCATGTAAAACCGTTTCTCGTGGGCTTCACCCATCGAGAATGTCTTGCGGGGCAGCGCTCCGTCCAGAATGACCGTTTTGAACAATTCAGTTTTCTTCATCCCAGGGAGGTAGATTCCCAGGTTTCCCTGCTGACTTCCGACTTTAAGGGTGACATCCGCCCCATGGACATAGTCAATCTTTTCCGCGCCACCTGCTTCGATGAAGCGATCCAGCTCTGGTTGCAGCGTTCCCACTGCCAGATTGGAAGTCGGCTTGGTAAATTCCATAATTCCAAATGAGCCGTTGTTAATCAGCCCTACACGCTGGCATTCTGAATTCCCTGTATCGACTTGCCTGAACATTTCTTCCGCGGTTGCAACAGCGTAATATATGACATTCTCGCCAAACGTGGATTTGAGCGAAACAAAGAGATCCTTTTTTACACCGAATAAAACTCGATGGATGGCCTCAAAGGAGAGCGCATCGTCATGGATATTTTCGATCTCGACCAGAGCATATCTTGAAGGATGTTCACGTCCCACTATAGATTTATTCTTCTCCCAGATCGCCTTAGCTGTCGCCAAGGAATGGTTCCCATCCCCCATCGCATATAACAATACCGGCGTATCTTCACTGACGCCATATTTGGAAGTGAAATGTTTGGGTTGCGCAAGGTTTCGAAAAGCGGTCGCCAACCCTTCTTCCAAATCAGGCTGGTTTACGCAATATCCAGCAAGAAGTCCGCTTCCCAGCATCAAGTCAAAATCGTAAACTTTTTCCAAATGGGATTTGGATTGGTTCAATGGGCCAATAACCGTATCTCCAGGGTCGTCAATCAACACTAGGATGTGAGGCAACTCGAGCGGCGCATTTTCCCGGATTCGAATCCGAGGCGGAAGACGGTCAATGATGGTCCCTTCCGTAGCCCTGATCAGGCTGGCTGACCTTTTGCTGTAATCATATCTTTCAAGGTCGATAGCTGCCACGATACCCTTGCGTGTTTTCCCACCCACGGTTCGTTCGACATAGATCATCCCTTCCTTGCGCTGGAGAATTCCTTCATCGAGGTAGCGTTGCATCGCTGAGTAAATGTTCTTAATCCGGTCAGCGCTATTTGGATCCTCAATAAATATCTCTGGCAACGTGAGGCGCAACGTCGAAGGTGCATCACCAACGAAGGATTCAACCTTTTTCCAATAGTCCGGCTGGGAGGTGTACTGGTCGCAGGCGATGACCGCCCATCTGGATAAATCGATGTCAGGCCTTGGTAAATAAATCTGCGGGATTTGCAGCCCAATGTCAGGGAAGTTTTTCATGATGATGTTACTTTTTATAAGTTTTTGCGAATTCAATCATCTTCTGTGCCACTTCAGTTCCTACTCGTCCCTGCGCTTCCTTGGTAGCTGCCCCGATGTGTGGTGAACCGATGACATTGTCCAACTTAAGCAGTTTCCAATTGGTTGGTGGTTCCTCTTCGAAGACATCCAGAGCAGCACCGGCGACTTTGCCACTGGTCAAAGCCTGATAAAGCGCGTCTTCGTTGATGATTCCACCCCGCGCGCAATTAATAATTCTCACCCCGTTCTTCATTTTCGCAAACTGGTCTTCACTAATCATATTTGTGGTTACTGTTGTCTTAGGCAGATGCAGACTGATGTAATCAGATTTTTCCAGCAGCTCGTCCAGATCAACCAATTTGACTCCAGCCAATTCTTTAATATAAGGATCAAAAGCCAATACTTGCATCCCAAGCGCCGTGGCCCGATGAGCAACTTCCCTGCCGATATTGCCAACACCGATCAGTCCCAGAATTTTCCCGCCAACTTCATCTCCTTCAAATCGTTTTTTATCCCATTTTTCAGCTTTTACTGAGACGGTAGCTTGAACTATCGAACGTGCGAGAGCAAACATGTATCCAATGGTTAATTCCGCCACGGAAGCTGAACTCGCTTGAGGGGTATTCATGACCATAATTCCCTTGGAGCGGGCATAGTCCGCATCGATCGTATCCAGCCCCACCCCGCCACGGATAATCACCTTCAGGTTGGGGCAATTGTCGAGGAGAGGTTGCCGGACCTTGGTTCGGCTGCGGACGACCATCCCATCATAGCCCGGCAGTGAGGTCATCAATTCCTCAGGAGTGATCTCATCTCGGACATCCACTTCCAGTCCGGCAGAGCGCATTTGGTCAATGCATTCCTTTTCGGTTTTATCACACACCAGGATTTTCATAGTTCAGCTCCTTGATATTAATCGCAACGCGTAACCTAGTTAATGATTTGTAGGCTTCTTGGGTTTGAGAAGTCATTGTAACAATGAGCATGAGTCATGTCAATTGAGAGACTCGGTGCCTTATTCCTAAGGCATTTTTTTATTTTAGTGGCTTGTCTCTTGAGATATAATCCGGTTGACGTAGATCCTCGCATGTTCAACGAATAAATAACAACCTTTTTATCCACAGGAGTTAATCCCTATGACCATGGAATTAAAACGTGCCCACAATTTCAACGCCGGTCCATCTGTTCTACCCTTGTCTGTTCTCCAACAAGCGCAGTCGGAGTTGCTCGATTTCCAGGGCACCGGAATGTCTGTCATGGAAATCAGTCACCGCTCGAAGGAATTTGAGAGTGTCATCCAGTCCGCTGAAACAGATCTAAGGGACTTGATGAACATCCCAGGAAACTATAAGGTTCTGTTCCTCCAGGGAGGTGCCAGTCTGCAATTCGCCATGCTGCCCATGAACCTCCGCCCCGCAGGGACATCAGCCGACTATATCGTTACGGGCACGTGGAGTAAAACTGCTTTCAAGGAAGCACAAAAACTCGGTGGAACAAAATCCGCAGGCAGCACTGAGGCGACGAATTTCGATCACCTCCCTAAGCAGGCTGACCTTAAGTTGGATCCCACTGCTGCATACTTACACTTCACTTCCAATGAAACGATTCATGGCGTGGAATACGTCAATGAACCGGTTCCACCGCCGAATGTGCCTTTAATTTGCGACGCTTCCTCGGATTTTATCAGCCACCCAGTGAATATCTCAAAGTATGGGCTGATCTATGCTGGTGCACAAAAAAATGCCGGTCCTGCCGGCGTGACGATTGTGATCATCCGGGATGATTTGCTGGAGCGTGTCCCCGAAAACCTGCCTGCCATGCTCGATTACAAGCTCCAATCTGCCAATGGTTCCATGCACAATACCCCACCTTGTATCGCGATTTACATGGTCGGGTTGGTACTGAAATGGGCCAAGGAAATTGGCGGTCTCTCCGAAGTTTCACGAAGAAATCAGGAAAAAGCCGGCTTGATCTATAAAACCATCGATGACAGTGGCGGTTTCTACCGTGGTCATGCAAAATCGGACCGCTCTGTCATGAATGTCACCTTCCGCCTGCCTAACGAGGAACTTGAAGAGTCCTTTGCCAAAGACGCCAAGAAAAGCAATTTGATTGGTCTCAAGGGACACCGATCTGTTGGGGGTCTGCGAGCCTCAATCTATAATGCTATGACAATTGACAGTGTTAAAGTGCTGGTTCAATTTATGAAGGAATTCCAGCAGAAAAACGGTTAAATCTGTATTTTTCTCCCTAATCCTGACCCGTCCTCATTTGAAGGACGGGTTTATGGTTATAATTACGCCATGAACAACGCATACTTCTTCGATAGCGTGGAGGCCAACCCTTTGCCGCCTGAAGAAGTTCGGATTACTGCACTAGCGGCTGACCCATACCCGGAGGGCCAGCGCCTGCGGGTTGCCATTGAGATGACCCCTTTTCAAAAACGTCCCTGGCTTGAATTGGTTCTGTTCGACTCTAAGGGAGAAGAAGTAACAACGGCTAATATTATCGAACCGTTAAATTACAAAATCGAATTGACGCTGCATATCCGAAAGAATGATCCAGTCGGTTTTTACAGCCTGCGTGCCAGATTGTTTTATCCAGAACAGGCGGATAATGACCAGAAAGAAATCAAGTTTGAAATCAAGGCTGCCTAAAGTGGTCTCTTGCTTTCCTTTGCGGTTTGCCAAAATGAGGCGTTCTACTGGCTTAATTTTCGGTCTAGCAGTCCCTTTGATTTTTCAAGCTTGTGCACCTGGTTTACCTAGCGCTACTCCGACTCAAACCACACAAATATCAAGTTCTACCTCCTCCCCAACGACAACAGCAAGTCAAACGCCTTCAAAGACAACCACCTCGACCCAACCAACTCCAATCTCCACCCTGCCGCCAGGTTCGGACGAATATTATGTTTTATCGTTGGCAGACAATGGTTACCAACACCTTTTTATCTATTCTCCTCAGGCTTTTCCATTATATAGAATCACCAATGGGACCTGGGACGATATTACTCCAGCCATAAGTCCAGACGGAAAGTATATCGCTTTTGCCTCGCGCCGCAATGGCTATTTTGATATTTACACTTTGAATTTGGCGGATGGAACCACTACGCGCATTACGGATTCGCTGGCATATGATGCATCGCCATCATGGTCCCCGGACGGTCAATGGCTTGTTTACGAAACCTATGAAAATGAAAACCTCGATATCCTGGTTCAATCGGCTGTCGATCCATCCCAGCCTCCGATCAAACTGACAAATGATGCTTTTCTTGATCATTCCCCTGTCTGGTCGCCGAAAGGCAGGCAGGTGGCTTTCGTCTCCAACCGAAGCGGGAACGAGGATATCTGGACCGCTAATTTGGATGAATCCGGAACCGGGCAATTTGTCAACGTGAGCAATAGGCCTTCAAGTCAGGAAAGTCATCCTACCTGGTCGGGGGATGGCACACAAATAGCGTGGTACAGCTCAGGAGGTGACAGCGCACCGGGAATCTACACCTTCAATTTAGCTCAACCCGGTTCCCTACCGGTGTACCTGGGAACTGGTGATCAACCTGTCTGGTCTTCCTTCACCGATCAAATTGCAGCCCGGCTGACCGTACCCAACGGAAATTATCTGACCGCCTACAATCCTCAAGGACTACTATCCTTACCACCAATACTTCTTACAGGTTCTTTGAATGGATTAAGTTTGGGGAAGTTGATGCTCCCAAATAATCTGCCTGAATCCATCCTTCAAGCTTCTCTTGAACCAACTCCTGTTTGGACACCTGTCCTGGAAAACTCCACCAAGAACTTGCCTCCAGGCAGGATTGGCCTTGTGCCGCTTGTTGATGTAAAAGCGCCTTTCCCTCAACTGAACGACTTGACCGACGAATCATTTGCAGCCCTGCGCAAAAGGTTAGTCCAGGAAACCGGTTGGGACGTTCTGGCCAATCTCGAAAATGCCTTTGTCCCTCTCACGTCACCCTCCGACCCTGCACTTGGACAGGATTGGATCTATACAGGTCGAGCCTTTTCGCTAAATCCCGTTCTGTTGAATGCCAACTGGTTAATGGTTGTTCGCGAGGAATTTGGAAATGATGACTATTGGCAGGTCTACCTGAGGCCGACCGCGCAGGATGGTTCACAGGGAATACCACTTACCGACCTGCCGTGGGATTTGAACGCCCGCTATAACCTTGATCCCGTTTCATATGATCAAGGGGGGCGATTGATGGACAATGTTCCAGGCGGTTACTGGGTAAATCTCACACAATTGGCTGCAAGGTATGGTTGGGAGAGATTACCCGCACTGAGCATTTGGCGCACTTATTTCAAAGGGACAAAGTTTAATGAATTTACCCTGACCGGCGGTTTGGATTGGGACCATGCCATGCTCGAAGTTTATCCGCCTGAAGTGTTGATCACACCAACAGTCGTTGTTCCCCCAACTTTTACACCCACTCGAACACGCTGGGGATATAAGACGCCCACTATTACCCGGACCCCGACGCCTCGCCCCACCTATACAACCGCGCCATAATGAAAAGCAAAATAATCTCAATTCTATTTATTTGTATTTTACTCGCATCTTGTGCAGCGCCTATAACAAGCGGTGTGGGATCATATACTCCCACTTTTAACTCAAGCCTCCAGCAGTCATCAACTAATCCCACGGAAGAACCAACTCTTTTACAAACAGATGTCCCCCATTGCCCGGAGGCAACCTGCCCTCCAACTTATCCGACCCCCAGTCCGCAGGTCACCCCTGATGAACCACTTCAGTTAGTTTTGCCATCTTCGAATGGCGAACCTGTCTCCGGTTGGCGGCCTCCCCTCTATCCCGTTCCATGGGCGGTTTCTCCGAACGACCATTTCTACTTTATCCGGCCGATTGCCGCCAACTACATCGATTTCATTCTTCCTGATTATCGTTACGGCGGGGTGTTCTCAGGGACAAACATGATTCATACGGGTGTTGATATTCCTGCAGATTATGGCACACCTGTTATCGCTGGCGCACCCGGCACGGTAGTATGGACCGGTTATGGGCTTTACAGCCAAAAGAAATCCAACAAGAAAGATCCTTACGGCAAGGCCGTGGTCATTCGACATGATTTCGGCTATCAGGGGAAGGCCCTTTATACGATTTATGCGCACCTCAGCGAAATCGATGTCGCTGAAGGCCAATGGCTGGAGGCAGGGCAACAACTTGGGTTGGTCGGTAATACCGGATTCACAACCGGTCCTCATCTTCATTTTGAAGTTCGAATCGATAACAATGATTATTTTAACAGTCGCAATCCGGAATTATGGCTGGCTCCTTCACAAGGCTGGGGAGTACTTGTGGGAAGTGTCCAGACCACCTATGGCGCGCTCTACGACAGTAAGAAAGTATATGTCCAGGGACTTGATAATGACGTGAATCTATCAATCTACACCTATGGACTGGAAGCTGTCCAACCCGATGATTATTACAATGAAAACCTCGTTTTGAGTGATCTCCCGGCTGGTCGCTACCGGGTGCTTATTCCTTTCCTCGGTGCGCTGCTCGATCATGAAGTTGTGATCCAACCTGGACAAGTAACCTATTTCAAATTCAAGGGCTTCAAGGGATATTTTGATAACCCACCGCCTGTGCCTGGAATGGACTCTCTGACTCCCACCCCTTGACTTACTGAACATCTGTGCTATACTGAGCGCTAAATAGACAATCTGTACCCTAAATACTTGGAGAATAACCATGCCACGAAAACCATCTACCCATGAACCCATCCCATCCCAGCCGCTGGTGAACGACGCGAAACGTGCCGTACTGGATAAGGCGCTTGGAGACATCGTCAAACGTTATGGCGATGGTTCCATTATGAGATTGGGAGAAGCCCACAGCATGACCATCGAATCCATCCCGACCGGTTCCCTTTCCCTGGACATTGCTCTGGGTGTGGGGGGCATCCCGAAAGGGCGCATCACCGAAATTTATGGTCCTGAATCATCCGGTAAGACGACGATTTGCCAGCACATCGTAGCCGAGACTCAAAAAATGGGTGGAACGGCAGCCTACATTGACATGGAACACGCCCTCGACCCGGTGTATGCCGCACGTACCGGAGTGGATATCGATAATTTGCTTGTCTCCCAGCCGGATACGGGTGAACAGGCACTGGAAATCACTGAAACTCTCGTCCGGTCCGGAGCGGTGGACATTGTGGTGATCGACTCCGTTGCAGCATTGGTTCCTCGCTCCGAGCTTGAAGGCGATATGGGTGATGCAACCATGGGCATGCAGGCCAGGCTCATGTCTCAGGCCTTACGCAAATTATCCGGGGCGATCAATCAAACAAAGACCTCGGTCGTTTTTACCAACCAGCTTCGTCTGAAAATCGGCGTCATGTTTGGCAACCCTGAAACCACTACCGGGGGTCAGGCATTGAAATTCTATGCTTCTGTCCGGTTGGATGTGCGCCGCATTCAGGCGATCAAATTGGGCGCTGAAATCATCGGCAACCGGACCAGAGTCCGCGTTGTGAAGAATAAGGTCGCTCCTCCCTTCCGCACTGCAGAATTCGACATCATGTACAATGAAGGCATATCCAAAGCCGGAGATATTCTGGATCTTGCCACCCAACTCGAGATCATCCAGAAACGGGGAGCCTTCTTCTCTTATGGCGATCTGCGCCTGGGTCAGGGACGTGAGAATTCCAAAGAGTTCCTGCGCCAGAACCCTGATGTCGCTACTGAAATAGAAACAGTGATTCGCCAGAAGGCACTTGGCGGTGAGCTCGTATTACCGATTGGCGGTTCCACTGAAGATGATAGCGGTGGTGATGAAGAATAGATTTTCAAAATTCACAAAGGCGTACTAGTTTCCGTTTTCAAGGAGAGCCAGTGTGAGAATGTTCAAAACCCCAGTAGTCATTCTCGCACTGGTTCTTTGGTTCACCGCTTGCGCACCCCCACCCACGGCCTCCCCATTTATTCCTCCGCAGAGTATAACTTCCTCAGGAACAACTGTTGTAGCTCAATACACACCTCCCCCTCAGCCGACCTCTATCGGCAATACACCAATTCCCTCAGTCAACCAGAACACTCCTTCCATTTTGGCATCCTGCGTAAATAGTTTACATTTTGTAGAAGATGTATCGTTTCCGGATGGATCAATGGTCCGATCCGGAGAGCGAATTGAGAAGATCTGGCGGGTTGAAAACAACGGTACATGCGGCTGGGATACACAATACAGGATCCGCTTGGTGAATGGCGATCAGCTTGGAGCTCCTGCCGAACTTGCTTTATACCCTGCTCGCCCCGGAACTCAGGCTGATTTGCGGATCATTTTCATCGCCCCCTCTGAAAGCAGAACCTACCTCAGCACATGGCAAGCTTACGATAATAAAGGACTTGCTTTTGGCGATCCCTTCTACATAAATTTTTCTGTCCAATCTCCGTGAAATTGTTTTTTTGAATATAATAGACTTTATCAGTTACCGGGGTCGTTGAATAGCCTCCACCTATTAGCTTCCACTTTATTTCACTTATTAAGATACCGGAGTAGACAGCCCATGAAACAGAAATTTTTTATCGACAGCCATAAAGGCATAACCTTCTTGGCTATTTTGATTATGATGTCCATATATCATCAATGGGGTAATACCACTGCCTGGGTTTATCTAGCCATGCATGGTACTTATGGCTTGCTGTGGGTGACAAAAGGCCGGATATTTCCCGATCGGCAGTGGGAGCAGAAATGCAGCCTTTGGTATGGGTTATATATTTGGGCTGGAGCATCCTTATATTGGATAACTCCCTGGCTGATTACATCACGGGGCATCGATGTCGAACCTTGGTTCATCTCTATGACTTTGGTTCTTTACACTTTTGGGATATTCCTGCACTACACTTCGGATATGCAAAAATTTATCGAGCTTAAATACAACCCGGGCAACCTTATTACTGATGGTTTGATGCAATATTCCCGTAATATCAATTATTTTGGCGAGTTCCTCATTTACGGATCTTTTGCCTTACTGGCAATGAGTTGGATTCCTTTAGCAGTCATCGCTGTTTATTTCATTTTAGAGTGGGGTCCAAACATCAAGCGCAAGGAAAAATCCCTTAGCCGTTACCCTAACTTCGAAGAATACAAAAAGAAGACCAAGTTGTTTATTCCCTTTATATTTTGATTCAAATGGCCAAATTCAGTCAAAGAAAATTAATTATATTCAACTAACGAGGAGCTCCCCATGGCAGACAAAATTACAATCGAACTACTTGACATTCAGGCGTGGAAAGGACCCTTGACCTTTCAATTTGAAATTGCCCCGGAAAAATTAACGCTCGAGTCTGCCGGTATGGATGCCGGCGATATTCGATTAAATCCAACCGAAAAAACAGCTTTAGTCTCCCTGGGTAAGGCGGATAAAGTCGACCTTGAAAAAGTTCGACGTGTGGGTGGAGCAATTGCCAAATGGCTTTCCAAAAATAGAGTTGCCGAATGTGGTGTCGATCTCGTTTCTTTTTCAGAAAGTTCGTTATCCCTAAAATCGATTGTCGAAGCATTAGTAGAAGGAGTTTTACTGGGCGTATTTACATTCAATAAATATAAATCTGGAAGCGAAGAAACAACGACTAGAGTTACTCTATTAACTGATGATGATCATATCCAGTCACTTAAAACAGTGGTTGAGAGAACTACAATTCTCGCCGAGTCGGTCAACCTATCCCGGGATTGGGCGCATGAACCGCCAAATGTCATCAACCCGGTCACGCTCGCAGAACGGGTTCAAAAGCTGGCGCAAGAAGTCGGATTACGTTGTGTTGTATTGGACGACAAACAGCTCGCAGAGATGGGGGCAGGCGCTATCGTCGCAGTCGGCAAAGGGTCCGCAACCCCTGCCCGCTTGATTGTGCTGGAGTACTCCGGCAAATCCAATGAAAAACCGGTTGCCCTGATCGGCAAATCGATCACATTTGACACCGGGGGTTACTCGATCAAAACCGGCGAAGGTATGGTCGGGATGAAATATGATAAATCCGGCGGGATGACCGTGATTGCCACGCTAGTGGCAGCAGCCAGGCTTGGGTTGAAGACCCCCCTGGTGGGTGTTATTGCTGCTGCTGAAAATATGATATCCGGAGGAGCTTACCGTCCAAATGACATTGTCAAAGCTTTAAATGGGAAAACAATCGAAATCATCTCGGCTGATGCCGAAGGGCGACTGGTTTTGTCCGATGCCCTGGCTTACGCACAGAAGACTTATCAGCCTCGGTCCATGGTGGATCTGGCAACGCTGACCGGAGGCGTCGTGATCGCCCTGGGTTCGGTCAGGGCAGGATTAATGGCTAATAGTGATGCGCTGGCCGAGGCATTGGCCGCATCCGGAGAACGAACATTCGAACGTCTCTGGCGGCTGCCACTGGACGATGAATATTTTGAATTGATCAAAGGGGACGACAGTGATATGAAAAACTCAGGGGCGAGAAAAGCCCATCCCATTATTGGCGGGATTTTCCTTAAGCAGTTTGTTTCTGATGATATCCCTTGGGCTCATATCGATATTGCCGGTGTGGCGGACACCGATAAGGACCTACCTTATTGTCCCAAAGGTGCTACTGGGTTCGGAGTTCGGCTTTTACTTGATTATCTTCAAACTTTGGAATAGACCCAGATATTGAAAAATGAGACTGAAGAGAGGGTTGTCCGCTAAGCGGACAACCCTCTCTTCCTAATGGAATTTCCCACATCAAGACTGCCCAGCCCAAACCTTACCTGCAGGAATTATCGACCTATCCGGCACATCGGCGTAAATCACCGCGCCATTTCCTATGCGTACACCATTTCCGATCTTAATTCCTATGGCTGTGGTAACGCCCATCCCGACCAACGTTCTGTCACCAACATGGACATGCCCGGCAAGTAAAGCGCCAGGAGCAATGTGCGTATAGGATCCAACCTGGCAGTCATGCGAGACAACCGCATTGGTGTTCACCATGCATCTGGAGTGCAGAATTGCAGACGAACCGACATAGGCATTGGCGAAAACTTGCACCCCATCCTCCAACAATGCGCTGGGTTCCACAGTCGCCCGAGGGTGATTTAAAGATGGGAACGTCAGCCCAGATTTTTCCATCAATTCAAAAAGTCTGACCCGGATATTGATATCCAAAATTCCACCTACCCCATTGGCCGCCTGACGGAGTCCCCTGAGGATCAACTGAGGGAGCACATCTCGCGACCCCAACACCGGGATGTCCAAAACTTGAGTACCCGGCTGTACTTTATCGTCCAAAATCCCTGCAATTTGAAAGGTTCCAATCGCTTGCACCATCTCCATGACCGCTTTGGCATGCCCGCCAGCCCCATAGATCAAGATATTCTTATCTGAATAATATACGTCAGGAATGATGGGATTGATATTAGGGACGGCAATCTGCCTGACTAGCGCTTCAGTGATCAACTGATCTGATGGTAGCTTTGAAAGATCAAGACCCAATTGCGCGGCAAGTTCTCTCGCCGGTCTTGTAATTCTGAGTTCCTTAGAATCAAATTCAGACTTGGTTCTATCATTTTCCTTATTTAGATTTGATGCGATTGGCTCATCAGGAGATTCTGTGATGAAGGCCAGTCTATCGCCTACTAACATCGTATCGCCCTCTTGCGCGGTAAGACGAACAAATCCATGCTCAGTGGATTCAATATCAGCCGCTGCCTTGGTGGTCTCCAGGGTGAAAAGCAAAGCCCCTTTCTCAACAAGCTGACCATTTTGAACATGGATACCAACGAGACGCGCTTCAGGCTCATTGGCATTGAGCAAAGGGACAAGAATCTCAGCTTTGATCATGATCAGGAAAGAGGCCAGGTCGGGAGTGCATCCATATCGAGAGAAGCACGCTGACCAAGTGTATATCTGAAATAACCAGCCGCAGCCACCATGGCTGCATTATCTGTGCACAGGGATATTTTAGGAATATGAACCTTGAACTCATCCTGCGCGAGGAAGGCGGAACGTAAAGCTGTGTTTGCGGAGACACCCCCCGCAACCAAAATTTCCTTTGCTTTGAATTCGCGCGCCGCTTGAAGAGTCTTGTTCAAGAGTACATCCACAACAGCCATTTGAAAAGACGCCGCCAAATCAGGCACAGGCAGTGGGCTGCCAGACTCTTCGATTTTTCGGACTTCCCGTAATACGGCCGTCTTAATCCCGCTGAAGGAAAAGTCCCATGCGCTGTCAGTTCTCGCCCGCGGAAATGTGAAAGCCTTTGGGTTGCCCCCTTCTGCAGCATTCTGAACGGACGGGCCACCTGGGTATGGCAACCCCAACAGTCTGGCCACCTTGTCAAATGCCTCACCCGCTGCATCATCGAGCGTAGCGCCAAGCCGCCGATAGGTTAAATGATCTTCCATCAAGTTCAACTCGGTGTGTCCACCGGAGACCAGTAACGTCATCAAAGGGAATTGAGGGGCGTCTGGCGGTTCCTCTCCGGCAGGATGCACCCAGGCCGAATAAATATGCCCTTCCAGGTGGTTGACTGCCACCAACGGTAGACCGGAGCCAAGCGCGAGACCTTTTGCCATATTCAGACCGACAATCAATGACCCAGCCAGTCCTGGCCCCTGAGTGACAGCGATGGCATCCACATCCGTCAGCGCAAGGTGAGCTTGAGCTAATGTCTGCTCGACAACAGGCACAATACTCAACACGTGCTGGCGTGATGCGACTTCAGGGAATACGCCTCCATACCGCGCATGGATATCCATCTGAGAGGCTACGCAGGAAGCCAGGAGGGAGCGTCCATTCTCTATGACGGCAGAAGCAGTTTCGTCACAGGATGTTTCAATCGCAAGGATTCGGGCAAGAGGCAGATCGGTGATCACAAGTTTATTTCTTTTTCCATTTTTTCATGGGTAGAACAAAATCATAAGGATATTCTACCAGCAGTTCGATTTTACCGTCGAGGCGCACCCAATAGGTGTCTTCGATGCGGAATCCCATACCTTTGTCCGGGTAATACAAACCCGGTTCGATTGTAATGACAACTCCGGGCCTAAGCAGATTGTCGTCCCCGGCGGTCAACCCTGACCAGGGACGTTCATGGATATTCAATCCCACGCCGTGCCCAAGTGAATGAACATATCCTTCGCTAGTTTCGGGGTTTTTTAGCGGTGTCCTATGCCCATTCTTTTCGTACTCTTCACAGACCAGACGTTGATAATCTTTGAAAGGGGCGTTGAGGTCCAGGTTCTCGGTTGCCTTTTGATAGACAGATTTCACTTCAGCATACAATTTTTCCATTTCTGGCGTGGCGTAACCCAAGGACCAGGTACGGGTGAAGTCGTAAAAATACCCACCTCCCTGTTCAGCCGGGTAAATATCAAAAACTATAGTTTGCCCGAGGCGCATCAGGTCGGCCGGATTCCCCGTGGAGTGCGGTACTCCGGCATCTCGACCGATGGCAAAGATAAAACCTTCAGCAGGCTCAACACTGCGTTCAGCCAGCCACAGGTTGATCTTGCCCTTCATGTCGCCGATTGAGAGCGGGGAACCATCCTCTTTTAATAATACTTCGTCAGCCCGAACCTCGCAGCCGGTAAGGTACTGCGCCGTTTTTGAAACAACTTCAGTGGTTGATTTGCCTACCCGACGAATCCTTTCAACTTCGGTTTCATCTTTGGTTTCCATCGCGTACATAAACAGCGAATTATCACGTGCTTCGCCGGTAACGATAATTTCAGGGACCAGGGATCGCAGGTGTTCAAGTACAGCGATGATGGAGGACACATCATAAGTTCCATAAATCCCAACCCGGCCGGCAGTCAATCCACAATCCTTGAACATGCGCTGATAGCGGTACGCAGCCGCGAGCGCCGGATCGCCATCCGCCTTGTCAAGCAATTCCTTGTAAGGGTAAGTACTGAAGGGAATGGTTTTCAAACCTGACTTGGCCGCTTCCTCCCGTTCCATGTCGTTGCAGAACAACACAGCCGGCATTCCCCTGGGTTTGATCAATGCGGCATGACTGACATGCCCTCCACCGGTCATGTAATACATCGGAGGGTTATGCTCAGCATGACCAACAATGAGAATCGCATCCAGGTTTCTGGTTAGCATCAGTGCATCAAGGTCTGATTTCATGAAAATTCCACCAGCAGGGATTTAATTATTTTTAGCATTTTTTTATCCTGTTCGGGCAGAACTGTCCGTGGGTCGAATAGAACCTGATTTTTTTCAGTTCTGGCAATCACTGCAGGAGATTGGGCTCGCAACCGGGCGTTAAATCGGTCTGGGGATTTGACAGTTAAAGCCAGCGCATAGGTGGGAATGGATTCCCCCGGCAGAGAACCTCCGCCAACTGTCGATTCGGTGCGAATCACACGACCCGTCCCAAGCTGCCGCTTCCAAGATTCAGCCGTTGCCTTGACTTCCCGCAGAGGTTTTGAAATCATTTGCCAGACTGGAATATTGCCCTCGGCGTCATCCTTCAAGTAATATAACAAAGTGGCGGTTAATGCTGCCAGGCAAAGCTTATCCGCACGGAGTGCCCTCGCGAGAGGGTGTTTCTTGAGCCGTGATATCAATTCAGTTTTCCCAACGATGATTCCGGCTTGAGGTCCGCCGATCAACTTATCGCCAGAAAAACAGACCAAATCCGCACCGGCAGAAATGGATTCCTGAACCATTGGCTCATGGTCCATTCCATATTTGGAGGTATCTATCATTGCACCGGAGCCAAGATCATCCACGAACAAAGTTTGATGACGATGGACGATTTCAACAATTTCCTTAAACGGAGGTTCTTCGAAAAAACCTATCATCTTAAAGTTTGACCGATGAGCACGCATTACCAATCCTGTGGGCTCCCTGAGGGCATCTTCGAAGTCCGAAAGGCGCAGTTTGTTGGTTGTGCCAATCTCCACCAGTTTTGCTCCCGACTGCTTCATCACATCCGGGACGCGGAACCCGCCGCCGATCTCGACCAATTGCGAGCGCGGAATAATGACCCGCTTGCCTTTTGCCAACGCGGAGAGTACAAGCAATACTGCTGCGGCATTATTGTTCACAACCAGTGCATCCTCTGCACCGGTCACCAATTTAAGTAAGGATTCTGCATGATCGTGACGCGAACCCCTTTTACCTGTACCCAGGTCAAACTCCAGGTTGGAATACCCCTCTGAAGCGATCCCGGCAGCAACAATTGCTGCCTTCGCCAGAGGCGCGCGACCCAAATTCGTGTGCAGTATCACACCGGTCGCATTGATGACCGCCCGAAGCGTTGGCTCTGTCCATGTCCCTAGCTGGAAATCGACCTGTGAAAGGATATCCTGGCTCGGAGGGATTTCTGTTGTTTTATCCAATTTATACCGGTCACGTATCTGATCCATGACCGAGCGAATGGCGGATATAGTCAGCCGACGACCGTAATCCGCCACCCAGGTTTCGGCAGCGGATGTATTCAATAGCTGTTCGACAGAAGGCAGGTTCCGTAAACTCATGAAATTAGTAGAGACGGTCCGTCCAGCAGACGAAGAATCAACCTACAAATTTATCATCCTCGCCAGAAGCAGAAACCGCCTGGTCCGATTCGGATGAGGGGTTATACATCGGTTTTTGCGTTTTCTCACGAATGCGGATCAAGTATTCGATGACAATCAATCCACCGCCTATTGCCAGTCCCATTCCAAAGGTCAGGATACGTCCCATTTCAAGCCAGACCAGAGTTGCTCCATAGATTCCGACCCAAATCGCCTGTCGTACAATAACGAATGGTTCGGCGAGTGGGTCAGAGGGAAAGCGGACGTTGAAAAACCATGTCACAGGTAAAGATGTGCCGGTGATAGCCATGATTAATAAAGCAAAAAGCAACCAGCGAGGCCAAAGCGACGGCAGTGAAAAATTGACAAGAATTATCAATCCTATCCAGCCGATCGAAGCCAAGATAATTGCAGGAACCATATATGGGCGAAATGAAGGTTTATCGTTCATACAATGAATTATACTCGCAGATATTGAAGTAGAATCGTCCCAGCCACTTGGGTATCGCTCAATGAGAGGTGTTTATGAAAGTTTCAGAAGCCATACGGTCCAAACGTGCTATCCGAAAATTCCAGGTGAGACCACTCCCTGATGAAGTAATTCGAAGCATCCTCAACGCTGGCAGACGATCACAATCTTCGAAAAATACCCAACCCTGGCAATTTGTGGCTATAAAAGATAAGAATGTCCTCAAATCGCTATCGGAGTGCGGAACCTGGGCAGGCCATCTCGCGGGTGCTGCTTTAGGAGTGGCCATCCTGACCCCCGACCCGGCTGATAAATTTCAGACCATGTTTGACGCCGGTCAAGCGTCAGCGTTTATGCAACTGGCAGCCTGGGAATTGGGTGTGGGATCCTGCCCAGCCTCCATTTACGATTCTGAAAAAGCCCGGTCAATTATCGGATTCCCCAATGAATACCATCTACGCGTGGCGTTATCTTTCGGCTTTCCCTTGGAACCAAACGAGATCAGCGCCCCACCCAAAAAAGGCGGACGCCGCGCCTTTGACGAAATAGTCCATTGGGATAAATGGTGAATTTTGAGCCCCTCCGAAATGAGTGGTAGAACGCAAATTCCTGTTTCAATAACTATACGATGATCACCAATAAACTGGAGGCATTGTTCAACCCGAAAGGGATTGCCATCTTGGGCGCGTCCAGCGACACGGGCAAACTCGGTTATGCGGTCGCACGCAACCTCATCGAGGGCGGGTACCCGGGTCAGGTGCACTTGGTAAATCCCAAAGGAGGGGCACTATTCAACCGTCCAATTTACAAATCTGTGCTGGATGTGCCCGACCCAGTGGATCTGGCTGTGGTGATTGTGCCGGCGCAGGCGGCTCCTCAGGCGATGCGGGATATCGGCACACGAGGCATCCCGCATGCCATCCTAACCTCCGGGGGATTTAGAGAGACTGGCGATAAGGGTGCAGTTCTGGAAGAGGAGGTCCTTTCCATATGCAGGGATTTTCATATCCGGCTCATCGGACCCAACTGCATCGGCTTGTTGGATACACACCTGCCTCTTGACACCACATTCCTTCCACCGCCACCGCCGGAACCTGGCAATATCGCCTTCCTCTCCCATTCCGGAGCTTTCTGTGCAGCGATTATTGATTGGTCCCGTCAGCAAGGGTTTGGGTTTTCGCGCTTGGTATCACTGGGAAACCAGGCAGATTTATCAGAAACTGACCTTCTCCCCGTCATCGCCAATGACCCTCATACGCGTTCCATTGCGTTATATCTCGAATCCATCCCGCACGGGGAACGATTTCTTGAAACGGCCCGATTAATTACGCAGAAAACCCCCCTCGTCGTTCTAAAAGTAGGGCGAACTTCAAGCGGGCAGAAAGCCGCCGCATCCCATACCGGTGCATTGGCGGGCACCGAGGCGGCAGTCGATGCCGCTTTCAAGAAGGCGGGGATACAACGGGCTATCACAAGCGAGGAGTTGTTCGACTGGGCTCGCGCGTTTGCCTGTCTTCCACTCCCCTCCGGACGCAATGTCGCCATCCTGACCAATGCGGGCGGCCCCGGGGTGATTGCCGCTGATGCGCTCTCAGATCAAAAACTATGCCTGGCTTCTCTCGATTTACAAACGATCTCCGCCCTGCGGGATCATCTTCCCCCAGCCGCGAGCAGTCAAAACCCGATCGATATGCTGGCCTCGGCCTCTCCCGAGGATTATGCCACTTGCTTGAAGCTTCTTCTGGCTGATCAACAGGTTCAGGCTGTCCTTGTGATCATTCCGCCATCTCCCGTTTTCCCTACGGTGGATATCGCTAAGATCCTCGTGCCGTTAATAAAACAGACCCAAAAACCAGTAATCCCCATTTTGATGGGTTCGACACTCATCCAACAAACATTCCAGTATTTCAATCAGCATGAAATCCCGACCTATTCATTTCCTGAACGAGCCGCGTCTGCCCTTGCCAGGCTGGCAGACAGGGCGGATTTTCTACGTGCCCGGGAGGACAGCTCTCCTTTTGAGCCACATTTTGAAGAACAAAAATTATCAACAATCCTCTCGTCAATTCAAGGAAAGACCTTCGACCCTGCTTTTGGGGACCGCCTCTTGGAGGCGATTGGCATCCAAACTGCTCCTGTCAGGTTGGCTGCCACCCCTCAGGAAGCGGAACAAATCTCCATTGAACTTGGATTCCCTCTGGTGGCAAAAATCGCCAGCCCTGATATTCTGCATAAGTCGGATGTAGGCGGCGTCCTTTTGAATCTCGACTCATCTTCTGCGGTCCACGCTGCTTACAATAAATTGGTCACCCGGGCAAGGGAAAAACAACCAGCAGCACGAATCAACGGGATCACTCTACAGAAACAAATCCATGCAGGACAGGAAGTTATTCTTGGATTTGTCCGCGATGCCCATTTTGGACCATTGGTCATGTTTGGCTCAGGAGGAATCGATGTCGAAGGCTTGAGGGACATCTCCTTCGCACTAGCTCCGCTGACCCGGCAAGAAGCAAAGGATCTCTTACAACAAACCTGGGCGGGACGCAAGCTTGCCGGCTATCGTAATATGCCTCCAGCGGATGAAACCGCAGTCATCGATGCGCTGGTCAATCTTTCCTGGTTGGCGACAAAATATCCACAAATTAATGAATGCGAAATCAATCCACTTAAAGTGTTAGGAAAAGGGGCAATTGCAGTGGATGTGAGGATAAAAGTTTAAATAGGATCTGTCGAAATACATCTCAGCAGCCATTGACAAGGAGGGCTGGAATCGATGACAGAAATCTTCGTTAATCTTCTTGGTTGGACTGGAGTTGTATTACTCTTGGTAGCTTACGGTCTTGTATCCTCCAAACGACGCTCAGGTGATTCATTAATATATCAATCACTTAACATTACTGGAGCATTGTTGTTGATTATCAACTCATTCTATTTTGGAGCATATCCTTCTGTGGGGGTTAATGTCGCCTGGGTAGGAATCGGCCTTATCACTCTCCTCAACACCCTGAAGAAACGAAAAGTAACCGAACCCTCATAATTGGCAAGACCTAATTACCTGTGGCAAAGAATAATCCGATAATGATCATCGGGCAAGCCGAACATAATCCCAGAACCATCAGAAATACACCGCCCATCACTCCCCAGATTTGCTTATTAGTTTTTCTTTCCAAAACAGATTCGGTCAGATTCTCGGGGTTGTAATACACCGTCACCAATCCACATAGTGGATACCGTTGAATGGACTGCAGGGCAGCCATTTCCGTATTGAAATTTTTACCATATCCGAAAGCAATTTTATCTGAGGTATATTCAACATCCTCAAGCTTGTAGGTATATTTCAGCTTTGGAGAATAGGTGTTCACTTCAATATCGTCATCCGCTCCAGTGTGGTACTCCCGGATGGCTTTGGCTTCCATGATAGTCCCGGTGGTGCTCGGCCAGCCTAGACTGGCATCCGCTTTTTTCTGATTCCGGCGGCTCAGATAGATCATTAAACCGCCACCTGCCACAAATAAAAGCGCCAGGCAGGTTCCACTGCAAATCATCGTAATTGAAGCAATGGTATTTTCAGTCATTGGATTTTCTCCGGCTAAATGAGATCTTGATACTTATCGGCGAACAAAGCGGTCGAACCGCCTGTATGCCAGAACAAGACTGTATCATTTTTCTTGAAGACCCCTTGACGAATTAAACTTATCATTCCTCCAGCTGCCCGACCGGTGTAAACCGGATCAAGTAGTAATCCTTCATATTTAGCAAACAATTTAACTGCATCACGCTCCAAATCGGTTAGCACACCATATCCCGCCGAACAATATTCTGCATTTACTTCAACTGCATCTGGTGTAAAATTCACCTTTTTGCCGATCTTTTCAGACGCCTCGGATGCCAGTTTCGCACAATGGATCTGTAAAGCAGCTTGCGGTTCGTCAATGCTGATCCCCAACAGGTGACCTTTGTATCCGCACAACTTTGCTCCCAACACCAATCCGGCCTGTGTCCCACCTGAGGATGAGGCGAAAATAATCCAGTCTGCATGGATATCTTGCTGGACAAATTCCTCCATTGCGAAGGTGTACCCAAGAGCACCGGTGGGACTCGATCCGCCATAGGGAGCGAGATAAGGTGCACGACCTTGGGATTTTGCCAGGTCAAAGGTTTGCTTAAGAACTTCATCCCGGTGGCTGCGATCGGTCCAGACAATTTCAGCGGTGAAAAGCTGATCCAACATCAAATTGGCAGTGGGTCGATCAGGTCTATCGCCGTATAGCACAAGGATACAATCGAAACCAAAACGAGCCGCCGCCGCCGCTGTTTGCCTGCAATGATTGGATTGAACAGCGCCGGCCGTGATGAGGGTCCTTGCACCTTGAGATTCCGCTTCGGCCAGTAGGAATTCGAGTTTTCGCGTTTTATTTCCTCCAAACGCCAGCCCGGTTTGGTCGTCACGTTTAATAACCAGCCTGGGACCCCCAAGACTGGCTGAGAGTCGTGGCATTTCCTCAATTGGAGTCGGCAGATGGGCTATTCGTTTACGAGGAATATTGTTCATGATGATCACCTGAGAAATTTATTTAATTATGCTACGAATCGAACTGTTGTTTTGTATTACGATTACCTCGATTACGCATCAATCCGAGAACCCTTGGCGTGACTTCCGTATACAATTTATACCATAAGGGATAGGGAGCATAATCCCATGCTCCAAGGGTACGTACCACCTGCCCGCCCAGACCTTCCTTGAACCTAAAAACTCCCCACATGGAATCGGATTCGGTAAACTCATCAGGAGCACCCCACAAATCATAGGATTGACATCCTACAGCCCTGGCAAGTCTCATCGCTTCCCATTGTAAAAGGTAATTGGGCATCTTATCTCGGTGCGCTTCTCGGGACATGCCGTACAGATAATATGCTCGACCGGAAAAATAAAAGATGAATAATGCCGCGACGGGTACTCCATCAATTTCAGCAATCAAAGGTTCGGCATATGGGATAATCCCGGGTCGTTCAGTAGCCATGAATGCTGTCCAAACAGTCCGGTAATAATTCTCATTCCGTATGACAAAGCCATCACGGATGGATGTTTCAGCATACATTCGATATAACATGGCCAGGTCGTCGATCAGACCGGGGCGGACAACCACTCCCTTTTTTTGAGCGAGACGGATGTTATAGCGAGTTTTTTGTTTCATCCGTGCCAAAATCTCTTCATCGGTTGGTGTCACATCCACCAAAACGGTATTGCGAAACTGAATTTGATCACCTGAGATTCTCCAGCTCCGTTGGGTTAAGTCACTTACAACGGCTTGACCATTTTTATCATCAACTGAATCTTTACCTCCGGGGATACCAAACCCCAAAACAACATCCGGATCGGCCTTTAAGAAGATAGCCCGTTGCTGGCGGGTAAACTTCTGCAAATCGTCCAGAACACGACTTCGGATGACATCATCATCCCAATCCATGAGAGGCCCTTTGGGGGAATACAGAATACTCATTTTCCAAGGAGACCAGGAAAACGGAATGGTTCTCTTCAATATCATCGCAGCAGCAACAATTTTCCCCTGCGCTGACGACCCATCCGCAGAAGGTCCCCACCAGATAAACGGCATCGCCTCCCAGCCATAGGTCGCTTTCACCTGTGCCCATTCACTGGTCTGCAGCAGATGAGAACCAGGCAGGCAGGCAATAGTCTCATTCCAATCTTCAGGTTGACCTGTAAAGGATTGCATTACCCCAACCCCCTGCCGGCCATCCGCCAAAGATAAAGACGGTACAGTAAGGAGTTGTAGACCTTATCCATTGCAGGTGATGCGCGGAGGACTTCTCCACCAAACCCGCGCTTAAAGCGATACACTCCCCACAACCCATCAATCCGGGTTTCAAACTGTGCTTCCAGTGTGCTCACATCTTCGTCCGGAACACCCCACAGATCATATTCTTCCGCGCCCTGCGATCTCGCCCATCGCATGGCTTCCCACTGCAACAAATAGGTCGGCATGCGGTTGCGTTCCTCATCGGTGGAAGCGCCATAAAGATACCAGGCTCGTCTTCCGTGTGCAAACACCATCAAGGCTGCCAGAGGTTTTCCTTCGAATTCAGCCACAAATATCTCTGCCATACCGTAAGGGTGGAAAAGTTCATAGGTCCGAGTATAGTAATCCAAAGAATGAATGCCAAATCCATCCCTGCTTCCAGTGACTTTCATCAGGTTGTGGAAACCATTGAAATCGTTCCACGGTCGAATGGTTATCCCTTTTTTTTCGGCAAGTCTGATGTTGTAGCGGCATTTCTGTTTCATTCGGGATAATATTTCTTCATCTGACCCGCGGAGATTCACCAAAATAGTCCGTGGAGGCTGAATGTGATGTGGACTTGATATAAAACCTGGTGGCAGTGAGGTATACCGCTCAGGATTGGAATCCGAGTTCTTCAGCCATTCATCCGGCTCAACTTTTAGAAATATGGAACGATGGGATCTGCAAACTAATTCAATTTCATCCCACAACAATAGATTATCAAAAGGCAATGGTTTTGGAAGGTATGCGAGTGTATAACCTAGAGGAAGTGAGCGAACAAGGATTTGTGCACCAACATCTCCGCTGATTAAACGAAATGGCATCCATCCAAAAGCGGTTTTAAGCTCACCCCATTCGCCTGTTTGAAGGATGTGGCATTCGGGATTCTTTTTTGTGAATAGATTCCAATCAGCAAGCGAAACGAGAGGCATTAGAAGACCGATGTCATATCAAGTAGAGGGGGAGTTTCACGAATGGCAGCACCCGGAATGGTTTCATCCAATAATTGAATAATTGCGTCAGGTTGGTTTTCTTCAGCCAACCGTTCCAGCCGATCAAGGGTCTGCGGTAAAGCATCTCCCAGCGGTGCACTTTCCTGGGTGGAACGGAAGATCTCAGGGTGAGCAGTCACATCATAAGTCTTATCTGACTCCCATAGTTCTTCACGCAATTTTTCTCCCGGGCGGATGCCGGTAAATATAATTTCAATATCCCGCCCAGGCTCAAGACCAGACAATCGGATTAAATCCTCGGCCAAATCCAAAATTCGGATTTGCTGACCCATGTTGAGCAGGAACGCTTCACCGCCCTTGCCCATCGCAGCCGCCTGCAGTACAAGATGGACGGCTTCAGGAATGGTCATGAAATATCGTTCCATATCAGGATGAGTCAGTGTGATCGGTCCGCCTTGAGCAATTTGACGCTTAAAGATGGGGACCACACTGCCTCGACTCCCAAGCACATTCCCGAACCGCACTACGGTATAAACTCCATGTGTCCGCCGAGCTGCGTCCAAGACGATCATTTCGGCGAGACGTTTGGTCGCTCCATAGACATTAACCGGGTGGACAGCCTTATCCGTTGAGATCAGAACAAATCTCTCCACCCCATTCTTTTCGGCTGCACCCACAAGGTTGCGTGTGCCTATCACGTTGTTTTCGACTGCTTCTTCCACATTGATTTGCATCAATGGAACATGCTTATGGGCTGCCGTATGAAATATGACCTGAGGCTGATACCCTGATAAGACCGATTCGATACGTTGGATATCGCGCACATCTGCAATGACAGGAATCAGTTCAAGAGACGGGCTGTTTTCTCGAAGTTCCAATAGAGCTTCAAAGATACTGTTTTCACCGTGACCAAGCAGAATCAAACGGGCTGGATCCCATCGTGCGATCTGACGACAGAGTTCCCGGCCTATGGATCCTCCCGCTCCTGTCACAAGAATACATTTACCTTTTAGTGCTTCGCCAATCCATTCTTCGTGGATTCTGGCAGGCTCACGCCTTAGTAGGTCAGTGATGTCGACTTCCCGAAGCCGTGAAACGTTTACCTTCCCGCCGATCAACTCAAGTATTCCCGGCATCGTACGAAAGGGCACCCCTTTTAAACGGCAATCATCTGCCACCATGCGAACAACGCGTCCCGGTGCCGAAGGAATCGCAATGATCACTTCATCAATATTCTTTCTATCCAATACAAGGGGCAAATCTTTCAGCGGTCCAATAACCTGGATGCCATAGATTTCATGTTTTTGCTTTGCCGGGTCATCGTCAAGGAAACCAATCGGTTCGAGATTGGATTGCCGGTTCTTCTGCAACTCTCGTACGACTAGCACTCCGGCATCTCCGGCACCGATGATAAGGGCTTTGTGGATTTTTCCATTGCTATGTTGAGAGGCTCTGGTTTCGGACCGAATCCGTAATGCAAAACGGACACCTCCTACAAAAACCAAGGATAACAGGAAATCGATACCGAGCACTGATCTCGGAAGTCCGGTTATGATATCGAAAATGAATAAAACGACCATAACCGCAGAAACAATGATCGACGCCACTGACACTGCTGCAACAATAATTTTTAACTCGTTGACGCTGGCATAGACCCACAGCCGTCGATATAATCCAAAGGAATAATAGACGAACGGTTTGACCATCACTGCGACCAGGGTCATTAAAAGAACGGCACGATAGTACGGATAAAGGTTATCTAATTCCAATTTCAATGCAAAACTACCCAGTACTGAAAATACAACCAGCACCAGGTCAACCA
>Ga0315290_10000436_pt1 | contig 27069 bp, 25 predicted proteins | sample YL17G12_0_MG_FD_203627 | JGI IMG/M metagenome (GOLD analysis project Ga0315290, IMG submission 203627) | Sediment microbial communities from Yellowstone Lake, YNP, Wyoming, USA - YL17G12_0 | ecosystem: Environmental > Aquatic > Freshwater > Lake > Sediment | place: USA: Wyoming | collected... | reverse complement strand
CGTCGATCGCGTCGGTTCTCATGTTCCCCCAGTGGTCGTCCGGTCGGGGCCGGATATCGTGTCATCGCGGGCGACGGCGCTCTCGCTGAGGAACACTCGGCCGCGCAAGCGGTGGCACGGTTCCCCATGCCTCCACATCGTGCCGCTATGACGGCCCTGGTCAGGCGGGCGACTCGACGGTAGGCTCGCGCCCTTCGCCGTCTCCAGGAGGTTGATAGCCATGACCGACGCCCGTACCCGGTTCGACCTGCGGCCCGACGAGATCCCCACGGCCTGGTTCAACCTGATCCCGGACATGGTGCAGGCGGGCATGACGCCCCTACCCCCGCTCAGCCCTCAGACGAAAGAGCCCATCGGTCCCGCCGACCTGGCCCCGCTGTTCCCGGAGGCGCTGATCATGCAGGAGGTGTCGACCGATCAGTGGATCGACATCCCCGGCCCGGTGCTCGATGTGTACCGGCTGTGGCGGCCCGCCCCGCTGTTCCGGGCGACGCGTCTCGAGCAGGCGCTCCAGACCCCGGCGCGGATCTACTTCAAGTACGAGGGTGTCTCTCCCGCCGGGTCGCACAAGCCGAACACCGCGGTGCCGCAGGCCTACTACAACAAGGAGGCGGGGATCCGGCGGATAGCAACCGAGACCGGCGCCGGGCAATGGGGCTCCGCGATGGCGATGGCCTGCAACGTCTTCGGGCTCGAGTGCGACGTGTACATGGTGCGGGCCTCGTACGACCAGAAGCCGTACCGGCGGATCTTCATGGAGACCTTCGGGGCGAGCGTGGTGGCCTCGCCCAGCGACAAGACGAACAGCGGACGGGCGATCCTGGCGGAGCACCCGGACTCGACGGGCTCGCTCGGCATCGCGATCAGCGAGGCGGTCGAGGACGCCGCCACCCACGAGGACACGAACTACGCGTTGGGCAGCGTGCTCGGCCACGTGTTGCTGCACCAGTCGATCATCGGGCTCGAGTCACAGAAGCAGATGGAGCTCGCGGGCGAGCAGCCCGACGTGATCGTGGGGTGCGTCGGTGGCGGTTCGAACTTCTCGGGCATCGCGTACCCGTTCATGGCCGAGAAGCTGCGGGGCAACTCGGCGACGCGGTTCGTGGCGACCGAGCCGGCGGCGTGTCCGACGCTCACCAAAGGCCGGTTCGCCTACGACTACGGCGACACGGCCCAGCTGGCGCCGATCGTCCCGATGTACACGCTTGGGCACGACTTCGTGCCGGCGCCCGTGCACGCCGGTGGCCTGCGTTACCACGGCGACGCGCCCTCCCTGTCGATGCTCGTGCACGAGGGGCACATGGAGGCGAAGGCGTACACGCAGAACCAGATCTTCGAGGCGGCGAAGCTCTTCGCGTCCACCCAAGGGATCCTGCCGGCGCCCGAGCCGAGCCACGCGATCAAGGGCGCGATCGACGAGGCCATCGCCGCGCGGGAGGCCGGCGATGAGCGCGTGATCCTCTTCAATCTCTGCGGCCACGGGCATTTCGACATGCAGGCGTACGACGACTTCAACCACGGCCGCCTGCCCGACTTCGAGTTCGACCCGGCCGACGAGGAAGCGGCGCTCGCGAACCTCCCCGAGGTTTCGATCGAGATGTAGGCTGCGCCGGCGCTGATCCTCAGTCGCTGATCGCGCGCGGGGTGAGCGCGAACCCGTCCACCACGGCCTGCGCCACGGCCTGCGCGACGAGCTCGTAGCCACGCGGGTTGAAGTGCAGGCCGTCGGTCGCGCGGATCAGCTCGACCTGCCCGTCGTGCCGGTAGAACGGCGTGTAGTCGCCGTCGGGGGTGGCGAATCGGTCCCACGTGTCGACGTACACGGCGTTGGGCGTGTCCCGGATCACGCGCTCGAAGATCTGGTTCTGGCGCCGCATCACGGCCCAGCGGTCCTTCTGGTCGACGATCGGGAGCCCGACCCAGACCACGTGTGACCCGCCGTCGACGGCGATCCGCGTGAGCTCGTCCACCCGACCCTGATATCCCTGCGGCCACTCGTACGTCCCGATCGGCGTTTCCAGGCGTCCGCCCGGCGTCATCAGGCCCTGGTTGTCGTTCTCGCCGATCATCACGACCACCAGGTCGGGACGGAAGTCGCGCTGGATCTGCTCCATCGCAGAGAGCCAGTCGAAGTAGTCGAGGCGTGCGAGACCGGTGGAGATCCGTCCTTGCTTCGAGACCCGCGAGAGCGACGGGCGGAACTCGCGCTCGAGATACACGCCGAGCCCGGAGGCGAGCGAGTCCCCGACCACCACGACCCGCAACTCGTTGTCGGGCGTCGGCCGTCGCATCGGGGTCGACGTCGTGACCGGTCCCTCGGGCGCCGGGGCGACCGACACGTCCGGATCGATCGTCGGCAGGTCATCGGGACCCTGTCCTCCAGGGGCGGCTGCGGGATCGCGCCCGAGTGCCCGCGAGGCGGCGTCGGTGATCTTCGTCAGCTGGAAGACGTTGCTGATGCTCGCGAGAGGCCGCAGCACCCAGAGCGACACGGTCCGGCGGACGCCGAGCGGCTGCGCCTCGGACGCGCGCTTCAGCGACGGGGCGTACAGCACGGTCCACGTCAGGAGGCACACGAGCATCACGCCGAGGACGCGGCCTGCAGGCATCGTGTGCCGGCCGTGCCGGCGCCGCGCACCCGGGCCGTGGGTGTCGTCGGGCATCTTGGGCATCATCGCGGGGACTCAGTCATCATCAGAACTGGAAGTAGATGAACGGGGCCACGCCCTGGGGACCGAGCGTGGCGATCACGAACAGGGCGGTCGCGAACCCGACCCCCATGACCCAGGGGCGGAGCGCGGAGATGCGGTCCTGCAAGAGCTCCGCGGGTCTGTGCGGTGCGAACTGCAGCGCGAGCATCAGCGCGATCACGAGGAGCACCATCGGCGTGACGAGGCCCGTGCCGGCCGTGCCCCATCCCGTGACCAGGCGCCCGAGGAGCGAGAGGGCCGAGGCCACGGAGTCCGATCGGAAGAACATCCACCCGATGCAGACAAGATTGAAGGTGATCGCGCGCTGGAGCCAGACGCGGCCCGGCGTCTCGACGGGCTCGACGCCCGCCGCCTTCGCCCGGGCGCGCCGCCAGGCGCCGACGCACTGCCCGGCCCCGTGGTACGTCCCCCAGATGATCATCGTCCAGGCGGCGCCGTGCCAGAGCCCGCCGAGCACCATCGTGATCATGATGTTCACGTAGGTGCGGAGCTCGCCCTTCTTCGAACCGCCGAGCGGGATGTAGAGGTAGTCGCGGAGCCAGCGCGACAGCGTGATGTGCCACCGCCGCCAGAAGTCCTGGAGCGACCGAGCGCTGTATGGGCGGTCGAAGTTGACGGGGAACTGGAACCCGAGGAGTTTCGCTACGCCGATCGCGATGTCGGTGTAGCCGCTGAAGTCGCTGTAGATCACGATCGCATACGCCCACACGCCCACGATCGCCTCGATAGCGCTCACGCGCGACGGGTCGGCGAACACCGGGTCGACGATCGTGCTCGCGAGGTAGCTCGAGATCACGACCTTCTTGAAGAGGCCACCGAAGATCAGGTAGCCGGCGCCGGCCACATCGAGGTGCCGGGGGTCGCGGCGGACGTCGAGCTGAGGGATCAGCTCGTCGGGTCGTACGATCGGCCCGGCCACCAGGTGCGGGAAGAACGAGAGGTACAGGATCGCGTCGAGCCAGCCCGCGACCTCGAACTGCCGCCGGTACACGTCGACGACGTAGCTCACCGCCATGAACGAGAAGAACGAGAGGCCCACGGGCAGGATCAGGTTCACGAGCGGGAGCCCGGTGTGGATCCCGGCCGACGCCATGGCCTGCGTGAGGTTCAGCGAGATGAAGCCGTAGTACTTGAAGTACGCGAGAGGCGCGAGGGTGGCGGCCACCCCGAGCCCCATCGCCCATCGGCGGCGGCGCTCGTCGTCCTGTCGCGCGACGACGACCGCGCTGGCCTGGGCGATCGCCGAGACCCCGGCGAGCAGCCATACGAAGTGCACGTTCCACCACGCATAGAAGACGTAGCTCGCCGCGATCATGAAGAGCTTCCATGGCAGGGGCCGCGGGTTCAGCAGCCAGTGGCCCAGGAAGACCAGGCAGAAGAAGATCGCGAAATCGACGGTAGGGAAGAGCATCGCCGGGTAACTCTAGGGCAACCCTCCGATGCCGTCCGGGGGTCAGCGTCCCTCGAGCCGACCCTCCAGGAAGCGCCGCTCGGCGGGGTTCGTGGCGAGGTCGAGCGCACGTCGGTAGGCGCCGGCCGCCTCGTCGCGGCGACCGAGCCGGCGAAGCAGGTCGGCGCGCGTGGCGTGGAACAGGTGGTAGCCGTCGAGCTCAGGGGCCAGCTCGTCCACGAGCGGGAGTCCCGCCCCGGGCCCGTCTGCCATCGCGATCGCCACGGCCCGGTTCAACCGGACGACGGGCGACGGGTTCCGCGCGGCGAGTGCGGTGTACAGGCCGGCGATCTCGGGCCACTCGGTGTCCTCGGGCCGTGGGGCGCGGGCGTGCAGGGCGGCGATGGCGGCCTGCAGCTGGTAGGTGCCGGCCGATCGCAGCGAGACGGCGCGATCGAGGGTCGCCAGGCCTTCGTCGATCATGTCCTGGTCCCAGCGCGACCGGTTCTGGTCGTCGAGCAGCACCAGGTCACCGATGTCGTCGACGCGCGCCGCGCGCCGCGAGTGCTGCAGGAGCATCAGCGACAACAGCCCGAGCGTCTCCGCCTGATCGGGGAGGAGCCGGTCGACCACCCGCGTCAGCCAGATCGCCTCTTCGCAGAGGTCCGCGCGGATCAGCTCACCGCTCGTCGCGCTGTACCCCTCGTTGAAGATCAGGTAGAGGACCGCGAGCACGCCGGCGAGGCGCTCTTCGAGGAGTTCGCGCGGGGGTACTCGGTACGGGATGCCTGCCTGGCGGATCTTCCGCTTGGCGCGAACGAGGCGCTGCGCGATCGTGGGCTCCGGAGTGAGGAAGGCGCGCGAGATCTCACGCGTGGAAAGGCCGCCCACCGTTCGAAGCGTGAGCGCGACGCGGGCGTCAGCCGCGAGTGCCGGGTGACAGCAGGTGAAGATCAGTCGCAGCCGTTCGTCGGGGATCTCGTGCATCTCGTCGTCGGCCATCGCTCCGAGCTCCTGCAGTCGTGCGGCGTCCTCGGCCTTCGTGACGCCGACCCGTTCGCGGCGCAGCCGGTCGATCGCGCGGTTCCGGGCCGTGGTCGTGATCCACGCGCCCGGGTTGTTGGGGATCCCGTCGCGCGGCCATCGCTCGATCGCCACGGCGAAGGCCTCCTGTACGGCCTCCTCGGCCAGGTCGAAGTCGCCCACCGCGCGGATCAGCGCCGCGACGGCGCGCCCGGACTCCCGCCGGAAGAGGCGGTCGACGACCTCGGCGGCGGCGGGCGCGCCTACGGCCCCCCCTCGAGCTGCGCGAAGTCGACGACGGGCCGCACCTCGACCGCCCCGTAATGGCTGCCCGGGCACATCCGGGCGGCCTCCAGCGCGTCGTCGAGGTGATCGCACTCGAGCAGGTAGAACCCCCCGAGCTGCTCCTTCGTCTCGGCGAACGGACCGTCGGTGGTCATCGCCTCGTCATCACGGACCCTCATCGTCGTGGCCTGGTCCGTGGGGTACAGAGCCTCGGCGGCGCGCTTGATCCCCCGGTCCTCGAGCCAGCCCTCGTAGCCCTGATACTCGTCCAACATCGCCTTCATCCCATTGGGGGTCGCGTCGACGTCGGCCTCGTCCCCGTAGATCAGCAGCGCGTACAGCACGGTTCGGTTCCTCCTTCGGTTGGGTCAGGGGCCATCGACGATCGCGCGCACTTCGATCGTGCCGTGCGCCGCGCTCGGGATCCGCGCCGCGTAGTCGAGCGCGGTCTCGAGACCGCACTCGACAAGGAAGTAACCGCCGAGCTGCTCGCGGGTCTCCGCGAACGGCCCGTCCACGACGCTCACCTCGCCATCGGCGACGCGAACGATCTTGGCCGACGCCGCGCCGGCGAGCTCGTCGCCACCGCGCATGTGCCCCCGCTCCTCCATCTCGGCCGCGAGCTTCCCGTAATCCTCGTACATCGCCTCGCGCCCCTCGGGAGCGACGCGCTCCCACGCGGCCTCGTCGGCATGGATCAGCAGCAGGTATCGCATCCGCGTCCTCCCTCGATCGGCCGGGCACTCCGGCCGCGCTCACCCATACGACGAACGACGGTCGTCTTCCTTCGACATCTTGCCCGAAGTTCCCGGTTCGGTCGTCCGCGTGGGCCGACGGGATGACGACGATCCTCACGGATCCGTTGGTCTCGGTGGCGCATCGTCCGGGCGGCACCCTCGTGCGTGAACGCGAGCAGGGTACCGTCGGGAGACCAGATCGGGGCATCGAACGCGCATCGGAGGTAGCGCGGCGCCTCCGAACATCCGGTGAGGACGTGCAGAGCTGAACCGTGTGGCGCGACGACGTAGAGGTTGTGGGCACGCTCGAACGCGATCGTCGAGCCGTTTTCGGGGGACCAGTCATATCCAGCGAGCGAACCGGTGGTCGACGAAGGGTCGGCGTGAGGCCGCACCTGTCCGGGGCCATCGTGAAGAGATCCCCGCCGACGCTGACGAGGAGACGCGTTCCGGACGTGCCCCTCGCTCGGCCTCAGGTAGCCTCTAGCCATCGACCCCACGGCACCCACATCGGAGGTTCAGATGACGCGCGAGAGCGACTGGCACGTGTTCGAGAAGGCCTGCGAGATCACGGCGTCGGCCGTTCGCGGCACGATGACAGGCCAGGAAGGCCAGGAGGCGGCGTTCGTCGGCGAAGTGTTCAGGGAGGCCTATGCCGCGCTCAAGCAGGCGGCCGACGCCATGTCGAGCCAGTCCTCGAAGGCCGGGTTCTAGACGCGGCGCATGACGTCGCGCATCGAGACGATGCCGACGATCCGGCCGGCCTCGATCACGGGCAGATGCCGGAACCCGAACGCGAACATCGACTCCAACGCCTCGTTCGCCGGGGCCTCGGCGTCGATCGTCGTCGGGTTCGCCGTCATGAACTCGCGGACCTGATGCTGCTCGCCGTCGAAGTCGCCCGCCACCGCCCGCAGGGTGTCACGCTCCGTGAAGATGCCGACCAGCTGTTCGCCGTCCATCACGAGCGCGGAGCCGACCCCGCGAGTGCTCATCACCGTGGCGGCCTCGGCGATCGTCGTCGTCGCGACGAGCTTGACCAAGTCGGTGCTCATGACCTCTCGGATCGACACGCTCATGGTCCCTCCTCGGCCCGAGCCTAGCCCGACGCGCGACTCGCGGGAAGCCCTCCTCACCTGGGACCGGGCGCACCGTGTGGACTACCCCTGGCGGCGCACCGAATCGGACCCCTACGCCACCCTCGTCTCCGAGGTCATGCTGCAGCAGACCCAGGCCTCCCGGGTCGGACCTGTCTTCGAGGCGTTCATGGCGCGGTTCCCGACGGTGGACGCGCTCGCGGCGGCACCGCGAGGAGACGTGCTGACCTCCTGGGCGGGGCTCGGCTACCACCGGCGGGCGGTGGCCCTGCACGAGGCCGCGCGCGAGATCGTAGGAGACCACGCCGGCCAGGTGCCCGGCGATCCCGCCACGCTCCGGGCCCTTCCGGGCATCGGTCCGTATACCGCCGCGGCCGTGGCTTCGATCGCCTTCGGTGTGCCGGTGGCGACCGTGGACACGAACGTCCGCAAGGTGATCGCGCGACTCGTGTTCGGTGCCGAGCGCGACGAGATCACACCCCGTCAGGCCGACGAGACGGCCGCCGCGTGGCTCGACCCGGACCGCCCGGGGGAGTGGAACCAGGCGGTGATGAACCTCGGACGCGACGTATGCCGGACGCGTCCCAGGTGCGACGCCTGTCCCTTGGCGGAGTCGTGCCGATTCCGGGCGTCGGGCCGAGAAGGGCGCCCGTCGGTTCGGCGACAACCCCCGTTCCACGGATCGGATCGGCAGGTGCGAGGGGCCGTCGTGGCGGCGCTTCGGGATCGAAGCCCGTCCACGCTCGCCGCGGTCGCCGCCTCGACGGACTGGTCCGTCGAGCGCGTGACAGACGCCGTATCGGCGCTGCATACGGACGGCGTGGTGGACGCGTCACCGGCCGCGCTCGAGGGCCGCCCGCGGGGACGGGTCGGATTCCCCGAGGGCTAGCCGCCCTTGAGGGCCGGGATCACCTGGGCGCCGAACGTTTCGACCGCACGCGCCGCCGTGTCGAAGTCCATGCCCGGGTAGTGGAGGCGCACGATCAGGTCGAAGTTCGCGCGCACCGCGTGGGCCTCGACGACCGGTCGGAACCCCCGCACCAGATCCGCGGGTGCGCCCCATACCCCGGTCGCGCGCGCCGCGTCTTCGTCGTCGAACGACGCCTCCAGGGAATCGTGCGCGGGCGTGTCGTGACCCGCTGCCCACGCCTCGTACGAGCCGAACTGGTGGATCACGCCGTAGCGCGCCGCGGCCCACGCGTCGTCGGGGTCGGCTCCTACGAAGGCGTTCGCCATGACGGCCAGGTGCAGGGCCGCCGGGTCGCGGCCGGCCTCGCGCGCCCCCTGCTCCATGAGCCCGACGGCGTGGCGAAGGTGGTCTTCGTCGTCGAAGTCGGTGAGGTGCCCGTCGCCGATCGCGCCGGCGCGCGTGAGGGCCGCATCGACGTATCCGCCTATCAGGATCGGGGGCCCACCCTCCTGCGCCGGTGCGGGCGTCACGCGGACGTCCGCGCAATGGTAGGCCGGTCCCTCGTACGAGAACCGCTGTCCGGTCCAGGCCCGCCGGAGGATCTCGACCGTGTCGAGCGTCCGAGGCAGCCGCTCGGCGAGCGGCACGTCAAGCATCCGGAACTCCTCCTCGCGCCAGGCGATCCCCAGGCCGATCGTGAGCCGGCCGCCGGAGAGTTGGTCGACCACGGCGGCGTCCTCGGCGAGCCGGATCGGGTCGTGGAGGGGCGTCAGGATCACGCCGGTGCCGAGCCGGATATGGGTCGTCGCCTCGGCGAAGGCCGCGAGCATCACGAGGAGCGAGGGGAGGTAGCCGTCGGAGGCGCCGTGGTGCTCGCTCACCCAGGCTGAATCGAACCCGACCGCCTCGGCGAGCCGCACGAGCTCCAGGGTCTCCTTGTACTCCTGGGCGAATGTCCGGTCCGATCCCGCGGGGATCTGTCCCGTGAACAGGCCGATGCCGACGCGCAGGGTCATGCCGGCACGCTACCCGGCGTGGCGCGAGCGAGACAACCGTCCTTGACGAAGGACATCGCCACGCCGTAGCCTGGTTCAGTAATGAGACCGATTCTCACTATCGGCACCGTGCTCGCCGTGCTCGCCGCCGGGTGCGGCCGGAGCGGCACCGGCGGGGCGACCGATACGGGCCCCTCGGTGGTCGTCGGCTTCTACCCGCTCGCCGAGGCGGCGCAGCGGATCGGCGGCGAATGCGTCATGGTCACGAACCTGACCCCGCCCGGGGTGGAGCCCCACGACCTCGAGCTCACGCCCGGCGACGTCGAGGCGCTCGCCACCGCCGACGTGGTGCTGACGATGGGCGGCGGGTTCCAGCCGGCGGTCGAGGATGGCGCGGCGGCCTCCGACGGGACCGTGATCGACGTGCTGGGCGTCGCCGACTCGACCCTGCCTACACCGTCCTCCGAGGCCGACGGCGGCCTCTCGCTCGATCCGCATCTCTGGCTCGACCCCGGACGTTGGGCTCAGGTGGTCCGCGCGCTCGGCGCCGACATCGCCGACGTGCTGCCGGCTTCATGCGGCGCCGGCGCGAACGCGGCGGCTTACGCGGGCGAGCTCGAGACCTTGGATGCTGAGTTCACCCAGGGACTCTCGAGCTGCGCGCGCACCACGATCGTCACCACGCACGCGGCGTTCGGGTACCTCGCCGACGCCTACGGGCTCACGCAGGAGGCGATCGCCGGGCTCGTGCCCGAGTCGGAGCCCAGCGCGCAGCGCCTCGCCGAGCTTCGCGACCTCGTCGAACGCGAGGGCATCACGACGGTCTTCACGGAAGAGCTCGTGGCGCCCGACGTCGCCGAGACCCTGGCCTCCGAGGCGGGGGTGGGCGTGGCGACCCTCGCCACGCTCGAGGGGCTCACAGACGATCAGCTCGCGGACGGCGCGGACTATCGTTCGGTGATGCGCGAGAATCTCGCCACACTCGAGGCGGCGCTGGACTGTGGCTGAGCCGGCGCGCGCTCTCGACGCCCCGCTCCTGGAAGCGGAAGGGGTGACGTTCGCGTATGGGCGCACGCCCGTGCTGGAGGGCGTCGATCTCTCGATCCGGCCCGGGGAGTTCGTCGCGCTCGTAGGCCCGAACGGCTCCGGGAAGTCGACCCTCCTGCGCGTGCTGCTTGGGTCGCTCCCGCCGGCGGCCGGGCGGGTCCGGCTCTTCGGCGAGGTGCCCGACCGGATCCTCGATCGCGGCCGGCTCGGCTATGTGCCGCAGCGTCCTGGGCTCGCGTCCGAGGTCCCGGCGACGGTGGCGGAGATCGTGGCGACCGGCAGGCTGACGCGCCGCGGATGGTGGCGCCCGCTCCGCCCGGTCGATCGCGAGGCGGTCGGCCACGCGCTGACCTCGGTGGGTCTCGAGGGCATGGCCGACCGGCCGGTGAACCAGCTCTCGGGGGGCCAGCAACAGCGCGCGTTCATCGCGCGCGCCTTCGCGAGCGAGCCGAGCCTGCTCGTGCTCGACGAGCCGATCGCCGGTGTCGATGCAGAGTCCCAGCACCGGTTCCGCGACGCGCTCGTGCACCTCGTCGAGGAGCACGGCGGCGCGGTGCTGCTCGTCTCGCACGAGCTCTCGGCCGTGGCGTCCGACCTCGACCGCGTGATCGTCCTGAAGCGTCGCGTGCTCTTCGACGGCCCGCCGTCGCGACTGACCGACGAGGGCGTGAGCCTGGGCGTCCACCGCGAGGATCTGCCGCTCTGGTTGGAGGGGCTCCGGTGATCGGCCTCGCCCTCCCGTACCCGCTCGACCTGGCCTTCATGCAGCGGGCGCTGATCGCGAGCCTGGCGGTGGGGGTGTTCGCGCCGATGATCGGGACGTACCTGGTGCAGAAACGGATGTCCCTGATCGGGGACGGGATCGGCCACATCGCGTTCGCGGGGGTCGGAGCCGGGCTGCTCGCGGGGGGAACGCCGTGGCCCGTGTGGTCTGCACTCGTCTTCGCGATCGTGGGCGCGCTGGGTGTCGAGTGGCTCCGTGCGAAGCGGAAGGCGTCGGGGGATCTGGCACTCGCGCTCTTCTTCTACTCGGGGATCGCGGCGGGGGTCGTGTTCGTGAGCATGGGCGGCGGGCTGGACGCGCGTGTCCTCGTGTATCTGTTCGGCCAGCCGCTCACCGTGAACACGCACGATGTCGAGGTGATCGTGGCGCTCGGCATCGGGATCGTTGCCGTCATGCTCGGGTTCCGTCGCCTGTTGTTCTCGGTCGTGACCGACGAGGAATGGTCGCGCGTCGCCGGGCTGCCGGTCGCGTTCGCGAACACCGTGCTCGCGGTCGTGACGGCGTGTGCCGTCGTCGCCGCGATGCAGGTCGTGGGGATCCTGCTGGTCGCCGCGATGATGGTGCTGCCGGTGGCGAGCGGCCAGCTGATCGCGCGGTCGTTCGGCGGCACGATGAGATGGGCGGTGGCGATCAGCGTCGCCTCGGTGATCGCCGGGCTCGCCGCCTCCTGGATCTGGGAGCTCGCGACCGGGGGCACGATCGTGTTGATCGCCGCCGGGGCGTTCGCCCTGGTTGCGGTCGTGAAGCGCGGCGTCGCGCCGCGGTTGCCGCTCCCGGTCGACGATCCGGCGGAGCAGGAGACGCGATGACGCGCACCGACGAGCTCCACTCCACGGCGGCCTCGCGCCTCCGCGCGGCGGGGCAGCGCTTCACCGCCGCCCGCGAGTCGCTCCTCGATGCACTGGCCGGCGCCGGGAAGCCGCTCACGATCGCCGACGTCTTGATCGCGTGCCCGGGTCTCCCTCAGAGCTCGGCGTATCGGAACCTCGCCGCCCTCGAGCAGGCCGCGGTCGTGCGCCGAGTGATCACCGACGAGGGATCCGCGCGGTACGAGCTCGCCGAGGACCTGACCGAGCACCATCACCACCTCGTCTGCTCGACGTGCGGGCGCGTCGAGGACGTGACGATCCCCGGCGAGCTGGAGCGTTCGATGGACCACACGCTCGACCGGCTCGCCCGGCGCACGGGGTTCGCGCAGGTCAGCCACCGGCTCGACCTGATCGGCACGTGCCGGGACTGCGCGTAGACGGGCGCGTCGGGCGCGTCGAGCCTACGGCGTGAGGTACGGGTTGTCGGGCACCGGGATCTCCTGCGGTGCGCCGTTCGCGGCGATCAACACGTCGTTGCCCAGTGGGTACATGCGGCCGGTCACGCTGACCCACTCGTCACCTGTGACCGATCCGGGTGGGGCGCCCACCACACGCACCTGGGCGATCGTCGCATCGGCGACGCAGCACGTGATGATGAACCGCGTCAGCCGGAACTCATCGGGCCCGTCGCCGGCCTCGATCGTGACGAAGCCCTCGAGCATGACGACCTCGCCGGCGCGGGCCCGGAGGGCGGCCTGCCCTTGCTCGGTCGTCTGCGACGCCGCGATGTCCACGAAGTCGATCGGGCCCGAGACGATCCGCGCGCTCGCCCCGAGCGTCGTCGCGGAGAAGCTCGACCGCCGACCGACCGCGTAGGCGCCCAGCGTCACGGGCGGCAGCGCCAGGAGGATCACGACGGGCAGCACCACGACGCCGAGCGACCAGGTCTCGCGGCTCCCGAGCGGCTGAGGATCGGGCACGCGCGCCGACGCGAGCCGGCCGATCGCCGCGGCGGTGGCGATGATCGCCCCCAACGGCACGAGCCACGCCGTCCGGGTCGACAGGTAAAGCATCGTGCGGTCGGTCGCCAGGAGGAACCAGAACAGGCCCGCCCACGCGCCGATCACGAGCCCGGCGGCGACCCGAGGATGGCTCCAATGCCTCACCCGAACACCACCTGCACCCACATCGTCGCCACGAGCGTGGTGGCGCCGACCGCGATGATCACGACCCGCAAGAACCCGCGCTCGTACGTGCCCGCGTAGAGCGCGCTGAGCTTCGTGTCGACCATCGGCCCCGACACGAGGAAGGCCAGCTGCGCGGCCGGTCCGAACGAGACGAAAGACGCGGCCACGAACGCGTCCGACTCGCTGCAGAGCGACATCAGGAATGCGAGCGCCATCATCGCCACCAGGCTCAAGATCGGCAGGTGCGCGACACGGTCGACGATCGACTGCGGCACGAAGGTCTGCACGGCCGCCGCGATCGCCGCACCCAGGATCAGGAACCGCGCCATGAAGATGACGTCGCCCGTGAGGTGCCCGAAGAATCGCGCCCACCGCGGCTCGTCCTGGCGCACCTCATGCGCCTCGATGCCCGCGTCGCGGGCTCGTAGGAACTCGCCAGCACGCACGCGGCCGACCACCCATCCCACGGTCATCGCGACGATGAATCCGAGTGTGAACCGGCCGATCACCATCACCCAGAGGTCGCTGCGCCCCCGGTACGCTACGAAGGTCGACGCCACCACCACGGGGTTCACGATCGGGGCCGCGAGCATGAAGGTCACGGCCGCCGAGGGCGCGAGCCCCTTCGCGGCGAGTCGCCGCGCCACCGGCACCGAGCCGCATTCGCACACCGGGAATGCGATCCCCGCCGCCGCAGCAGCCGGCATCTGGAGCACGGGGGGGAGCCTCCCGATCTTCGCGAACGCCGATGTCGGCACGAAGACCTCGATCGCGGCCGAGACCGCGGCGCCGAGCATGATGAACGGCATCGACTCGACGAGCAGCGACCCGAAGACGACGAGGAGGTTGCGGAGCCAACCGATCCTGATGGGGTCGGCGAATCGCGCGAGCATCGCGGCAGACACCAGCATCCCGAGCACGTAGATCCAAGAGCGTGTGTGCCCGGCGGTGGGCGCGCCCGGTGTGACCGCCCGGCGATCTACGTCGACGGCCATCAGCAGTACCTCGCGAAGGCGACGGAGAACGACGGGTACGCGTCGAGGACGAGCCGCCGCCCATCGGGGCCGAGCAGGCCACGCAGGGCGGTCGCGACCTGGTCGGAGCTGATGCGCCGGTCGGTGACCACGGAGGGATCGAGGAACATGCCGTCGCTCCCCACGGCCGAGACCACGTTCGCGCCCACCGACGCGTCGAGCCGGCGTGCGACGGTCGTACCCGGCAGGGCGTGGGTCGCTGCGCGGAGGCTCCCGGTCGCGGTGACCACGACGGCGGCATCGGGGACCCGCGCCATCACCGCGTCGACGACCATGCCGGTGCGGCGGTCCAGCGTCTCGAGAGGTCCGCCGAGCACGACGCCCAGTACGTCGGGAACCGCGTCGGCTCCGTACCCGTCGGCCAGCAATCGGTCGACCGCGGGGAGTGGATCGCCCGGCGCGATCCGCAGGTCATCGTCATCGGCCCCGACGTACCAACCGTCGCCGACCAGGCCCCTGTCCGCGATGCCCGGCGCGACGAGGCCGATGCGGGATGACTGTCCGTTCGCGAGGTCGAGGTCGTCGGCGAGCGTCGTGATCACGGAGGGTGGTGCGGCGTTCGTCCACGCGCGCGCCACCCTTTCGGGGCCGCGCAGCAGCGTGCCCGTGATCCCATGTTGCGACGGGAGGCCGCCGGTGCCGATCGTCGTGAGGACCGCCGCGGGGTCGAGCGGCAAGGATCCGGGGACCGCGACGCCGCCGGCGCCATCGGGCACGGCGCCCTCGATGTGTCCCGCGAGCCACGGCCAGGCATCGGGCCTGGCCACCAGTTCCGGCATCCCGACCGAGCGCCACACGATCGTCACGACCAGCGGAGCACGCGCGCCTTCGCGCACGACGCCGGGGATCGCGGTGCCGGCCCGTACCTCGGGATGGGCGCGCCGGAGCCCGAGCAGCGGCTCGAGCGTGGGGGCGATCCGGTCGAGCGTCAGCGGGGACGAGAGCTCGCCGTCACGTATCCCCGGCCCCATGAAGAGCAGCGGCACGTCGGTCGTGCGCCGAACGTCGGCGGTCGAGGGCCACGTCGTCCCACTCGATCCCAGGATGCGTGTGGTGTCGCCGGTCGCGGCCAGGACCTCGGGGGAGCGCCCCACACGGAAGCCGGCCGAGATCTGGCCGCGCAACCAGGCCGGGAGCGGGCAGAACGGCACCGTGGCCTCGACCGGGCCGGCCTGCGCGCAGCTCTCCCCGACGCAGAAGGCGCGGAGAACGAGGGCGGGGGCGCCGATCAACGCGAGGACCATGAGCAGGACGGTCAGGCGACGGCCGGTGGACACCCGTCCACGCTACCGCCTGGGTTGTCGCTCCGCCCGGTTGTCGTGTTCCCTATGGCGACCATGATTTCTCGACGTCGCCTCGTCGTGCCCGTCCTCGTCCTCGCCCTCGCGGCAGCGGCCGTCCTCACCCACCCATCCGCGCCCGCGCGGGCGGCATCCTCCGACCAAGATCTCGTGAAGATCGCCTGCGCGCTACCGCACGAGTACCTGCTCCGCACCTGGCGCGGATGGCGCCCGGACCGTGGCGCCCAGCTGAGCTTCATCCCGAAGGAGCCCAACTTCGTTGGGTCGGGGCTCCCGCACGTGGGCCCCTGGGACTACATCCAGCACGTGCCGATGCTCTGGTACGGCCCCGGCTTCATCAAGGCGCAGGCAGAGGTGAACCGGCCCGTGACGGTCGCAGGGATCGCGCCCACGGTCGCCCACATCTTGAAGTTCGACGGATACACGGCGCCCGACGGCCAGCCGATGGACGAGGCGCTCGTGCCCGGCGTCGCGACGCAGCCGAAGCTCGTGGTCACGATGGTCTGGGACGCGGGCGGCATGAACGTCCTGGAGGCGCACCCGAACTCGTGGCCCTACCTGAAGTCGCTGATCCCCAAGGGGACCTTCTTCGCGGACACTACGGTCGGCTCGTCGCCGACGAGCACCGCGCAGATCCACGCCACGATCGGCAGCGGGGCCTTCCCGAACCACCACGGGCTCGTCGGGCACCACATGGAGATCGGCGGCAAGCTCACGACCCCGTGGAACAACGGTCCGTCGTTCTTCGTCGAGCCGACGCTCGGCGACCTGTACGACCGTGCCATGGGGAACGAGCCCGTCGTCGGGATCGTGGGCACCGTGGACATCCACTTCGGCATGCTCGGCCACGGCGCGTTCTTCAACGGCGGCGACCAAGACATCGCGCTCACCCGGTCGGTCACGGGCGGCGACACCCTCACCGACGAGGGCTTCGAGTGGAACCTGCCCGAGCGCGACGCCGGCTACTACTACGTGCCGCCCTACGCGAACGACGTCCCGGGCTTCCAGCAGGACGTGAACAAGGTGGACCAGGCCGACGGGAAGTTCGACGGCAAGTGGCGCGATAACGAGATCGAGCCGCTGCTGAAGGGCTTCGACACGCCCGCCCGCACGCCGTACCAGCAGCGCGTGGTCGAGGCGGTGGTCAAGAACGAGCACTTCGGCAAGGACGACGTGACCGACCTGCTCTACCTGAACTTCAAGGAGATCGACTACATCAGCCATGTCTGGTCGATGAACAGCCCCGAGATGCAGGACGCGGTCGTCGCGCAGGACCTCGCCCTCAAGCGACTGGTGGCGTTCCTGAACCAGCAGGTCGGAGAGGGCGAATGGGTCCTGGCGCTGACCGGCGACCACGCCTCGATGCCCGACCCGGCCGTGTCTGGCGGCTATCAGATCTCCACGGGCCCGATGCAGACGATGATCAACGAGAAGTTCGACACCGACGGCGACGACACGCCGATCGTCGACCTGATGCAGCCGACGCAGGCGTTCCTGAACGTCGACGAGCTCTCGCAGAACGGCTACACGGTGGCGGACGTCGCGCGGTACATGATGGCGTTCACACAGGCCCAGACGGCGGGTGGCGGCGTGGTGCCGCTGCCCGGCCAGGACAACGTGACGGTGATGGACGCCGCCTTCCCCTCGGCGATGATGCAGGATCTGCCGTGCCTCCCCGAGGCGCGTGCGTAGGCCGCTCCGACCACGGGGGACCCAGAAGATGGCTGCGACCGACACGACCCGCTCAGAGACGTCCGTCGACGGGGATGCCCCGCGCCGAAGTCTCCTCGGCTCGTGGTGGGTGATCGGCGGGTTCGCGCTGCTCCTGCTGCTGATCCTCGGTTGGAAGTTCCTGGCGGACCCGTCGCTCTCGGCACCGACGCGGGACCCCGCCTGGTACACGTGGCGGGCGCAGGTGATCCTCCAGGGCCAGCCGGTCCGCGTGGTCCAGGAGTGGGGGCCCGACGGGCTGTTCGCGGGCGGCTACCGCGTCTCCGTGCCCGTGATGGGCGCGCTGTTGCAGCAGGTCACCGGCATCGACCGGTACTCGTTCAGCGCGTTCCTGATGCTCGGCGTGCCGATCCTGACGGGGCTCGCGTTGGGCGCTGCGTTCTTCCGGAGCCGGCGCGACCCGCTCGTGGTCCTCACCACGATGCTCGCGACGGTGGCGCTGTTCCTCACCACCCCCTACGTCGGCTACCTCGACAACATCACGGTGTTGTTCCTGCTGTCGTTGACGATCCCGTTCGTGCACGAGGCGAGGATCTCGTGGGGTGCGAGAACCGCGCTGTTCCTGATCGGCATCGCGGCGGCGTTCACGCACCCCACGACGTGCGTGATCTTCGGCGTGGTGCTGATGGCCGTGTTCGGCTTCCATTTCCTCACGAGCCGGTTCTCGTTCGGGTCGGCGCTGAAGGCCGACGCGCCGATGCTGATGTCCGTGGGGTTCGGCATGATCGCCGGTCTGTCGTGCTGGGTGATAGGGATCTGGGGCAAGCCCGCGAGCCTCGCCGAGGCCGCGCTGCCCCCGCCGTACACCGCCAGGTTCTTCGCCGACCGGCTGATGGGATGGATCGGCTCCCTGCAGCCGATCGTGATCGTGCCCTTCATGGTGGTCGCGATCGTCTCGACGATCCTGCTGTCGCGCTCCACGCGCGAGGCGGCCCGCACCGAGGACCAGGTCTCTATCTGGTGGCTGCTGGCCTTCGCCGGCGCAGCGACCGTGGTGACCGGCGCCGCGATCCCGTACTACCGCTTCATGAACGCGTCGGCGGCCCCGATGGCGCTCGTCGGGCTCGGCGCCTTCGCCGTGATCCGATGGTTCGGCTCCGATCGCCCCGCCTCGAAGGTGGCGAGCTTCGCGGGCGGTGCGCTGATCGCGTGGGCGGCGGTCGCCTACGTGCTCCGCGACACCCTGTCCGAGAACGCGCCGATCTGGGTGTTCGCGCTCGTGGCCCTGATCGGGATGTTGGTGCTCTTCCGGGCCCTCGCGCCCTCGGCGATGCCGCGCGTGGTCGCCGCCGGGCTCGCCGCGGTGCTGGTCTTCGCCTCGCTCGGGTGGCTCCTGCTCGACGGCGTCCAGCACCGATGGGTGAGCGAGACGAACCAGTGGGCCGAGCAGAGCGTGCGCACCTCGCTCGCCGCGGTGAACGAGGTGGTGGAGGCCGCGGGTCCCGACCGTGCGAACGTGCTGGTCGTGAACTACGGCGACCAGGACAAGGAATTCGACACCAACACCGGGTACGGCTGGGCGAAGACCTACACCAACGTGTTCCGCACGGGGCTGCCCGGCGACGCGATCGAGCGGTCGACCACGTACTTCGGCTCGCTCGGCGACTTCCTCGCCGGCGAGCCCACCACGTCCACGAAGGACAGCCAGGGTTACGACGACACCTCGACCGCACACTGGTGCGAGACCTTCGGCGGACCGGCGGACGTGTGTGACCCCGACGGGAAGAAGCCGGCCGACTTCCAGCCGCGGCTCACGGAGTATCCGCAGGACCCGGTGGTCTTCGTGATCTCCGACTACTACGGCGGGCTCTGCAACGGGGTCGACGCATGTGACGCGGCCGCGCAGCAGCAGGTCCTCGATGCCGCGACGTCGAAGGGCGTCGAGATCGGGCCCGGCGTCTACGTGATCGAGGGCGACGGGCTCTGGAGCCCGCCCGCCGACGTGGTTGGCCATGCGCAGGCCGCGGCCACCGCAGCCCAGCAGAAGTTCGACGGCCACCCCGGCCCGCTCGACAACCTGCCGCAGACCTTGCTCGTGATCGTGATCCTCGCCGGACTTCTGATCGTGCCGGGCTGGCTCGCGTCGACCTGGCTGGGCCTGCGCACCACGCCCGACCGGATCGGACTGATCCCGGGGATGTCCGCCGTGTTCCTGATCCTGTCGGGCATCGGCGTGCTCGCGGTCTGGCGCGGACCCCTCACCTCGACCAAGGGGTGGGCGATCGTCGGTGTCGCGGTGGGGCTCGGTGCCGCGCTCCGCGTCGCCGACGCATGGCTCCGCCGACCGCTCGAGGCGTTCGGGGGGTTCTTCAACGGGCTCTTCGGGGTGTTCTCGAACCGCGACTTCGCCGTGCTGATGGGCGTGCAGTATCTCGTGCAGGCGGGGCAGGGCGTGGTCCAGGGCGCGATCGGCAAGTCGATCGCGTTCGGCGGCAAGGAAGGCTTCGACATCCAGAACGTGCCGTCGGCGGACTATCTGCTGAAGGTCGTCCTCGCCCTCTACGTGCCGTACACGCTGCTCTCGCCGTTCATCGGCGTGTTCATCGACCGGTTCGCGCGCCGCCGCGTGGTGTGGTGGACGAACCTGATCACCTCGGCCGTCGTCGCCGTGATCGCGATCGCGGTGATCCTCCCGCTCGGCGATGGCACCTCGGAGGGCAAGACCGGCACGACGATCGCGCTGATCCTCGCGCTGCTCGCCGCCCAGGCCGTCGTGCGCGTCGTGCTCGCGGTGAAGTCGGCGGCGATCCCCGACGTGCTGTCGGGTAAGGACCTGATGCAGGGCAACGCGCTCTCGCAGGCCGGTGGCGCGCTGTTCCAGATCTTCGGCATCGCCTTCGCGCTGGGCGCAGGTGCCGCGCTCCCCGCGTGGCTCGTGGTGATCGCCGGCGCGGGCGTGTTGATCGTGGCCGCGCTCGTCGCGAAGCAGATGCACCACGTCGAGATCGCGCCACACGAGACCACGTTCGGCCGTGAGGTCGGGCAGGTGATCCACAACATGGTCCTGGGGATCAAGGAGATCGCGTCCCGGCCCCCGGCTGCGCTCGGGCTCCTGTCGTTCCAGATGCTCCGCTACCAGTTCTGGGGCTTCGGCCTGTTCGTGTTCGCGCTCTATGCGAAGAACCTGGTGCAGGGCGGCGGCAGCAAGGCCGACACCCTCGCCCTGCTGCTCTCGGGCCTCGGCGGGCTCGTGGGCGGCGCGCTGGGCCTGGTGCTCGCGCAGAAGTGGAAGGACCGGATCCCGCCGATCCGTCTGCTGCTTGCCTCGATGACGCTGCTGGGCGCCGGGACGCTGGTCTTCGGCGGGCTGGTCTCGGTGGCCGGGTTCGCGGGGATGCTGTTCGTCGGGTTCTTCGCCTTCTTCCTGGGGAAGATCTCGGCCGACACGATCACGCAGCAGGCGATGCCCGACGACTTCAGGGGCCGCGCGTTCGCGCTCTTCGACATCGCGTACAACCTGGGGTTCATCGTCCCGGCGCTGATCCTGTCGTTCATCTGGGTCGAGAACAGCGAGCAGCGGACGCGGGTGATCCTGATGGTCTCGGGCGCGGTGTTCCTGGTGCTGACCGCGCTCGTGGCCTGGTGGGCGAGGTCGATCCGCGATCAGTTCGCGCCGCAGGACGACCTGGTCGAGATCCCCGAGTAGCTACTCGGGCGGCGCGAGACTGCGCTCGAAACCCGGGTAGTACGTCGAGATCCGGCTGAGGTCGAACGAGCCGAAGATCTCCTCCTTCGGCTCTCGCGCCAGCAGGAACGCGAACGAGGCCCGCACCAGGTCGTCGGGCGAGCGGAAGGCGCCACCCAGGCGCTCCCAGTCGGCCCCGGACAAGGTGACGGTGTGGGTCGAGGTACCGGTGTCGTCCGTGACGCGCACGGCGAACCGCGACAGGAACTGTTCGACGTCGGTCCGTTGGACCTCGATGGTGGTCGGGTCGACCATATCGCGAGGCATCGTACGCTCTCGGAGACCGCTGAGGAGGGAACCGGCGTGCCCGAACTGATCACCGCCGACGCGACCTTGCACGTCGAGGTTGAGGGCTCGGGCGACCCGGTCACGGTCTTCGCACACGGCCTGACGAACTCCTGCGCGGAGCTCGCGGCCTTCACGCCGTTCGCCCCCGGGACGAAGGTGCGGTTCTGTTTCCGTGGGCACGGCCACTCGAGCACGCCGCCCGCGGGCACATACGCGTTCGCGGACTTCGCTCGCGATCTCGACGCGGTGGCCGCGGCGTATGGCGCGACGGGTGCGGTGGGGACCTCGCTCGGCGCGGGGGCGCTCCTGCACCTGCTGGCGGCCGACCCGCGACGTTTCGAGCGCCTGGTGTTCCTGCTACCGGCGGCGCTCGACCGGCCGATCGGCGATCGCGCGTCGTTCGACCGGACGGCGGAGCTGCTGGAGACCCGCCCGCGCGAGGAGGCGATCGAGGCGATCCTCGCCGAGTCGGGGCGTGCCGAGGCCTACGCGCAGCAGCCCGGGCTGCGCGAGTTCGATCTTCTCCAGTGGCAGGACATGAACCCGGTGGGCGTCGCGCGGGCGATCCGCCAGGTGGTGGGCGACGTCGCGGTCGACGACCGGGAGCGTCTGCGCGAGGTGACCGCGCCCGCCTTGATCATCGCGAGGGAAGGAGACGCCGTGCACCCCGCCTCGGTCGCGCTCGCGATCGCCGACCTGCTCGCGGCGTCCGAGCTCGTGATGCTCGGGTCGGAGGAGGAGCTGATGGCCGCGATCCCCGATCTCGTGGGCCGCGTGCGCAAGTTCCTCAGGGGCGGCGCGTGAGCGAGGGATCGCGCCGCGCCGTCGATCGGCGCGGCGAGCTCACCGGAGCGGGCCTGTCCGGGTTGATGGCGGCCCTGTTCGCCGTGGTGGTGATCCTGGGCAAGCAGGTGCAGGCCGGTGAGCTCCCGTTCGTGATGCTCGCGATCCGCTTCGGGGGCCAGTCCGTGCTGCTGCTGGGGCTCGTGGTCCTCACCCAGCGGCCGCTCCTGCCCGCGCCCGGAGAGCGGCTCGCCCTCGCGATCGCGGGCACGATCGGGTACGGCTCCGAGGCCGCCTTCTACTTCTCCGCCCTGAACCACGGGAGTGCGGCGGCGGTCACGCTGCTCTTCTACACGTACCCCGTCTGGGTGATGCTCGCGACGATCGCGCTCGACCGGAAGGGCCCGCCCGGCATGTTGTTCGTGGCACTCGGGCTCGCGCTTGGGGGGAGCGCGCTGGTGGTGCTCGGCGGGGGCGGCGCCGACATCACGAGCCTGGGTATCGTGCTGGCGCTCTGCACGTCGGTGGCGTACACGGCGTACCTGATCGGGACCGACCGGCACGTGCGCACGACCGACCCGCTGACGGCCGCTGCCTGGCTCGGCATCGGCGCGGCGACCGCGAACGTCGTCTACGCGGTGGCCTTCGGTGCAGTGACCTTCCCGGCGGCCTCGTCGGCGTGGCGTCTCGCCCTCATGACCGTGTTCTCCGCGGGCGCGTTCGCCGCGATGCTCGCGGGCCTGCAGCGGGTGGGTGCCGTCCGCAACGCGATCATCGGCGTGATGGAGCCGCTCACGGTGGCCGTGCTCGCCTTCTTCTTCCTCGATGAGCCGATCACGGCGCCGGTGGCGATCGGCGGCACACTGATCCTCGTCGGCGCGGTGATCGCATCGGTGATCCGGACCACGAGGATCGCCGAGCCCAACGTGTGAGGCGCGACGCCCCCGCGGTGCGGTAGCGTCGCCCCATGACCGATGATCTCTGCGCCCGGGACGCGTACCTAACCGCCTGTGACGCCTCCGTCGCCGACGTCCGCGAGGAGGGCGTCGTCCTCGACCGAACCGTGTTCTACGCGCGCGGGGGCGGCCAGCCCGGCGACATGGGCGAGCTCCGCTGGAACGGAGGCGTCTGCCGCATCGTCGACACGGTGAAGTCGCGCGAGGACGGCGAGATCCTGCACGTCGTCGCCGCCGAGACCGCGGCGCCCTCCGCGGGCACCGCCGTCATCGCCGAGATCGACTGGGACCGCCGCCACCTCCACATGCGCACGCACACCGCCCTGCACGCACTCTCCGGCGTGGTGTTCACGGGATGGGGCGCGAAGGTCACGGGCGGCAACATGGACTCCTCCGGATCGGCACGGATGGACTTCGAGCTCGACGGGATCAGCCAGGAGTTCGGCCGCGAGGTCGAGGAGCGACTGAACGCAAGGCTCGCCGCTGACGTCCCGGTGCACGTGAGCTTCCTCCCGCGCGCCGAGGCCTTCGCCGACCCCGACCTGATCCGCACGAAGGTGTCGCTGATCCCCGACCACGTCGACCCGATCCGCGTGATCGACATCGAGGGCATCGACAAGCAGGCGGACGGCGGCACGCACGTCCGCTCGACCGCCGAGGTCGGCCGAGTGCGCGTCGTCAAGACCGAGTCGAAGGGTAAGGCGAACAAGCGGATGCGCATCGAGCTCGAAGCGAACCCCTAGCCTCCGAACACCGCCGCCAGCACCGAGACGAGCAGACACGCGAGCGCCCCGCCAACGGTCAGCATCAGCCGCAACTGCGCCGGGATCGGCGACTTCCCCAGCCAGAAGTACAGCAGCGGCCCGAGGAACGGCACCAGGATCACGACCGCCATCCATCGGGCGCGGAACGGGATCGGGACGGATTCCTGCCTGATCAGGTCCCACAGGGCGATCGTGACCCAGGCGGCGTACAGGAAGCCCGGCAGCACGTAGCCGTACAGGCCGATCAGCAGGCTCCACCACGAGGTGGCGAGCGGGACTCCGAACACAGTGAGCTCCTTCCCGACGGTGAGTGGCGAGGTCGATCGGATGTCGGCGACCGGACGGACGCGGACCGGCTGCGGCACGACCTCCTCCGGGATCGCGGGGTGCGGCGGCGCGTCCACCGCGTTGGGCATCTGGGCCTGGCCCGGCGGCACCGGCTGGGAACGCCAATCCCCGTGCGGGAACACACCGTCGAGGGCGTCGAGGAACCGCGTGCCGAGGTTCACGGTGGGGGCGGGGTCGCCGCCGCCGATCGAGGCCAGCGGGGATCCGCAGCCCTTCAGCAGCTCGATCGCCGGCGGGGCGCTCGTCGCGTAGTCGTTCCCGGCGAAGCAGTCGCCCCCGGCGGCCGGCGAGCCCAACGCGAGGTCCGCGCGTCCCGAGGCCCGGACGATGTTGCCGCGCACCTCGTTCCCGGCGGTCGGCCACAGGCTCGCATCCAGGTTCGGCATCAGCGCGATGCCGTAGCTCTCTTGGTTCTCCACGAGGTTCCCCTCGACGAGGTTGTCGCGTCCACCCGTGATCAGGATCCCGTTCCCGAACGTCGGGTACTCGAGATCCTTCGTGTCCGCCGTGGTCGAGTTGTTGTCGTGCACGTAGTTCCCGGCGATGTACGCGTCGCGTTGCGGAGGCAACAGCTCGGAATCCAGCGTGTTGGGCACGATGCCGCTGACGTTCAGCCGCCATTCGCTGTTCACGATCGAGAGGTCGCCGCCCGCGTTCGTCCCGCTGTATCCCAGGGCGTTGTGCTCGGCCAGGACATCGGTGATCACCGCGTGGCACGGGAAGCACTGCCCGATGTAGAAGCCGCTGTCGGGCGAGCCGCTCGCGTACGAGTGGTCGAACTGGCCCCAGTCCGAGTCGTACGCGAAGATCCCGTAGTCCCCGTTGTCGTAGGCCGTCACGTACGACGCCCAGTAGCCGTGGACGCCCGTCCACTGCACGCCGTTCAGCAGGTGGTTGCGCACCGTCAGGTTCTCGATCGACACGCCGTCGGCCTCGATCACGTGGATCCCGATCGCGCGCTCGAACCCGCCGTCGATCACGACCCGGTTCCGATCGGTGCCGCGGATCGTCACGTATGGGGTGGTCACGGTGACGTCCTCCTCGTACACGCCGGGGGAGATCAGGACCATGCCGCCGGGCCTCGCCTCGTCGACGGCGTCCTGGATCGTCCCGGCGTCCTGGGGGACCCGCACGGTGTCGGCGAACCCGCCGGGCACCGGCTCACGGCCGGGCCCGACCCCGCCCGAGGGACCCGGGAGCGGCACGTCGCCGACCAGCACGGTGCCGGTCATCCCGACGCCGGGGGAGCCGTGGTATCTGCAGAAGTACGTGAAGACCCCGGGCTCGTCGAACGTGTGTGAGAACTCGTCGCCGGGCTCGAGGTTCCCGGAGTCCCACGAGCCGTCGTCGGCCAGCACCGTGTGGGGGCTGCGCCCATCGATCGTCCACTTGACCGCGTCGCCGGGCGCGACGCGCACGACCTCGGGCGTGAAGACGTTGTCGATCGCGCTCACGGACGCCCGGTATCCCTGGGCGCGGGCGACCCCGGTGCCGCCCCCGAGGGCGAGCAGGGCGGTCGCCATCACCACTCGCAGGATCCGGCGCCCCCTCATCGCGCCGCACCCTAGCACCGGCGGTTCGGGCCCGTGTGGCGGACGGTAGGGTGGAAGGCGATGGCCCCAGAACGTCTCTCCAGCCTCGACGCGAGCTTCCTCTATCTCGAGCGCCCGTCGATGCACATGCACGTCGCCGGCGTATCGATCCTGGAGCCGCGCGCCGACGGTCCCGTCACCTACGACGACGTGCAGCGTGTGGTCGAAGCGCGGCTCCACCTCGCGCCGAGACTCCGTCAGCGCGTGATGCGCGTGCCGGCCGATATCGCACGTCCCCTCTGGGTCGACGACGATCGGTTCGACCTCGATTTCCACCTGCGGCGATCGGCGATCCCGTCCCCGGGCGGGAGATTCCAGCTCGAGCGGGCGGTCGGGCGCGTGCTCTCGCGTCCGCTCGACGTCTCGAAGCCGCTCTGGGAGCTCTACGTGTTCGAGGGGCTCGCCGGTGGCCGCACGGCGGTGCTGATGAAGCTCCACCACGCGCTCGCCGACGGCATCAGCGGGATGCTGATCGCGTCGGCGCTCTTCGACCTCGATCCGGATGCGCCACTCGGCCCGGGACCGAAGCGCCCCTGGGAAGCAGAGGCGCCGCCGTCGTCGGTCGACCTCGTCCGCGACGCGGTCGAGGATCTCGTGCTCCACCCGCTGCAGGCGCTCACGGATGCGGTCCGTGCGCCGGGAAACGCGTGGGAGTTCGTCTCGGAGACCCTCGCCGGAGCCACCCATATGCTCGGCATGGGCGGGCGCCCGCCGGGCCCCTTCGACGCGGCGATCGGCCCGGCCCGGCGCTTCGCCATCGCCGAAGCGCCGTTCGAGCGCGTGCACGCGATCAGGGAGGGACTCGGCGGCACGATCAACGACGCCGTGCTCGCGTCCGTGGCGGGGGGGCTCCACCTCCTCCTCGAACACCGGGGCGAGGCCTCGAAGGGACGGACCCTGCGCGTGATGGTGCCCGTGTCGGTGCGCTCGCGCGCCGAGCAGGGCGACGTCGGGAACCGCGTCGCCCCGGCCTTCGTCGACGTCCCGGTAGGACCCATGAAGCCGGTGACGCGGTTGCGCCGCGTGCGTGCGGCGACCGAGCAGCTGAAGGCCTCCGGGATGGCGGTGAGCGCCGACTCGATCATCGGGCTCGGGGCCTACGCGCCGCCAGCCCTCCACGCGATGGCGGCGCGGCTGATCTCGCGCGGGCGCTGGTTCAACCTGGTGGTCTCGAACGTGCCCGCGCCGCAGGTGCCGTTGTACCTGGCGGGGGCCAAGCTGGTCGCGAGCTTCCCCGCGATGCCGCTCGCCGAGAACTGCGGGCTTTCGATCGCGTGCACGAGCCTCGCCGGCACGATGGCCTTCGGCCTGACGGCCGACTGGGACGCCGTGCGCGACCTCGACGTTCTCGCGGCCGGCATCACCGCCTCGATCGACGAGCTCTCGGCAGCCGTGACGTCGCCGCGCGCGAAGCGCTAGGTCAGCGAACCTCGCCGAGCCAATCGGCGACCTCGGCGAGCCACCGTCCCGGCGCCTCCAGCATCGGCACGTGCCCCAGGTCCGGGAAGATCCGGCCGCGCCACGCGGGATATTCGCGCAGGGCGGCCTCGGCCCAGACCGCTGGCACGAGCGCGTCGCGACGCCCGTGGAGCACCAGCACCGGCGCCGTCAC
>Ga0315290_10000433_pt1 | contig 27118 bp, 16 predicted proteins | sample YL17G12_0_MG_FD_203627 | JGI IMG/M metagenome (GOLD analysis project Ga0315290, IMG submission 203627) | Sediment microbial communities from Yellowstone Lake, YNP, Wyoming, USA - YL17G12_0 | ecosystem: Environmental > Aquatic > Freshwater > Lake > Sediment | place: USA: Wyoming | collected... | reverse complement strand
CACTCGGTGAACAACGGCGGCAAGCCCCGCTCCTTCCTCACCTGGTCGATCCGCTTCATCTCCTCCAGGGGAAGGCCGTCGAGGATCAGCAGATCGCGGAGCAAAATCGCCCCGCTGACATCGAAATCAAGCGTGCTCATACTCTCGACTCCTGACTCCCCAAGTAGTGACTGTCCGAGGTAATCCTCCACGAACTGCGGCCTGATTTCTGGGGAATACATGAGCGGCAGGAAGGCCAGGCGTGGGTTGATGGCCTTGGATCGTGCTTGGATCTCTCGCAAGCAGGCCGGGGTGAAGAAGGCGTGGTTCGCATAGAAGTCGCCGATCACCCATGCCGTCAGGTTGGGGTGTGTGAGGGAGAGCCGGGCGATTTCCTCTCCCCATCGGGCATAGTCCAGACGAAAGGGCTCGGAATACCGGGTGCCATAGTTCGGCGGGCGTTCGGACGGAGGCACCCAATAGACCCACACCTCGATGCCTGCCACCAGGAGGACAACCACGCTCCAGAAAGAATGGTTTGCCTTTCCCACGGTGAGGGAAGATCCTTCGCGCCGTCCGCATGTTCAGGCCGCTCGTCAGCGGCTCTCATTCCGCGGCGCCGGCTCGATGCGCTCGACTTCGGCGAGCGCGGCCAGCGCATCGAGTTTCTCCACGTGGATCGAGCCGAGGACGAATTTGCCGGGCCGTGTTCGACGGGTCAGCTCCTTGAAGCCGGCGGCCTGCTCGGGGGAAAGGATGTACTGGACCTCGCCGCGCCCGATCTTGTGCTGGAACGAGTTGTAGAACTCCTGCCGCACGGTGACCCGGCCAATGAACCCGGCAATGTCGGCCGTCACGTCGGTGTGCTTCAAGGGGCAGGAGCCGAGCGGCTTGCCGTCCTTGCCCAGGGCCTCCAATCGGCCCGCAGGGTACGGAATGCTCGACTTCGCGGCGGACGTATCTTGACTCCCTGGGGAGACCCGCTAGCTTGATGGGAACGGCCGGTTTCGGACATCCGGGCAACCGAACCCAACGCGCCCATATCAGTTCGCCGCCGAAGTGCCCACACCCCGGCCCTTCTCCCCGAAGCGACCTGTTTGATTGGCGCCGCGGGCGGTGGGATCATACGCGGGAAGCGATGGCGGGGAAGTCCTTGTTTTGCGTGCGAGGTGCGACATGATTGCCACGGTCCGTCGGTGGTGTGAGATGAGAGTCTATCGCGTCCCGCTCCTTGTGCTCTCGATGGTTGTATGGGCCCGGCCTGCATCGCCCGCAGAACGTGTGCATGGCCCGGCAGCCGTCCAGGCAGCGGATGGCCCGAAGGAACGGGTCCTCTACGCTTGTGACTTCGAGAAGAATGCCGAGATCTTCCGCCTGGAAGCCGGCGGCGAGGGCTTCTCGGCGAGATTGGAGACTGCGGCCGCCCATCGCGGGCGGCAATCGGTGAAACTGGTCCATCCGGGCGGGGACGGCTCGGATTCGTCGTGGATGCGCCAGTGGGAAGACTGGGGGAAGAGCACCCATAGGGCAGCGATCCACTGGGCGCGGCACCTCACCCCGCAGCAGCCGATCGTCCTGCGCAAAGGGTACGCGTATGAGGTACGAGCCTACGTCAAACTCCAGGACGCACGCGGGCTCGGCATCGCCACCAGCGTGTGGAGCCGCGCAGGCTCCCCCGTCCGCGGCCACACGGAGCGCTATAGCCCGGTCGTTCGGGGCACGCGCGATTGGTCCTGGATCTCCGCACGCGTGGCCTGCACGTCCGGCGGCGGGGAATTGGGCTCGATCACCGTGGCACTCCTGGGCAAGGGAACCGCTTGGATCGACGACCTGCGCATCGTCGAGTACCCGGAGGGAGACGCCGAGTCGATCAATGCGGGCCGCTATCCGCCCCTGAAGCTGGAAGACGTCCGGGCGGAAACGGCCTCCTGCCTGGCCCTGGAATTCACCGGCGACCTGCACTGCACCAGCGCGGAACAGCCGGCCAACTGGCTCGTCACCAGCGACGAGGATCCACGGTTCCAGCCGGGCGTCAAGCCGTTGCGCGTCGGCCGGACCAGACAACTCGACAACCCCGACGGCACCTTGTGGTGGAACGACACCTACCGCCACACCATCTTCCTGCTCTTGCCCCAGGCGATGGAGTCGGCCAAACGCTACCGGGTCGCGATGCGCAACGTGGGGACCGAGCGCGAGGAGTTCCCGCTCGCCTTTGACGAGCGCGCCAGCGTGACCCGCGCGATCAAGACGAACCAGTACGGGTACTTGCCCGACGCGCGGAAGTACGGCTACCTCGGCGGCTGGCTGGGAAGCGCGGGGGCTTTGCCGCTGGACGGGCAGGCCGGGGAGTTTCGGGTCGTCGACGCGAAATCCGGGCAGAGCGTCTTCCGCGGAACGCCCAAGCTGCGAATGCGCCACGATCACAAGGAGTCGCTGAGCACCAGCACGCTCGGCAACCTGACCGGCGAGGACGTCTACGAGCTGGACTTCTCGTCCTATACTGTGCCGGGCGAGTACTACCTCGTGGTCCCGGGAGCGGGGCGTTCGCTGGGCTTCCGCATTGCAACCGACGTGTACCGGCAGCCGTTTTACCATTGCGCCCGGGCGATCTTCCATCAGCGCTGCGGAATCGAATTGAAGCCGCCCTGTTCGGATTTCTCCCGCCGGCCGTGCCATCGCGGGCCCGCTATGGAAATCAAGGCGACGATCGTCGAGCACGGCTCCGAAGACGAAGACGAGCTGGTCAAGAAGGACCCGGCGATCAAGACCGGCAAGATACTGGAGGTCTGGGGCGGTTACCACGATGCGGCCGACTTCGACCGCCTCATCGGCCACGTCCGCGTCCCGGCAGTGCTGATGATGCTTTACGAGATGAACCCACAAGCCTTCTCCGATTCGCAACTGAACCTCCCGGAGACTGGAAATGGCATCCCGGACATCCTCGACGAGGCCCGCTGGGGCGTGGATTTGTGGGTGAGAATGCAAGATGCGGAGGATGGCGGAGTGCGGGGCGGCGCGGGCCCCAACGCCGAAGTCACGGCCCCGGCCGACCGCGACGCCCATCCCGTCTACGTCTACGGCAAGGACCCGATCAGCAGCCTCTCGCTGGCCGCCGTGGCCGGACAATTGTCGCGGGTGCTCGAAGGACTGGGTAGGAAACCGGAGGCCCTGTTCTATTTACAGCGGGCCGAGAAGGCCTGGGCATACGGCCTGGCCCACGGCGGCGAGAAGTTCCGGATTGCCCACGCGCTGGCCGCCGTCGAACTGTTCCGAACCACCGGCAAGCCGGAGTACCACCAGGCGCTCCTGAAACAGAACCCGGCGAAGTTCGACGCCTTCGAGCAGGAACGGCACCAAGGGCATTTCGCCTGGAACGTATGGGTCTCCTACGCGCTCTCGACTCGCCCGGGCACGGACGAGGCGGTGCGGCGGGCCTGCCGCCAGCGGATCACGGCTGCGGCCGACCGGGAGATCCAGTCCATGGAGACGTTCGCTTATCGCATGCCGCACACGGGCGTGGGCGGCCCGCCGGTCCGTTACGGCTGGGGGTGCGGCACGAACTTCTTCGCCGGCGGCGACTTCTGCGTTTTGGCGTGGCGGCTGTCCGGCGAGAAACGCTACCGCGACGCCGCCCTGCTGGCTGCCGATTTCTCGCTCGGCTGTCATCCCGCGGGCACCGTGTTCATCACAGGAGTGGGACAGCGGCATATCCAATGGGCGATGCACACCTTCTCGAACCCCATGGCCGCGAAAGTCGGTGCGCCGGTCAAGCAGACGCTTCCGGGGATTCCCATTTTCGGCGTCCACGGCTACCCGCAGGGGTTTAGCGGTTGGCAGAGCCAGTTGCTCTACACCTACGCCAATCCGTCGGATGGCCGCGACAACTTCTATCCGCCGTGCAAGACCTGGCCGGACCTGCGGCTGTTTGCTGATATCGGCTGGGTGCCAATCCTCTCGGAATTCAGCGTCGCAAGCACGATGTTGCACAGCGTGTTGCTCTATGGGTCGATGCTGCCCGCGGCGGAAGCTGCTGCTTTGCGTGAGAGTTGCCGGACACCCTCGAAGCGCGTCTCCATGGTAAACGCGGTGCACGATTGAGTTGCCGCCCGAGCATGCCCAAGAGCGACATCGTCCATGGCGCCGGCTTCTCCGCCGTCGGCCGGACGCTTGCGGCCCGTGAAGTCGTAAAGGAACGGTCCGTTGAACTCCCACGCGTAGAGTTCATCGATCGTCGTCTTCGCGTCGGCCAGCGTGCCGCGGGCGATCCGCATGAAGTCGATCGCACCGTCCAGGTTGTGCCCCTGCGGCGTGCCGCCCACGTAGAGGTCGGCGTCGCTGGCCAGCGAGGCGTCCGTGCCGAGGCCGGGCCCTCGGGCGTCTTGCTTGCCGTCCGTGTAGATCGTGAAGGTCCCCGCCTTGCGGTCGGCCTCGGCGATGACGTGGTGCCATTGGCCGTCGTTGACGGCGCCATGGCCGGCCAGGCTTGCCTTGGCGCCAACCGCCTGCGCCGCCAGCGTTACGCCTCCCGCCTCGTTGACGCGCAGGGCGTATCCGGCGTCAGCCATCTTTTGGATCAGCGTCGCGCCCGTCCGTCCCGGCGCCGTCTTGAAGTACGCCTCGATCAGGAAGTTCGAGGTGTGTATCTGCGGGTTCTTCAGGTCGGCGGAGAGCTTCATGCCGTCCTTCACGTCGTGCAGCAGGAGCCTGACCTGGCAGCTCTGGCCGGGCATCATGGCCTTCGGGTAGGTGACGGTGACCCACTGCGGTGGAGCGTAGCTACCGCTGTATTCCACCGTGCGGTTGATGTCCTTGTTGGCAAGGACCGCGTACTGGTCGCGCCCGTTGAAGTGCAGGGCGCCCGTGGTCCAATTCTCCAGCGGGCCGTTCTGATAGTCCTTCAAGGTCACGTTGACGCCCTTGAGCGGATACATGGGGAGCTTGTAGTAGTCGTCCCGCACCGTGTAGTAGGGCGACATGCACCAGTGTTCGTCCAGGATACGCGTCGGATCGCCCTGGATGGGGCAGAAGCTCCATTCGCCGACCGTCTCGTAGAGGCCCCACGGCACGAAGACCTTCGCGCCCAGGCCGCGGGCCGCCGAGTTGGCGGACGGCCGGAAGTCGTGAGCGGCCGGATCGCGCAGGGGCGACTGCTCCGCCATGACGCCCACGGTCGCGGCCAGCGGTTTGTGGCTTTCCAGGGCTTTCCGGAACGACGGGAGCGTCATGAGCCATCGCCCGGAAGGCTCCAATACGCCGAAACCCTCCCCAAGCCCGACGTCATAGAAGACGTTGCGCGCATAGGCGTTGGTTTCCAGCGCGAACTGGTTCCGGCGGGGTCCGGCGTCGGCCTCGTTGCCGGCCGCGGCTCGCGCGGGGTCGGCATCGCGGAAGACGCTCAGGCCCATGCCCTGAAACACGTTGCCCAGGAACTTGACGCGGCCCGCCTGGGGCGCCTGCCGGCGCGAGCCGCGCACGAAGTTGTAGATGGTGTTGTTGAAGAACGCGTTCTCGTAACTGATGATCTCCTGGAACGCCGACGTGTTGGCCAGCGTGCCGGCCGGGCCTTTGGACTTGCCCCAGGCGATGTTGTTGAAGTAGTAGTTCTTGAACGCCCCGTCCAGGTAATAGGCGTGGCCAAAGCGGTTTTCCGCATGAGGGTTCAGCACGTGATCCCAGTTGCGGTAGCCGCCGGGGTTGCCCGAGATGTTGTCGTAGACGTAGGCCGGGCCGCCCTGCCAGGTCTCGATGCCGCCGAAATCATCGTTGTTCAGCAGCGTATCCACTGCCTTGTTGTGGTGGATGAGAATGCGGACGAAGGGGCGGTCGGTGGCAGCGCGGTTCTGCTTGGCGCCATGGACGTCGATCCCCTGGGAGCAAACTCGATGAAAGATGTTCCCCGCCACCTCGGCCGTCTGGGCGTACTCGACTAGTAGCGCCACGCCCTGGCCGAAGAGGTCGGGGCGGATGCCGATGCGGTCGAACTTGTTCCGCATCACGCGGACGTCGTAGAGGCGGCCCATCGGCCCGTCCACGTCCGCGTAGATCGTGCCGTCCGCGATTTCCACGCCTCCGGCGTCCGCATCGGAAAACACGTTGTCGTCCACCACCACGTTGTCGATGGCGTCCTGTCGCCCTACGGCCTTCAGGCGCACGCCCTTGTGGACGTGCTCGAAGGTGCAGTGGGTCACCTCGATGTCCGTGCCGCTGCCCAGCAGACGCACGCAGCCGGGTTCCACGTCGATGCTCTCATGGGACACCCAGTAAGGCGCGGCGGTCAGGTTCCAGTAGATGTTCGTGAAGCGGAAGGTGAGCCCGCGGACGTGTACGTGGCTCATGCCCCGGCTGTCGATCATGTGGATGCGCTTCGCCACCTCGACCCGGGCGTTGTTCGGATTCTGGTCGCCGGGCAGGCGGATATGGAGCCGGCCGCCGCCGGCTTTCTTGTCGAACCAGAACTCGCCGGGGCCGTCCAGGTACTGGGGCTTATCCTCCAGGTAGTACCGGCAGCCGCGTATGATCTTGTAGGTCGGTGCGCCGCCCCACTGACAGGGAAATACCAGCGAGCCGTTCTTGCGATCGACTGCCAGGACCCTGGCCTGGAACGGGCTGCCCATCACCCAGCCCTTGGTGGTCCAGACGATCGCGTTCTCGTAGTACTCCTGCGGATTGTTCTCGTTGATGTGCTCCTTGTCAAACGCCAGATGCCGCCGCTCGCCGCGGATCGTCGCGTAGTTGTCAAACGGCTTGTCGGGGTTCTTCCACGTCCACCATTGGCTCTTGACGTCGTCCGGGTCGGCGATCGTCCAGTTCGGCGTGCGGGCCAGGGCGAGGCGCGCCACGGCGCCGTCCTTTCCGAACGTCCAGACGTTGCGCGGGGCCCAGTTGAGGTCCACGTACCAGACCTTCTCCGGCTCCGGGATGAGGTTGTTGTCCGCGCCCTGCTTCCAGCCCGTGACCGCCTCCGAACCGCAGATGACAGCCGGCCCTTCGCCCCAGGACGGGTCCCTGGTCAGGATGATGGGGGCGTTTGCGGTGCCCGACTCACCGGCGTTCATCTCGCCGCGATAGAGTACGCCCTGCTTGAAGATGTAGGTCTGCGCCCCCTTGCAGGCCGCCGCCTTGCCGCTCGCGTTGGGGTCCCAGGGGTGGTGCTTCCAGGGCGTCTCGTTCGAGAGGCCGTCGTTGGCGTCGTTGCCGGACTCGAAGTCGATGTACCGAACCGACGCGCCCGCCTTGAACTCGAAGGGCTTTAGCGCCCACTCCAGATCGCCGGTCGGCAACACCTTTGCCTGCGGCTCCTGCCACGACCATCCTGGCGATGGTGCCCGCCGGGCTACGTCCTGGGCATTCCCTACGCCGTGCGCTGCGACCAGCAGGGCCAGCATTACAATGCAGCGCTGCATCCGATTAGGTGCGCTCATGCTCATCGTACCCCGTAGGAAGAAGGGAAGACACGCATCGATCCACCCGGAACCAGAGCCTACCGAGCACGGAAGGCGGTGTCAACCGGCACGATTTGCCAATCTTGCTGCCTGGCGTTGGTGTTGGCCGGTTTGGCCCATGCGACCCGGCTGGATTATGTCGCTGCCCGCCGCAAAAGTAATGGCGAGGCCGCGACGAATCCCCCGGACGGGATTGTAAGCGCTTTCGATCGGTGCATCGCGGCGATCGAGAACGACAAGGCCCCACCCGCGAAGCTCGTTTCGGTCAAGGAGTTCATGTAGAATGCGTAGTACGCGACCACCACAATCAACCGTCACGATTCTAATGAAAGGTATCCATCATCCCATGAAGAAGCTCCACATCCTATCCTGCATCGTGGCCATTGCGACCTTGGCCATTTCCGTTTCCTCCTCGTCCGCTGTGGTGGAGGGCTGACGGGAAGAAGGTGGCCGGGGGGACGCGCTTGGTGCTCGATACCGACCATCCGTGGCTCCGGATCATGACGGTAAAATGGACCCATTCTTGACACGGCGTCTGGCGTCAATAGAATGGCGGTGGCCTGCTATCCCGAGAATTGAACCATTGTCGATCTACGGCGCGAAAGGGATTCACCGTCAATGAACGGAACAACAAGACCGTCTCTCGCAGCCTTCGCCGCTGCCTTGCTGCTGACGCCCCTGACTGCGCTGCACGCCGCCGACTGGCCGCAATGGGGCGGGACGGCATCCAAGAACATGGTTTCGCTCGAAAAGAATCTGCCGGAATCCTTTGTGCCGGGCGACAAGAAGCCGCAGGGCGGCGGCATCCTGATGAGCACGATGAGCAAGGTGAAATGGGCCGCCCGAATCGGCGATTTCTGCTGCGGGACGCCTACGGTGGCGGGCGGCAAGGTGTTTGTCGGCGGAATGATCCATGAGCAGGGCGTCGTGAAGTGTTTCGATGAGGCAACGGGAAAACTGCTATGGCAGTGGGCAAAACCGTGCCGCTCAGATTTGCAGGCCGATGCGATGAATTTCCGGCACTTCCCCAAGTCGTTGGGAGTGTGCTCGACTCCGGCTGTCGATGGCGATCGGCTTTACTTCGTGGATCAAAACTGCGTGGTTCAGTGCCTCGACATTCATGGCCAGCCGCCGGCGGTAGGAGCGGACGTGGGCGAAGCCAAGGTAGTTTGGACGTTCGACATGTACGCTGACAAGGCGGTGGGATCGCGACCCTCGGACGCCTGCAACGGCTCGCCGCTGGTTGACGGGGACCTGCTTTACGTCGCCACTTCCAACGGCGTGGATCGCATCATCAGCGTGCCCATCAAGGAAGACGCCGCGCGTCGGTGTTTCGCGCCCCTCGCGCCCACGCTCATCGTGCTCGACAAGCGGACGGGACGATTCCTTGCCAAAGACTCCGCGCCCACCGCGGCCAACATGCTGCACGGCCAGTGGTCGTCGCCATCGATGGGAACCGTACAAGGGCGCAAGCTGGTTTTCCTGGGCGGAGGCGACGGTACCTGCTACGCATTCGAGGCGCTCACGGGCGTACCCAAAGACCCGGTCACCCTGAAGACCGCATGGTGGGTCGATTGCATCCCGCCGGAATATCGTTCGTTCGGCGGGATGGATAGGATGGTGCACTACACGCTCGGCGACAAGCGACGCAAGGACACCATCAACAAGCTCAACGATGGGTCGTTCGTGGGGATGAGCGAGATCATTGCCACGCCGGTGTTCTACCATGGCCGGGTCTATGTGGCCATCGGGCGTGATCCCGATCACGGGCGCGGACGCGGAGCCCTGCTGTGTCTGGATGCCAACCAGGCGGGCGACGGCACCAAGACCGGCAAGCTTTGGACCTACCAGGGACTCGACCGCTCGCTTTCCACGGTGTCCATCGCCGACGGTTTGCTTTACGTTGCGGACGTGGCCGGGCGGTTGCACTGCCTCGACGCCGAGTCCGGCAAAGCGCACTGGGTTTATGATTCCAAGAGCCGGGTGATTGCCTCCACGATGGTGGCGGACGGAAAAATCTACGTACCCAACGAAAAACGTCTGGACGTTCTGGCTGCGGGGAAGACGATGAAACTCCTCAGCCAGATATCCCTGGGTGCGTCATCGTGGTCGACCCCCGTGGTGGCGAACGGAACGCTTTATGTTGCCTCCAAGCAGTACTTATGGGCGGTGAAAAGGTAGCCTTCTTGCTTCTATCCCATCTATCCCTACGTATCGTGAGAAGCGTCAAAAATGGACCCCGCGTGCAACACTCCTTTGGGTGGTGGCACTGGCAAACGGAGGACCGGCCGTCCGGTTCGCCCGCGAGAGCGGCCTGTGCGGCCCCCTAATACGGATTCGACGGCATCATTTCCCAGGCTTTGACGCTGGCAATTCGTGCGTCGCCGCCGGTGGCGAACAGAGCGACGCCCAGGCTGTCCGGCCGGCCGGGATAGACGCGGCGGCAAATCGCCTGACGATCGTTGGCGTAGACCTCAACCACCGACTTGTCGACAAACACGCGCAGCCTCAGTCGCTCGCCGTCCTTCAGGCTGAACGGCGCTCGTTCCAGTTTGCACCGCCCGTCGATGCCGCTGCGGGTCGAGTCGAAACAGAGTTGCCTGGCTTCGGCGTCGTAGTACAGCAACGTCGACTCCTCGCCGCCGGGCGACGTCCGCACCTTCACTCCGCATTGCCTGGCCGCGCCCGGATCGACCGCCATCTCCAACTCGCAGGAATCGCCCACCACGCCGTCCACCGGCTTCGCGACGCCGTCGGTCAGTGCGACGTCGCTTAAGGTCTTTTCGCCGCAGCGGAGCATCTTCAGCTCCTCCACGGGAGCCATCCGCAAGGTGCCGTCGTCGCCCAGCCACAGCGAGCGCGGCAGGCCATACACGCCCGACCAGCCGCGGGCCTCTTCGCCGCCGGGATTGTCGGTCAACCAGGTCCACAGGATCTGCCGGCCCTTGCCGTCGATCAAAGCGTCCGGTGCGAAGTACGTGTTATCGACCCAGGTCATGCGGCCGTGGTTCTGCGGGATGAACTTGTCGTTCTGCGTATCGTACCGGCCCACGTAGTACTGGCAGCCTTTGTTGTGGCTGATGAACAGCAGCAGGTGCTTGCCGCTCGGCCGGCCGCCGTCGGCGCTGGCGGGCAGCGGCAGGAAGCTCGGACACATATTGTCTTCGCTGTCGTCGGTCCAAGCGGGATTCCGCTGGTAGAAGACGCCCCGGTACCGCCACCTGGCCAGGTCATCCGATTCCAGCAGATACAGCCGGTCGCCCTTCATGTCCGGAGGCGAATCCGGCTTGCGGCCATACTTGTTCAACACCAGCAGGTTGCCGGTCAGGATGTAGTACTTGCCGCCTTTCTTCCAGAGGTTGGTCGGGTCGGCCGAGCCATAGATCAGCTTGTTGCCGGCTTCGCCGGCCGTTTCCGTGATGCCCCATTCCGTCGACTTGATGACCGGGTTGGCGGCCAGTTTCTGCCAGCGGTCGTAGTGCCGGTCGCTGCTCTTGGCGATGCCGATGCCCTTGTCGCCCCAGAGCATCCAGTAGGACAGGTAGGCGGTCCCGTCGTCGTCGACGAAGCCGCCCCCGCTGAAGCAGCCTTCGTCGCCGTCGCCGGGCCCGATCGCGTCGGGATGATGCCGCCAGTGGACCAGGTCCCGGCTGGAAATATGCCCCCAGCAGAAGCCGACCCCGTTGCGGTTGTACAGGTACATCACGTGGTAACGGCCGTTGGCGTAGAAGCAGCCGTTGGAGTCGCCGGGCCGGCCGTCGTCTTCCGGAACGCAAAAGTGGTAACCCGGCCGATACGGATCGTTCAACAGCTTCTCGCGGAACAACCGCGTCGATTGCACGACCGCGGCGGGAACCGGACCCGTTTTCGACCAGGTGGCTGGGACCTGGGCGGTGTCCAAGCCCTCGCCGTCCCGCGTGGCGAGCATCGTCGGCCGGGTCCCGCCCAGGACCAGGCATCCCCCTTCCAGCTTCGCGCCGCCGGACAGCTTGACTTGATTGAACCGTCCCGCCCGGTCGTAGATCCCGGTCGTGGCGAAGTCCCACCACGCCCAGGGCTCGACCCGTTCGACCGGTTTGCCCGGCTGCATTGCGGCGATGGTGGCTTGGTCCAGCGGCCGGGCATAAACGCGGGCGTCACGGATGCGCCCCAAAAAACAGGCGACGTTCTTCTGCAGGTGTCGCTGGCCGAACAGGATGGCGGTGTTGGGGCCGTAGGCATACGGGGCGCCGGTGGTGCGGTACTCGGCGTACAATGCGCCGTTGCGGTACACCGTGGTCTGGGGCCCCTTGTAGACGATCGCCAGATGCACGAGCTGGTCGGCCGCCGTGGTCTCCTTCGGCCACTTGGCCTGGTCCTTCTGCGTGCGGCTGTGGCCGTTGCTGCCCGGCATCCAGACTTGTGGTGCCAGTTCCCCGAATACGACGCCGTCGAACTGGTCGACGGTAGTGTCGTTGACGGTCAGCGCCGATCCACCAGCCTGCGTGAGGTTGGCGGGCGACGCCCACACGACCAGCGTTTTGTCCGCCAGCGGCGATTCGTTGTTGGCCTCAACGCCGGCGGCAGCCCAGGCGAGTGTGGCACAGGTCCACAGCGTGCGAAGGATCAGTCTGTTCATGAAGCCTCTCCTGTTGTTGTGCGGCGGTGATTTTACCGTCCGAAGCCGCCCATCGCAACCCAGGCGGGCGTCGACGTTCAGGATCGGTGCGCCGCCGGGAACCTCCGCCAGGGGCTCGCGACCAGGCGATCCACCTCACCTGCCGACCAAAGTCCGTCCGCCGTCCGCCACATGGATCCGTCTTATCAACTCAACCGTTTTGTGACACGTGCCGAGAAACGGTCGCGCCGAGCCATTCGGTATGGGTGAACAGGCGTCCTTCGGCCTTTCGGGGGATCGGCGGGTTTCATTTGCCCAAGGTATCTTGACACGCCGGGGCCACCCGCCTGAACAAGTGAATCGAGGCCGGCCAAGTCATCCGACGGCGCAGTTTGGAATACCAGCTCGTGAGATTGTCAGCGTCGGAGTCATTCCCATGAGAACCGCACTCGTCTTCCTGTTGTTCGTGTCCGTCGCGCGTGCACGGAAACTCAAGTCCGGCATCCCTTACGCGGATCCTGCCCATGAGCGCCAAGTCCTTGACGTCTACGCGCCCGAGGGGGCGAAGAACCTCCCCGTCGTCTTCTGGATTCATGGCGGCGGCTGGCAGGCGGGCGACAAGACAAACGTCCAGATCAAGCCGCGCGTGTTCGCCGAACGCGGGTTCGTATTCGCGCGGAATTTCCACTACATCGGCTCCTGGCCGAAAAGCGACCGATGCTATTGGACTTGCGCTTCATCCGCGGCACAAACCCGCTAGAATGGAAGCCGACCAGCGTAACTTGGGCTAGCAAAGCCCGGCAGGCCAAACCACACCTCCGAAGGGAGGGGGGTTACGCGTCGAGCGAGATTCCCCCGGGGTAACTCTCGCCGCAGCGCGGCGCCATCGACACGCGCGCCAGGGGCGCCGGCGCCGCGTCGGCGGGAGCAACCGAGCCGCCCGACGGAGCACCGAGCTGCTCGCAGAGCGTTCGCCAGGTGGTGCGCTCCTCTTCCAGCACGCGCAGGACCTCGTCGAGGTGCTGCTGGTCGCGGGTGAACCCGGCCTCGGTCAGGTGCCGGAAAACGAAGGCGTAGATGGCCGCCACCTTGGCCGCCAGCGCGGGGGCTGCGTCGGGGTTCAGGCCGGAGAGGATCTGGGCGACGATCTGTTGGGCGCGGATCAGCGTCTCGCACGCCCGCTCGTTCTCCCCCTCGTGCCAGTGCTGCTTCGTCCGCTGCACCAGCCGGATCGACGTCTCGATCAGGAGCAACTGGAGCTTCTGCGGGGCGGCGGTCATCACGTCGCCGACCAGGTAGCTCTCTCGTGCCGCAGACGGCATGGGTGGCTCCTTCCCTTAGCTCCCGGAGCTGTTGCTCGCGGGCATCTCGATGAACTGGATGGAGTCGAGGAACCTCAGGTTGCCCTGGATCTTCGACACGGCGAGCTCCAGGTTGTAGAAGTCCAGCAGCAGCCGCTCGCGGTGCACGGCGAGTCGCTTGCCCAGGAATGCGATCTTCTCCCGGTTCTGCGCAATCTTGCTCTCCAGCGCCTTGAGCCGCTGGGACAGAAGCGACGTGTCGTCGCCGGCCAACTGCTCGCTGAGGCCCTTGAACCGGGCGGAAAAGCCGGTTTCCGCGCTGGTGAAGAACTCCTTGACCGCCTGGGTGTCGTCGGCGAAGCGGGCCTTGAGGCGGGCTTCGTCGAGCTCCAGGGTCCCGTCGTCGGTGACGCGGAGGCCCACCTCGCCCAGGCTGCGGATCGTTCCGGCGCCGGAGAACCGGCCGCTCAGCAGGCCCGCCAGGTCCGTTTCCAGGCGGAGCGCCCCCAGGTCGCCGGTGAGCACCGACGCCTTGTTGGCCGCCGCGTCGTAGGCGGTGTCTTCGGTGAGCTTCTTGCGGAACTTGTTGTAGTTCTCGACCATGGCCTTCACGCCGGCCATGAAGTCGGCGTCGGAGCGATCGACGGTGATGGTCACCGGCGTGGAGCCGGCCTGCTTGATCTCGAGTCGCACGCCCGGGATCGCCTCGCGGAACTCGTTGGTGCCGGAGGCCAGAAGCACGTTGGCGCCGGTGCCGCCGGGCAGCGCCAGGGCCAACAGGGCGTCGCGTCCCCGGGCGGTCTCCTCCAGCGAGAACGGCAGCGCGGAGGCGTCGACCACGAGCTGACCCGCCGCTCCCGTCGCGTCGCTGCTTAGCAGCAGGCGGTACGGCCGGGAGGAGCCGTCGTTGAACACCCGGGCGGTCACTCCCGCGCGGAGGTCGTTGATCGCCTTGACGAGGTCGGCCAGCGACTGCTCCGGCGTCAGGTCGATCGTGCGGGTCATCGATCCGTCGACGACCTGAGTTGGGGTGCCGTCGATCGAGCGGAGCGTGGCGGCGCCGGCCAGGCTCAGATCGGCCGCCGTGGTGGAGGTGTCGTCGACGATCCTAAGCGCTTGGGTGCCGTGGGCCGTGTCGCGCACGAGGATGCCGTCGCCCGACGGGTTGATCTCGGCGCGGAGGCTGAGATTGAGCCGATTGATCGCGGCGATCACGTCGCCGGCGGTCGAGACCTGGCCGTTGGCCAGGTCCACCTGGGCGTGGTGGCCGAGGGTGTCGTACAGGGTGATCTTGCCCAGGGCGACGCCGGCCCCTCCGTTGAGCCCGCCGAGCTTCGTGCCCAGCCCAACGACTTTCAGTTGCAGGTCGCCGCCGTTGACCGACGACGCGTCGGCGTCGATGGCCACGCGGAGCTTGTCGGCGGTTTGGGTCTCGTCGGCGTTGGCCACGATGAGGTTGCCGGCCGCGGCGCCGGTGGTGTCGGTCAGGAGGACGCCGTTGCGGGCGTCGTTGGTGCGGGCGACGATGCCCACCCGGGCCGCGTTGATCGCGTCGGCCACGTCCTGGAGCGTCTCCGCGCGGGAGAGGTCCACGGTGTCGGACATGCCGCTGCGATCGGTCAGCTCGATGGCGCCGAGCGTTCCGAGGCCGCGTCCGCCGCCGAGGCTGGACAAGAGCACGCCCTTGAGCGGGCCGAGGATCCGCCGCCCGGTGATCGTGCCCTCGGAGGCGGCCGCCTCCAGCCCCAGGTCGGCCAGGGCGCCGGAGCCGTAGAGCCCCTCGAGCGAGAACGTGCCGCCGCCCGCGGTGAGATCGGCGAGCACGAGCCGCTCTCCGTCGGGGGCGATCTCGGCCTCGAGCTTGCCCGGACTGGCCGCGTTGATGGCCTCCAGCACGTCGCTTAGCGTGATTTCCCGGTCCACGCGGCTCGTGCCGGCGAGGATCGGGGAGAAGTCGATCTGGCCGGTGGTGCCGTCGCGCAGGGTGAAGGCGACGTCGGGCAGGACCGTGCTGGCCGAAAACCCCAGGCCGTCGTTCAGGGCCGAAAGCTCGGCGTCGCCGGCCAGCCGGAGCACGCTTCGGCCGTCGGCGGCGTTGGCGGCCAGGTCGATGCCGTCCAGCCCGAGCGAGGCGGCCGTGGCTCCCCGGCCCACCTCCTGCACCTTCAAATTCGATTGGGTCTGCCCGGTGTGATCGACCAGGCGGAGGCGATCGCCCCAGGCCTCGGCCGTGACGTTGATCGAGCCGGCGGTGTTGACGGCCTCGAGCACGTCGTCGACGGTCTGGGCGGTGGAGAGGTCGATTTCGGCGCTGGCCCCGCTGCGGTCGGTAATGCGGATCTTGCCGCGCACGATTCCCGCCCCGCCGTTGAGAAGATCGAGCCGGGCGCTGCGCTCGACGTGATCGCCGAAGCGGAACGTGAGCCTGCCGCCGCCCAAGGGATCGGCGTCGCTTCGGACCCCCGAGGCCAAGAGCTGCTGGCGCTGGGCGGTGCGCACGGGGACGAACTGGTAGAGGCCCGCCGCGGGCTGGCCGGTCACGCTGGCCCCGAGCACCGCGTCGTTGCTGCTGGTGGCCCGCTGCTTGTCGAAAACCGCCTCCTTGCCCAGGTTGTCGGTCATGTAGCGGACGGCCAAGAGCAGGGCCATGAGCTCGGAGACGGCCGACTGCTGCTTGACGAGCCCGTCGGTTCGGGTCACGAGCACGTCGCGGGGCCAGGCCGCCACCTGCATCAGCTTGTCGACGGTCGCGCCGATGTCGATGCCGGTAATCAGGCCGATGTTGCTCTGGATGCGTCCCATGGGAACTTGCCGACGGGCCGATATGGACAACGGTAGCGCATGCCACTACGGTGCCGCTTCGAGTAGGATCGAGCGGCGGGGGGCGAAAAGTTTAGCGATTTTCCGGTGGGTGGCATTCCGGGTGGGTGGCATGCCGGGTGGGTGGCATGCCGTCACGCGGCGCAGCCGCGGGTCGGCATGGAGCCTCGGGGAACATGCCCACCCGACGCTTCGCGTCGTGAGGGCATGCCACCCCGACCGAGCAAACGGCACTGGCCAGGCAAGCTGCGTCACTGCCAAGCGCGTTGCACCCGTTGGCAATCCGTCCTACGGTGGTGAGAAAAGCGGGCTAGGGCCGGTTCGCCATCCAGAGGGCAACCAGGTACGGGACCGGCTCACTTCCCAGCGCGTTGAGCACGGTGCCGCCGGCGGTGAAGTTGTGGGTAACCCAGTCGGGCTTGCCGTATTTCTCCAGGGCCTTGCCGCCTTCGCCGCCGCCGACGTACACGCGGACCCCGGCGTCGTGCATCTGCTTGAGCTGGGCCATGAATCGCCTGGTTCCTTCCTCGAAGCGGGGGTCCTCGAACATGCCCAGCACGCCGTTGTGGAAGGCGACGGCCGGCTCGCCCGACGCCTTGGCCTGGCGGATGAACTCGCCAACCTTGCGCTGGAACAGCTCCCCGGTGGCGGGACCGACGTCCAACTGCTGGTCGGCCGGGCCAATGGTCGGTGAGACGCGCCCGTCCTGGAGGACGAAATCGACCGGCATGACGAACTCGATTCCCTTGGCCCGGCCCATGGCGATCATCTTCTTGGCCTGCTCGACGCGGGAGCGGGGGATGAAGTACGGCTTGTCGGCGTGGGCGGGGTCTTCGGCCACCCCGATGCCGCACTCCTGTCCGTCCAGCTCCGCGGCCGCCTTCTTCAGCCCGACGGCAAGCGACCCGGCCAGGAACACCCGGCGGATTCGGCCCCGGCTGATCATCGCCTCCAGGTCGTCGAGCTTGTCGATCTTCAGGCCGCTGGAGACGACCATCTGGGCGTCCAGGCAGTCCATCACCGGCCCGAGGAACTGGCCGGCCACGTACCGGCCCAGGGCCACGCGGTCCATGGCCGCGGGGACCACGATGGTCGAGCTGTCCAGGCTGCCGGCCGAGAATGCCTCGTTGACGTAGACCCGACCCAGCTTCCGGGCAAACTCGCCGGCCAGCCTGGCCAGCCGGGGGGCGACGCCGGGGATGCCCTCCGGCTTGACCTTCCAGAGCACGGTCTCCACGTCGTACTTTCGCGTGTTCTCCAGGAGCAGCACGTCGCCCGGCCGGGCCGATTGGACCCTGGCGGCGGCCTCGTCGAGGATGGTCGTGGTCTGGGGGTCGAGCCAGTCGGCCAGGAAGCCCACCTCGCACTTGAGGATCTCAGAGAGCCGATCGCGGACCTTGTCCAACGAGCCTTTGGGGTCCCGGCCGACGTGGCCGAAGATCACCGAGACCCAACCCCGGCTCCGCCCGTACTCGAGGGTCTCCTGCATCGATCGAAGGCGGATATCCCCCTTGCCGAGGGTCGCACCCGGCTTGGCATCCAGGTCGCCGCGGACCAGGACCCGAGTGCCGGGCGGGAGGTCGGCCAGGGACTCCAATTGGGGGATCCCGACGAGGTACTCCCGCAGGTCCATCCTGGGCGAATCCGGGTCAGCCCCGAGCAGCTTGCGCAGCCAGGTTTCCATCGAGGCGCTGGTCTCAGCCATGGCAGGTCTCCGCTATCTCCAAGGTGGGGAAGGAGGTCATGGGCGGGGATCGACGCACGGCGATCCGGTCGAACCTGGAAGGATACCAATCCCGAGCAACGATGGCCAGGACCCCTCTGACAGGGAAACCCAATGGGTGACTGGCAAGACGGGGATTTGCTGGTCCGATTCGACCGTACGCTCGTGGCACGGGGGAACAGTCGCTCGAGCGCATGTGTAGTTAGAGGCTCTCCGGAAACTGCGCCGCATCGGTCCCCTCTCCCTCTGGGAGAGGGTTAGGGTGAGGGCGATTCGGACACGAGGCGACTTCCTCACTTGCTCATTCCCGCCATACCCTCACCCCATGCCCCTCTCCCAGAGGGAGAGGGGACCTTCCCGGAGAGCCTCTTGGAGGGGCCGAAAAAGGATTGGCAAGGGGGGGAAGCCGTGCCCACCAAACGGCGAGAGCTGCCGTCATCCACCCGAAAGAGGTGTGGCATGCTGTTTTCAGGCGAACGCAGATGGCTGCCGGACCCCAGAAGACCCGCGCTGGCGCTAGACGCGGGAGGGGGCGCCTCGGTAAGATGGATTCGCAAACGAGCCTGGATCGGTTCCAGGGTCGCTAAGAATGGAAAACCTTCGGTTTAACAGGGGCATTCTCAGCGGAACACAAGCATCTTGGGGGATTTATGCTCAAAGCCACGGAAAAGCAAGGCCCACGGGAAGCCAAAGGAATGGACGCATGAGCGAAAGAGAGACTCTATCGGGGGATGAGTCTCCCTGGTTGCCAAACGACGTGGTCCGTGGCGAGGTTGGCGAGCAGGAGATGAAGGAGCTTGAGGGGCTCCGGAAGTGGCTTTACGGCAGAGATCCGGATTTCGATCCGAATTACCGAATGGTATTTCGTGTGGCCCCCTCGATTATTGCCCGAAGCGAGTGCGAGTTGCTTGGGGTCTCGTTTCCGCGATTCGCCTTCCGGGCGTATCTCACGCCGGACTGCCGCGACAGCTTCGTCAACGCGCGAAGGATTCAGTGTCTGGCAGGCGCCACGTCGGAGTGGTCGCAACGCCAGCAAGCTGCGGGGCGCGTGACCGACCTGGTGACTCCGGACGCGGAGTACGCCGCGAGGGTGTCCGTCGCGGACGTGATCCGGCGCGGGAGCACGTGCGTTGCCGATTCCTTGATCGTTCCGCCGAAGCGGTTTTCGGAGAGGTTCCGCCTCCTGAAAGTTGCCCTTGCGAAAGCCTACGGAGAGGCGATTGGGGAGGAAGCGTCTGCGCTCGCGACGCCCTTCGTGAAGCACATGCGGTTTGGGGGAGGCATGTGTGCCCAGGCTGCCTGTTTCATCGCAACGGTCCTTCTTCACCAAGAGACGAAAGGCGTCTTCGGGGTGCCTGAGATCACCGCACTGTCTCAGGATCCCCAGGCAAGTGAGCTGGTCCTTGGGGGCATGACACCTTTCGACATGGTGCGTTACTTTCGGCACCCCAGCGTTGGACTTTGGAGCGCGTACCAGACGACGAGCGGTTTCCCTCGAGGCTTGCTGCCATCCTCGTGCGGCGCTCGCGTCCAGGGTGAGATCCCGGAGGTGTACCTGTCGCACCTTCTCGCGGAGACGTTGAGCGCTTACTCGAAGTCGGGAATGCCGCTTCTGGTGCCCACGGACCTGGGCCGGATGAATGGGGTAGGGATGCCGCGAGAGGAGTCGATCTACGGGGCCGAACAATTGGCCTTCGACCCCAAGTCTCCGACTTGGGGCGAGCATTCGCGCCGCCACTGCGTGGTGGTGGTTGGGTGCCACAAGCGGCACGGCCAGCTGTTCGTGATTCACGACCCCGCGAAGATGCCCTTCATGCTCGCGACTTCGCTCCAGTTGATCCGTGCGCGGCCCTACAGGACGCGGCGCAACGGCGAAGCCGAGGTGAGGCGGCGTCTGGTCCGGGGGGCCTTCGCCATCCCCGTCACACCGGGGAGGGTCCGTTTACCGCTGCTAAACAGCCTGGAGGGACCGGAGGAGCGATTGTCGTTCGGGCTCATGGCGATCGCAGGTCGCGTCCGAGAGCAGGCAGGCAGGGTTCCGCAGTGGCCCGGCAAGGGCCCCGGGCGTGCCTTCGGGGAGTTTCGGCTGGCGCGCGTGGGCGGACCCGCGGGTCTCCAGGCACTGGAGAATGGTGACCTCAGCGTTGTCCCGGAAGAGCTGACAAGCCACTTCGTCGGACTGCTGGAAGACGAGAGGTGGTGCTGGATCGAGCGACTCCAGACCTGCCGGGAGGGGCGATCTCGGGAGTGGGTCTGGCTATGGGACGCCACCCTCCCGGGAGCGATGGGCAACGACAGTGTCCAGCCCGAGGACCTCTTGCAGCAGTACCTGGTTGCCGTGTTCACCCGAGGAGCGGGAGGGTGGAGTCGCGTTTTCTGCCGCGAGCACACCCCTTCGGCTCAGGACCGCGTGGCAGAGGCCGGAGGTCAACAATCGCGAAGTGATGGAATACGGATGTCAATCATTTCCTCCTTCACGACGAACCCGGCTTTCGTGGCCCGCAGCAGGTGGCCGGCGTCCCCCTCCCGGACGCTTGCATGTGAGTTGTACGCCTTCATGCAGCCGGAGGTCGATAGGTGGATCAAGAAGTGGAAGTGGAAAACGTCCCAGGCGATCCAAGGGACGATCACCGCGCTGAAGTTCATGTCCGAATTGGCCGACCGCGAGAAGGACATCGACGAGATTGCGCGGAGTACTTCCCAGACGTTCGATGCCACCGTCCCTATCGTTGCGCTGGCGACGTTTCTTCCGGAAATCGCGTGGGCTTGCGAGACAACCGAAGCGCAGGACGCGCGGAGGGCGATCCGGTTTCTTGGCCGATTCGCACGCCGGCTGCAGTCCTACGGTCATCCGACTGAAACGATTGAGCTCGTGTCCGGATCCCTGGTGTGCGGCATTTGGCCCGGCCTCCCCAGGGACACGGAGATGGCGAAGCAGATGGTGGCCGAGGAGAAGCGCATGTTCGTGGCCAACCGAGCGGCGGATGAGCTGGCGAGGAGCAGGCTGTTGGCCAACCTCGACCAGGCCCTGCTGGAGTTGAGTTCCGGCGACGACGCAGCGCCGCCGAGGATTCGCTGGTCCGTGGAGCTCGAGCCCGGCCCGCTGTTCGTCGTTCGAGACTGGCCCACGCTTCGCGAGTTCTGCAAGGACCTGGCCAGCAAGCGATGCTCCCCTTGCGTCGGCCTCAATCTTGACATCGCCCATTGGCGGCTCGCCTCCCGACAGGCCCCCAAGCCGGAAGATGAGATCACGCCCGAGAAAGTGGCAGCCGACCCTCTGGTGTTCCGCCGTGTGGCTCACGCCCACGTCGCTGGCCACCATCCTTCCGGGCACTTCGGCGACATTCCCCTGGAAGCCCTGAACGATCCCGAACGGGACTTCGGACCCTGGATCCGTTTGTTGGTCAGCCGAGCGGGTCTGAGTGACCAGGAAAGCGGCGAACTCAAGTTCAGTGGATACCTGTCGATCGAGTTGGAGGCCACGAAACACAGCGACTTGCTCACGCGGAGCGTCGAGACCTTGGCGAGATTGTTAGGCCACGTGTCCCCAAAGGGTGTCGCGTAGATCACGTTGTGCCGGCTCGGCCGCAACGCGCGAGATGATTGCCGGCCTTTCGGAGGCACAGAGCGGGCAGAGGAAACACATGATACCCCCCAGGCGTGGCATATCCGTTTTTCTGACAGTTGTGACAGTCAAATATGGCATGGCCCTTTCATGTCGCCTTGACTTCGTCCAAATCGTCGGCTAGGATTCCCATGTATGAGCGTCACCGGCCAACTTCCGAGTCCTGACCGAATCGAGGAACAGAAGTTCCTCGACTGGGTCCAGGAGAACTATGGAGAGGATGTCAGGAGGGAGTGTCTCCGCATCCTTGATCAGCACGGTGGAGCGCGCAAGCTCTCCGCGGACGTCCTGGAACAAGCCCTTTATCGGGTGAACCAAGCGGACGTCGACGATGCCCGAGGTCTCGGCGAGACTTGCTTCTCCAGCGACTAGTCGTTGCTGGCGGGCGATCGGTTCGCCGATGTGAACTGCGACCGGATACCCATCGGCATCCCAAGCGACCAGAAAGCCCAGGCTCTCGCCGGTGGCCAGAGACTCGCGATCACCGCTTGTCCGGCGCGGGCACCTGGACCTTCCACGCCTCGACCGAGTCCTTGGTGGCGACCACCAGCACCGGCTGGTTGTCGATGACCGTGGTCGCCAGGCCGCTCAGGGAGGCCCCGTAGTTGAACTGGTCGATGAGCTTGCCATCTGCGCCAAGGACGTGGATTGAGCCATCCGCGCCCGGAAGGATCCACTGGCCGGGCCCGTCGAGGAAGAGCCTCCCGGCGACGACCTGCTCGGGGGCGCGCTCGAACACCCCTTTGGGAAGCGGATAGCTCCACAGCTCCTCGCCGTTGGGCCCGAGGCCCAGCGCGACCTGCGTGAAGGGCTCGACCAGGGCCAGGGCGCACAGGGCGGTCTTGTTCGGCATGCCCAAGTCCGCGGCGACGATCCAGTTGATCGTCCGGCTGGCCGCCCGGATCTGGCCGGCGGGCTTTCCCTGGCCGTCGAGCAGCACCAGGAAGCCCAGCTCGTTGGTGCACAGCAGCGTGGGCCTGGCGCCGGCCCCCTGGCCGAGGACCGCCAGGCGCCATACGCCGACCACCGAGCGGTTGCGCCAGACCGGCTTCCCGTCGAGCGACACGGCGTGGACGCCGACGTCGCCGAGATAGCCCACGATCAGCTCCGGCGAGCCGTCGGCGTCGAGGTCGGCGAATTGCGCGTCGGCGATTCCGGCGTGTCCCTTGTCCGGCTCCAGGGCGTTGGCCGGGTAGTGGCTCAACACCTTCCAGTTCTCGTCGAACACGTGAACCCTCTGCTGGAACGGGCCGGACGCGGCAAAGTACCTCTTCCCCGAAGCGTCGACCGCCGTGCGCAGGAACGTCACCGCCTCCTGCTCGTCGACGTCGAGCTTATGGCGGGCGAGCACCTTGCCGTCGGGGCCGATCTGGACGACCGACTTCACGCCGCCGGCCATGTCGATGACCAGGAGCCTCTCCGGCCCGGCGGGCTGCGGCACCACCAGGAGGTTGGCCGGCCCTTTGACGTCCGGGCAGGTCCAGAGGCGGGTCAGGGCAATGGCCTTCGTCTTGGTCGCCTCGGCCACCTTGGTCTCGGGGATCTCGGCCTCGAACGGCGACGGGCCGACGAACAGCCCCTTGGCAATCCACTTGTCCATCGTGGCCGCGTGTTGCTTGCGGTCCTCCGCCAGCAGGCGGAAGGGCTCCTCGTGGATCGACCGGCCGGCCAGCAGGGCCTCCACTTTCCTGGACAGCTCCGCGTCCACGTCCTTGGGGAACCCCACGGCGAAATCCTCGACGACCCCCTTCGCATTGACAATGCAGGTCGACGGAATGTCCCGAAGCTGGAGCTGCCGGCCGGCGTCTTCCTTGGGGTCCCTTGCCACGGGCCACGTCATTCGCAGCTCGTCGAGCATGGTGCGCAGCTCCTTGTCGGGCACTTCCGGCGGGTCGACGCTCACGGCCAAAAACGCCACCTTCGGGTTGTCCTTGTACTTCTGTGCGACCTTCTGGAGCAGCGGGAACCCGCTGCGGCAGGGCGCACAGGTCGTCGTCCAGAACTCGAGGACCGCGATCTTCCCCTCCAGCGACTGCCGTGTGATCTTCGTGCCGTCCAGGCCCACGAACGAAAACTCGGGGACCGGCCTGCCCAACAACAGGAGCGCCGGCATGACGAGCTGGTCCAGCGTCCGGGCCCCCTCGGGGTCAAATTGGAAGGCCTTCTCGTCGATGGCGGCGTCGAGCCGAGCCTGGTTGAAGTCGGCCACCAGGAAATGGACCTCGGCGTTCTCCTGCTTGGCGCTGCGGTTGATCTCCGCAATGGGGAACTCCAGGCGCCGCAGCACCGACGACCGGCGATCGATCCAGAGGACCGCCTTGCCGTCGCTTCGCTCCAGCTCAACCCGGTGGCACTCGTCGGGCTCGATCTTCTCCGGCGGCAGCAGCACCGGGGGCTTCGCGCCCTGGAGAACCGTCTTCAGCGGATCCTCCGCCAACAGCAAGAGCGCCTGGATCGGAATCCACGAGAATCCCAGGGTCGGCCCCTGGGAGATGGCGTCCATGAGCACCGGGTCCTCCAGGAGCGACTTCACCGTGATCGGGCCCGGCGCCGCACGCTTGACGACCTGGCCGGGCAAGTCCTGGGCGTAGCCCCAGAAATCCTTCCCGTCGCAAACGATCACGCCGCGGTAGACGGTCAGGTGGACCTTATCCGGCCGCGACCAGGCCAGAGAGTACTGGACGGGCTTCTGCTCTACCGGCTTGCCTTTCTCCGTCGCGCTGATGCGGATCGTGCCCTGGTCGGAATAGGTCTTCGCCTGCTTGTAGGCCGCGACCATCGCCTCCAGGATGCCCTGAGCGGTGGGCGCGGGGCCGGTCGGGATGACTTCCGGGGAGGATTTCGCCGGACTGCCGCCCTGGCCGGCCGATGCCGGGGGCGTTTCCGCGGGCTGGCCCGGGTCGGTGGCTTCCGGACTCCCGCCCTTCTGGCACCCCGATCCCAACAGGATCGCCGCGCAAACCCATCCGAGGAATCCTTTCCGGCCAAGGTGCCACGTCGCCTGGACCGATCGGCTCGTCGAACCCATAACATCATCCCTGATTGGCAAGACAGGCAGTCCGGAGAATCTGTGACCGCCGATCGCTTCATTATTCGCGAACCGGGCGATCGCGTAAAGCTCGACTTCTTGACCATCGCTTTGCCGCAGCGATAAGATGGATTCCGAGGCGGAAGATTCGCTGGATCGCCCCGTTTCCGCAGTTTGACCCAATGCACGCGACGTTCCGTTTCGGAATCGACGGGCTGGTGGACCTGGAACTGGCCAACGGCACGTGGCTGGCCGAGTGTGGCACGCCCGCGGAGCCGCCGCTGGAGGACCTGCGCGCCGCAGTGGACGCCGCTCTGGCCGAGCCGCTGAGCTACCCGCCGCTGGCTCGCAGCGCAACCCCGGGCGATCGCGTGGTGCTCGTGCTGGAGCAAGCGGTCCCCCAGGCCGACGCGATCGTCGCCGGGGTGGTGGCGCACCTGATGCGGGCGGGGGTGGACCCGGACGGCATCCTGGTGCTGCGGACCCTGGCGGACGTCCAGGCGGAGGTGCCCGATCCATGCCGCCTGCTCTCGGAGGCGGTGCGATCGCGAATCACGCTCCTGACCCACGACCCGGCCGACCGGCAGCAGTTGGCCTACCTGGCCGCGGCCGAGGACGGCACGCCGATCCTGCTGAACCGGGCGATCGTCGAGGCCGACGTGGTGCTGCCCGTCGGTTGCCTCGGCGACCGCCGCGCCCCGGACTACCACGGCATCTACGCGGCGGTCTACCCCACGTTTTCCGACCACCGAACCTTGATGCGGTTCCGCTTCCCCGACCTGTTGAAGCCCAGGAAGGGACTGAAGAAACAACTGGTCAAGTCCTGCAACGACGTGGGGTGGCTCTTGGGGGTGAGCTTCACGATCCAGGTGGTGCCTGGCCCGGGGGAAGGGGTGCTCCACGCCCTGGCCGGGGAGGTCGGCGCGGTGCGGCGGCGCGGGCGGAAGCTGTACGAGCGGGCCTGGGTTGGGTCGGTGCCGCGCCGGGCGAGCCTCGTCGTGGCGGCCCTCTCCGGGGGCCCCCCGCGCCAGACGTGGCACGACGTGGGCCGGGCCCTGGCCGCCGCCACGGCCCTGGTCGAGGAGGGCGGCGCCATCGCGCTGTGCTGCGAACTGGCCGCCGAGCCCGGTCCCGCCGTCCGGCAGCTCGCCGATTCCGGATCGCGCCGGGATGCGATCTGCCAGATCCGCAAGGACCGCCCCGAAGACGCCCTGGCCGCCGCGCAACTGGCCGACGCCCTGGACCGGGTCCACGTGTACCTGCTCAGCCGGCTCGACGACGCCCTGGTCGAGCAGCTCGGCGTAGTCCCCCTGGCCCGGCCCGCCGAGCTGGTCCGCCTCGCACGCCGGCACTCGTCCTGCATCGTGCTGTCGAACGCGGCCCGGGCCACGGTCACGGCCGAGGCGGATTGATCGAGCGGCGGGGAAGGAGTACGCTGTCGGGCATGTCCACGGTCGCCTTGCGCATTCGCGAGAACAATGCCTCGGTCCGAGGGAAGATGGCCGAGGCCGCCGCACGCAGCGGCCGGACGCCCGAGGCCGTCCGGCTGGTCGCCGTGACCAAGTCGGCCGGCGAGGCGGAGGTCCGCGCGCTGGTCGAGGCCGGATGCCTCGTCCTCGGCGAGAGCCGGCCGCAGCAACTTTGGGACAAGGCGGCGCGACTGGCCGGCTTGCCGGTGCGCTGGCATCTGGTCGGCCACCTCCAGCGGAACAAGGTCCGCCGCACGCTCCCGCTGATCGAGATGCTCCAATCGGTCGACGGTGCGACGCTCGCGGCGGCGGTCGAGCGCTCGGCGGCCGAGCTGTCGCTTCGGGTGCCGGTGCTGCTGGAAGTGAACGTTTCCGGCGAGGCGGCCAAGCACGGCTTCGCCCCGGACGAGCTCGCGCCGTGCCTCGACGAGCTGGCCCGGCTCGAGCACGTCGAGGTGCGGGGGCTGATGTGCATGGCCGCCCTGGAGGGCGGGCTGCCGGCCGCCCGACGCGACTTCGCCGCCCTGCGCCGGCTAAGCGACCGCCTGCGGGCCTCCTGCCCGGAGGGCATTTGCCTCGACGACCTCTCGATGGGCATGAGCGGCGACTACGAGGTGGCCATCGAAGAGGGGGCGACGATCGTCCGCGTCGGCTCGGCCCTGTTCGAAGGAGTCGGTCCGTGAGCCCGCCGGAGCCCCACGCCCAAGGCGCGATCCTGCCGGTCCGGGCCCGCGCCGGCGCACGCCGCAACGAGATCCGCCGGGACAAGGACGGCGTGCTCAGGGTATCGGTGACCCAGGCCCCCGAGAAAGGCAAGGCCAACAAGGCAATCATCGCCTTGCTGGCCAAGGAGTTAGGGCTGCGCAGGTCGCAGATCGAGTTGGTCGCGGGGGAGACCTCGCCCCAGAAGCGGTTCCTCGTCCACGGGCTTACCGCCGAGGAATTGGCCCGGCGACTTGCCACGCTCACCCCTCCAGAAGGGCCGGCCAGCTAGATAAGCGTGCGTGATCCCGGGAGGATCGTCCGTCGGGTGCCCGCGTGGAATCGTGCAAACCTTTTGGCCCAGACTCCCGCCCAGTCGGCCCTGGGAAGCGCAAACGGCTCGAAGGGGGGAGCTGTCTTGTCTGTTCGAGG
>Ga0315290_10000432_pt1 | contig 27136 bp, 16 predicted proteins | sample YL17G12_0_MG_FD_203627 | JGI IMG/M metagenome (GOLD analysis project Ga0315290, IMG submission 203627) | Sediment microbial communities from Yellowstone Lake, YNP, Wyoming, USA - YL17G12_0 | ecosystem: Environmental > Aquatic > Freshwater > Lake > Sediment | place: USA: Wyoming | collected... | reverse complement strand
AACAAGATCAAGGAGCAGGCCTTCGACCTGAACCGCGGGGGACTCAGGGAGCGGTTCCCCCGCATCCGCGGGTTCTTGGAGACCGACTGCGCCGACGGCACCGGGATCGACGCCCTGCGCGAGGCGGTCCTCCGCGAGACCGATTGCCTGGAGCATCTCCGCGACCCCTTCCCGGCAAGCTGGTTCGCCATCAAGGACCGCCTGGCCAAGGTCCGCAAGAGTTTCCTGACCTTCGAGGAGTATCGCGAGGTTTGCGGCAGGAACGGCGAGACCGATTGCCAGGCCCAGGAGACCCTGGCGGTGCACTTGCACAGCCTGGGGATCGCGCTCAATTACCGGGACGATCCGCGGTTGCAGGACACCCACGTGCTCAAGCCCCGCTGGGTGACCGCCGGGATCTACAAGATCCTCAACGCCCGGAAGCTCGCCGAGCAGAAGGGGGTGCTGCGCCTGGGCCAGGTTGGGCGCATCCTCGACCCCAAGCGCTACCCCGTGCGCATGCACGGATTCCTGTTCGATTTGATGCGGAAGTTCGAGCTCTCGTTCAGCTTCCCCGAAGCGGACGGCCGGTACCTGGTGCCGGAGCTGTTGGACAAGGGCCAGCCGGACGACCTGAGCGAGTTCCGGCCCGAGGGGGCGCTGAACTTCCAGTACCACTACCCGATCTTGCCCGAGGGGCTGTTGCCCCGGTTCATCGTGCGCACGCACGTGCTGAGCGAGGGCCAGTCGCGGTGGCGGTTCGGGGTGATCCTCGAGTTCGAGGGGAACCGGGCGCTGGTCCGGGCCGACGTGGCGGGCAAGCGGGTGTCGATCGCCGTGACCGGCCCGGTCCTCGGCCGCCGACGCCTCCTGGCCGTGATCCGCTCCGACTTCGAGGCCATCCACCGCGACTTCACCTTCGAGCCCCACGAGATGGTCCCCCTGCCCGGCCACCCCGAGGTCCTGATCCCCTACCAGAACCTCCTGGTCATGGAAGAGCAGGGCGTGGGCACGTTCCCGCAGGTCGTGGGCGAAAAGGTGCTCCAGTTCGACGTGGGGGACTTGCTCGACGGCGTGGACCTGGAGGAGGAGCGGCGTCGCGGGCCGGACGAGCTGGTGCGGGCCGAGGCCCTCCGGGTGTTTTTCAGCTACGCCCACAAGGACGAGCCCCTGCGCAACGAGCTGGAGACGCACCTGAAGCTCTTCCAGCGCCGCGGGCTGATCCAATTCTGGCACGACCGGCGGATCCCGGCGGGCAAGAAGTGGAAGGGCCAGATCGACGACAACCTCGAGCGGGCCGACGTGGTTCTGCTCCTGGTCAGCGCCGACTTCCTCGCCTCCGACTACTGCTACCAGATCGAGATGGCCCGGGCGCTGGAGCGGCACGAGGCCGGCCAGGCCCGGGTGGTTCCGGTGATCGTGCGGGAGTGCGCGTGGCACGAGGCCCCGTTCGGCAAGCTCCTGGCCCTGCCCACCGACGGCCACGCAGTGAAGAGCTGGCCGGACCGGGACTCGGCCTGGCGCAACGTGGCGGAGGGGATCGAGAAGGTCCTGAAGGAGCTTGGGAGTAACGCCCCGATAGTGCCCCCGTCCCGGCGACGGCCGCGTGGGTGGGGGTAGCGGCGGTGTGTGGCGAGCGACGGGGATCGGGGGTTACGGCCCCTTGGGTGGGGGCGGCGCGGTGGCGGCGGTCAGCGCCAGGAGGACGGGGACGCCGCGGCGATCTTTGCCGGAGACGAAGTCGATCGTGGCGATGACCGCGTCGGGCCGCGGGTTGTTCCATTGCTTCACGTAAGCCACCGCGGTCTCGCCCGTGTGTTCGTAGGGCCGCGTCCAGCCGATCTGGGCGCCCGGCAGGGGTTGCACCCGTCGCTGGCGGTAGCCGTCGACGTCGACCTCCAGGTGCAGCGGGACCTCCTCGACCTGGCCGTCGGCGTAGTGGATGACGTACTTCGCCAGCTCGTAGAGCGTCTTCTGCTTGCGCTCGGCCTCGTTGCGCGGCTGGTCGACGCGCGCCGTGTGCAGGAAGAAGAGCGCGTCGGCCTTCCGGTTCACGGGGATGCCCGTGACCTGCTCCGGCGGGTTATTGGGCACGCCGCGACCGCCGAGCATGATCGCCGTGGGCACGGGGCTGGTGGCGAGCTCGAAGACGTTGAATTTCACGCCGGCGAACACCTGGTCGCCCGTGGGCAGGTCGCGGAAGGCGAACTTCGCCTCTCCGAACCAGCCGCGCTCCGTGCGGTACTGATTGGCGTGTTTCGACAAGTCGATCGGCTGGTAGCCGAGGCCGGTCCCGGCGAGGATCGTCTTGCCGGCGAAGGGCGCCTTCAGGTTGCGGAGGATCGCCGCCAGAACCGTGCGCTTCTTGACGGCGTTGGCCGGCACTTCCTCGTTGTCCTTGAAGAGCAGGTTGCAGAGCACGATCCCGCCGCGGCCTTGCGGGTACTCGACCAGGGCGCCGATGTTCAGCATCGGGCGGACCCGCTCGCCGAAGTCCGGCGGACGTTGGGCGACGAGCGCGACGTTGTCACAGCCCAGGGTCTTCTTGCCGTTCTGTTTCTTGTCCGGCAAGTCCGTGGTCTTGGCGTGGCGGAAGGTGAAGGCGGTGCCGGCCTTCGGCGGCCGGACGTCGAGTGTGACGGGTTCGCCGTTTTCCGGCACGTCGAAGGTCAGCTTGCCGGCCTCGTCGCCGTCCGCGATCAGGTCCACCCGGCCGGTCAAGTCGTAGAAAGCGTTGCCGTCCCAGGTCCAGGACACAATCTGCTGCGGCTTGGGGAGCGTGAGCACGTACTGGTTGACCGTGGCCGGCTCGTTGCAGATGTACGGCCAGCCGTCGGGGCTGGTCATGCCGTTGACGAGGTTGTAGTGGAAATCGCTGTCCCACTTGCCGAACGGCGCGACGTCTTCCAGATCGACCACGTAGCTGAAGGTGTCGCTGGCCACGTAGTCGCCGGACTGCCAGGAGAAGATCCGCTTCGACGAGTAAAGGACGACGTCGCTGAGCGTCGCGCCGTTGAGCAACGGGTGGCGCGGCGCGGTCAGGCTGACGCGCTCCTGGCGGAAGGGCCGGATCATGTGCTCGAACCCGACCAGCTTGTTGTAGTCGTCCAGGCCGGCGGGGGTCAGGCCGTGGAGCACCAGGTAGCCGCCGGCCTGCGTGAAGGCGCGGACCTTGTCCTGCGCGGCGGCAAGCGCCTTCAGGTTGGCCGAGCTGGCCGAGACGATCGCCAGACGCCCCCGGGCCAACGCTTCCAGCGGGCCGGCCGCCGCGGTGTACCGGAGGTTGATGGCGTCCAGGACCTTGGCCAGTGCCGCGTCCACGGCGGCGGAGACGGCCACCTGCTCGAGCTTGTACGCCGCGGCGTAGTTCAGCAGGTTCACCGCCAAGGTCGCGGCGGTGGGGTTGTCCTCCAGCTTCTCGGTGACCACCGCCTGGCACAGGATCACCAGTCCGGGACCGACCGGGGTGACCAGCAGCGCGCTGCCGGAGAGCGATTCGCCGCACTGCAGGATCGACTTCGCGCCGCGCGAGGGCTTGAGGTACACGTCGCGGTAGACGATTTCGCCGGGTTCCCAGGTGAAGAAGTCCTTGTCTTTCAGACCTGCGAGGATCGGATGGGCGCCGTCGTCGGCGAAGGCGATGCGGCCGAGTTCGGCCGTCGACTCGGCCTCGGCCGGGTTCAGGCCCTGGAACCGCAGCGGATTCTTCTGTTCCAGCAGCACCACGCGACCGCCGGCAGCGGCGTAGGCCGCAAACGCGTTGGTGGTGGATTCTTCAGGCTTCACGGCATCGCGGCCCACGACCCACACCTGGCCCGGCACCGGCGGAGGCGTGAGGCTGCCAAGCGACGTGAAGGCGAGACCGCGCGTCTTCAGCCAGTCGCTGACGCTTTTTTGCGGGTCGTAGACGAAGAGGTTGCCGGCGCTCGGGCCCTTGATCGGCGGCGGTGCCGGCAATACCGAGACCGCCTTGGTGTCCCGAAAGACCTCGGTGCCCTTGACGGACAGCGTCAGCACCAGTTCGCCTTCCTGGCGCGCCGACACCGCGGGGATCGGAAGCTCGCGGTCGAACTTCTCGTTTTCGCCCGCTGGAACGTCGTGGTTCGTCGTTTCCCGGCCGACCTCCCGGCCGCCCAGCGACAGCGTCCACGTGAACGTGATCGGATCGCTGAACCGCGTACCGTTGAAGATGCCGAAGGTGCGTTTTGCCTTGCGGGCCGAGGCGAAGGTCCAGTCCCATTGCCGCACCAGCACGGCCCGCGGCGCCCAGCCGTTGTACTGGCTGCCGTCGGCGTCGGACGGCTGCTGGCAGAAGTCGCAGGCCGCCACCCCGTACCAGCGGTAGCCCTGCGAGATGATCTGCATGGCCTTGCCCACGGCCGGCCGGCTCTTGACCTTGCCCTGGAACACGTCTTCGCCGCCAAAGTAGGCGTAGGCCGTGTTCAAGCCGGCCGCGAAGAGCTCCTCGCCGATGAACCGCGGCCGTTTCTCGTCCCAGGTCCACGTTCCGCAGGGCGACTTGGCGTTGGCCTGGTAGGCCAGTTGCGGGTAGTGCCAGAACGGCCGGGTGGTGTAGTGGTCGCCGTGGATGGGCAGCGTCTGGCCGCGCGTCGCGCCGCCGCCGTCGATCATCATCGGCCGGGTCGGATCGGCCTTGCGCACGGCTTCCCACGCGCGCGCCGCGATCGGCTCCCACACGTCGAGCTGCCCCACGTTGCGGGCGTTGATGAACGTCAGCTCGTTCTCCACCGACCAGATCATGATGCAGGGGTGGTTTCGCTCGCCTTTGATCCAGGCCACGAGGTGGTCGATCCAGTTCGGTCCGAGCTGCGGGAGGATTTCCGGCAAATAGCCGATCGCCTCGCCGTCGAGGTAGCCGGTCCGGCGGATCAGCACGCCCTGACGATCCAGGTACTCCAGCGCCTCGTTCGGCTCCTTGCCGAAGAAGTTGAGCTGGCCACCGTGTTGCGGCCAAATGCGGCCGAAGCCGTAGTTGTAGACGGGACTCTTCGCGCTGGCGGCCCACTCCTGGAGCGTGGCCCCGGGAATGCCGTGTTCCGAGAAGCCCTGCCAGCTCACCCCGTTGAGCTTCATGCGGACGCCGTCGATCGTCCACTCGCGGAAGCCGAACTGCGTCTCGGCGACGTCCACCGGCTGGCCGCCGAGCCGCACGGTCGTACGCAGGCGGTAAAGATGGGGATCATCGGGCCACCACAGCTTCGGATTCGACCAGGGCGCCGCGAAGGCCAGCAACTGTCGCCCGCGGGGCTCCAGCGCGACCTTCTGCGCGGGGGCCGTCCACTCGACGACGCCCGTCTTGTCGCTCACTGCCTCGCAGAGCACTTCCCCGGAAGCGGCCGCGCTGGTGGAATTCTCGACCGTCACTTCGAGTCCCAACTCCTTGCGTGCCACCGAGGGAATGCAGAACGCGTCCGCCACGTAGGCCGGCCCGGCACAGACGAACTGCGGCGTGCCGAGAATGCCGGCCTGCGCCTGGTTCCATACCGGGTAGACCAGCCGCTGCCAGCCCTGCGAGAAGAATCGCAGCGGCAGATTGAACGTGCGACGGAGCTTCAACGGGTCCTGGGGATCGGCCTCGCGGGCGTACCAGTTGTCGCGAATGCCGACCCAGACTTCGTTCACGCCGGGCTTCACGGCCCGGGAGACGTCGATCTGGACCCGCGCGAAGGGGTTCTTGTCGAACCCACAGTAGACGCCGTTGACGTAGACGGTGGTGTTGAGGCTGTTGGCCGGAAAGACGAGGAAGAACGACCGGCCGGCCGGCGCCGCCGGCACGGCGACCTTGGTGCGGTACCACACACGGTGAGCGAACACCAGCTCCGGCACCGCGTTCTTGTCGCCGGGCACCTCGATGGCTCGCCAGTTGGCCTGCTTCGGAAGATCGCGGATTGGGGCGGCGACCGCGCCGGGTAGCCGTTCGTCATGGCGGCAGATCTCCCACGGTCCGGCGAGCTTGACGCTGGCGCGGTCCGCGAGCGTCTTCGGCTCCGGCAACTGGAACACGTTCGCCGCGGCACGTTCGTCCCGCTCCGTGCGCCAGTGGTCGTCCGGTTTGTAGGGGCCGTGGGGCGTGAACGGCCCGGCGCTGATGCACAGGGCGTCGAGTCCGAACAGCATCCGCCGCCACGAACCGTCCTTCTCCTTGGTGCGTCCCAGACGGATCTCCAGCGTATGCTTGCCGGCCGCCAGGTCGGGATCGCCCAGCTTCAGCCAGCCCGCTTCGTTCCAGAAGCCCAACTCCATGAGGTCGCTGGTCAAGTCGTCCGGCGTCACCGTCTTCCACGCCGTGCGGTCCAGCCGCCACTCGAACGGCGCGCGGGCGAACTCGAAACCGATGCGTGCCCACAGCTCCTGCCGGCCGCCCCGCGCGATCTCAACCGGATACGCGACGGTCAGTCCCGACTCCGAGACCTTTTGCGCCACCTCCCCAGGCTCGGCGCCGAAGAACAGCCAGCTTCCCCCGGACAGAAACTGCGAACGCTCGACCCCCGCGACCGTCATGCCGGCCGGCATTGCCGCCGGCGATTCCCCCTCGATCCAGACGTAATCCGCCGCACGGGCGATGCCGCCGAGCCAGGGCAAGGCGAGCCACAACAGGCCGATCGTTCGCCTCAGGAGATCGTTTCTCATGGGTGCGATAGCTTCGCCACGGCCAAGACCTTGGCGTGCCCGCGGCCCACCCACCCGCGACGGACGCATGGTCGTGAAACGCATAGGGTATCTCCCTTCTTTGAGTCTGCCAGAACGGTTGCCCTACGTTCCTTGAACGCCCAGCCGAAGGCGCCGGATTCCCGGATTCCCGGATTCGTCCCGGACGCCGGATTCCCACCCGGATTCCCCATGCGGATCACCATCGCCCTTCGACCTCCACCCGCTGTTTTCCCGTCGGCACCCGGATCGTGCCGGTGGCCGGGTCGAAGTCGGCGGGCTTCCCGTCCACGCGGGCCGAGGTCAGCCGGCCGGGGGTCCGAAGCCTCAGCCAGACCGCCTTGGGCGGGTAGCGCGTGGGCAGGTCGATCCACCCGCGCACCCCGTCCTGCGCCGCCTGGAGCCGGAAGCTCGTCGGGCCGTAGCGGGTCTGGAGCCGCTCGACCCGGATCTCGTTGCCCGGCGCCAGCCACGCCCGGGGCGCTGCTCGGCAGTAGACCAGCTCGTCCGGCTCGTCGTGGCAGAGCATGCTCAGCAGCGTGCTGCCGTAGTAGTGCAGTGCCCACGGGGTCAGATCGTAGATGCGGTTTTGCCCCCACGAGCGATGCTCGAAGGTGGTCAGGGTCTGGCGGTCGCTCTGGGTGGCCAGGAGGCTGTAGAAGGTGTAGACGGCCAGCTCGGGCTCGTCCCGGCGGAGATAGCAGGCGGCGTGCCCGGCAAAATGACCCTCGTCGGCCAGGTTCGGCGCCATGACGAAGAGGTTGTCCTCGCAGTTGGCCAGGGCCCAATTCTCCAGGGGGTCCCCGGGGGCGGCCACCCCCGACTGGAGCAGACCCACCAGCCCGCCGTCGACCACCGCCGCGTACCACATCTTCTCCTCGTGCCCTTCCGATTCGAGGTAGCCGGGCACGTAGGGGACGTACGTGCCGTCGTTCAGGCGGACCGGCTCGCGCTGGCGCGCGGCCAGGCGCAGCCCGCGGACGATCGAGCGGCGGTAGTCGTCGGCGATCCGGCGGAACTCGCGGGCGCGGGGGTGATCGATCCGCTCCAGCGCCCGGACCACCTCCTGGAACCCCATCCAGTTCACGCAGTCGGTGAAGGTGCTCGTGCCGGAGGAGCCATCGGTCACGCGCCCCGGCGGGAGCCAGCCGTAGTGGGCGGGGCGCCGGCCGTCGGGCCCCTCGCGCATCGAGAGCTTGCGCTGCGCCGCCGTCCACTCGAGGCTCCGGATCAGGGCCGGGAGCTTCCCGTCGAGCCACGCGCGGTCGTCCGAGTAGAGGAAGTACCGCGCGGCCGCCCACTGGAACCAGCCGTGGTAGTTCAGCCACAGGAAGGCCGTGTAGCGCGGCGGGGCGGTGAAGAACCCCTTCCAGTCGGTGTACGTCTTCGAGGTCTCGCTGGCCTGCGAGCCCTGCCAGCGGAAGCCCGCCTCGAGGTACTGCCGGGCCTCCTCGAAGTAGCCCCGCCGCGCAAGCCCCTCGATTCCATACGACGTGCAGTGCAGCCAGACGTTGTCGTACACCAGCGGGCTGGTCTTCAGCGCGTAATCGCCTTGGGTATCCAGGTCGCCCGTGACCAGCGTTCTCGGGTAGAGGGTCTTGAACTGGTGGACGACGACCGGTTCCGGCACGGCAAGCTGCGTCCCCTTGGCCAGCCGGGCGTTCCAGTAGTGCTTGGCGGCGGCCAGGGCCCGGGCGAATCCCATCGTGCGCCCGGCCTCGACCAGCTTCCGGTCGACGGCCACGTAAGGGATGAGCAGCTCCACCTCCTCGCCCTGGGGCACGAGCTTCACCAGGAGCTGGTCGGACGTGGCGGCGGCGATGGTCATGGCCGCACGATCGCAGGCCAGGACGATCCGCCCTTGGGCCACCAGGCAGCCGGCGTCGATCGTCGCGCTGGCCAGGCCGGGAAGGGGCAGCGGCTTGCCCGACCCGTAGTGGTCCGTTCGGATCCTGAGCCACATCGGCCCGGTGCCGCCCGAGCGGCGTGCCCGCACAAAGGCCGCCAGCGGCTCGTTACCCTTGCGGACCTCCTCGCCGGCGAGCGGATACGCCAGGGCCAGGAGGTGGAGCTGGGCGTCGCCGTGGCGCCATCGGGTATGGCAGATCGGCAGGTACTCGTCTTCGAGGGCCTGGACGACCGAGCGGTCGCCGTGCTCGCGGAACGCGGCCGGCTCGCCGGCGCCGAAGTGTACCACAAAATCCTCGGCCGGCGTGTGGCCCGTGCCCAGCGCCGACGCGGAGCTGATGCCCACGCTCCCGTTGGAGAGCACGTAGAACTCCTGGCACACGTTGGGCCAGCCGAGGAACATGCGGTGGTGCTTGACGTCGGGCATGCGGTCGCAGAAGTACCGGTAGCCGGCCTCGGGCATGGCGGGAACGGCCTGGCCGACGCGGGGCTCCAAAGCCCGGGCCGTGCGGTAGGCAAACTCAAAGGCCCGGTCGTCCTGCTTGGGCCGGGCCTCGTCGTAGCCGGTCCAGGCGAGGTACTTTTCGCTGGTCGAGCGGAACGGTCGCTTGCCGGCCGCCGCCACCTCGGCGGCCAGCGCCTCGCGCTTGGCCCGATGCGAGGCAAAATCCCCCTGCGCGCAGGCAAAGATGCCCAGGTCGTTGAGCCACACCATCGGCTCGCGCTCCAAGAGCGCGGCCGAGAGCGTGAATCCGTAGTCTGCGGCCAACTCGACGCGAAAGACACGCGGGCGGGGGCCGCGTTTCCCCGGCCCCGAGCCGGCCTCCTTCGGCACGCGCACGCGAAGGCCGTTGGGCATGCCTTCCCGGGGCGGCAGCTTCTCGACGGCCATCTCGTCCCCCCCGACCGGCACGACCCGCACCTCGCGAAGCCAGGGCCGCTGGTCCGAAGGGGCCTCCCACTGGATCGTGAAACCGTCGAAGCTTCCGGGTTTGTCCTGATCGCCAGCGACGGGCGGTCCCTGGGCCGCCGCCATCGCCCAAGCCGCCATCAAGGGGAGCCACACGGAATCACCTCGCTTTCTCTGCCCCGTTCAGGCCAAACAAGGGACCTCCCGCTCATGGTACCTTTCCCGAGTTCAGCGCACAAGCAAAAGAAGGGGACATCATGGATATTGCCGACTCTGGCTGGCTGCGGTAAGGTGTTGGGATGCGACGAACTGCCGGAGCCATTGAAGCAGGGATGATCTCCCATGTTTTCAATCGAGGGAACGGTCGGATGCGGCTTCATCGCGGCAAGGGGCTGCCTCTACGTCCGCGGCCCGTTGAGCGTCCGCGAGATTCGCTGCTCCAAATCACCGCTGGCCGCTTGGGCCTCGGTTTCACCGTCCGCGGACCCGGCCGTCCCAAGAAAACAACGGGAAATCAGTGATGTCCCCTTTTGATCTCCCCTTTTGATCTCCGGGCAGATAATCACGCTCAGGCCACCTCTGCGGAGGGGCTGAATCGTGGACGGGGAATCGGCTCGACTGCTGGAAAGTGACGCTCCACCTTGCTAACATGGGAGGACTATTGCTGCTCGGAGCGTATCTGAGCAGAGTCCAAATGGCAAGTGTTGGCTTATGCGCCAATTGTCGTGAGGCAGAGAAATGGACATCCATGTTACCTGCAAGTGCGGCAAGCGGCTCCGTGTCAAGCAGCAGCACGGTGGTCGGCAGGGAAAGTGCCCGGCGTGCGGAACTGTGCTGGATATCCCCAATCAAGGCGATCCATCTGTCAATCATGGACCGGAGGATCACCCGGGTCCCGAGATTGCCGCGCCCTCGCAAACAGGTAAGCCGGCTGTGTGTCCTTCATGTGGGAAGGGCATTACAGCTAAGGCGGTCATCTGCGTCGAATGTGGCCTTGATCTGCGTACCGGAATGAAGTTGACTAGGGAGACCACCACCCATTCGCGACCAACAGCGCGGGTAGACAGACGAAGGGGACACAAATCATGTCCATGTTGTGGAAGCAGCGACATTGCTCGCGCCCCACGCTCGTCCGAGGGGTTTGAAATCACTGCTAGTGGAAACCGAGAGTGTCAACGCTGCGGTGCTATTTGGAGACCTCCGATCTCAAGGTGGATCGCTGGGGTTTTCTTGCTCTTTGTCTTACCGATCTTTCTCGGCGACTTGGCGTTCCTCATTGTATCGCTGGTAACACTCAGCTTTGGCATGGCGTTCGGTTGCGGCATTGGTCTCTTGGTGATTCTTGGCGGTGTGGTCGTGGAAAGTGTTAGAGGTCTCTTGGGCTATCAGAGGAAACCCAAGATACTGAAGGAGCCCGAACAATCCTGAGTCCTAAGTCCCACATTCTCTGAGACGGAAAGGGAGAGAAAAGGGGGTTCATCCGGATCTTGCGTACTTCATCGCAACTCATTGCCACGTGAGAGTTTCCCGACATCCTCGATAAGCCCGTCCATCCGAGGAACGTGCGGACGGGTGCGGCGTGCGTTTTCAGAACAAAGGGGACGAGTTCCCTCCCCCGGTGGGGTTGCCGTGCTGTATCGATTGGTCGCTCTCACACGCGGAAACCCTTGACAATCGCGGGAAAACGGACATCCTCTTCGTCAGTCGGGCTCTGCTGGCGAGCAACCCGATCGAACGAAGGGAGGGCCGCGTTTTCCGCCGGGAATCGCGGCCCTTTCGCTTCACGTCTCTCCCCTTGGTTCTGAAAACGCGCCCCGGGGTTGTCGACCTTCCGGCCCCAAGTACGCTTCAGTCGGATGAACCCCTTTTCTTGCGTCTTCCGCTTGCCTCAGGGCGTGCAAGGGCCCACACTGGACCTCAAGGGAGGGGAGCAACACGCCATCGGGAGACGCGATCATGCCGAGGTTGCAACGCGGGTGGATTGCCGGAATCGGAGTCGTGGCGGGCCTCCTGCTGGCAGCGGACTGTCTGGCCGCGCCGCCGGCGGGTAAGTACTTCAAGATCAAGGTCGTCGACGACCAGACCGGCCGCGGCGTGCCCCTGGTCGAGCTCCGCACCGTCGATCAGGCCTCCTTCTGGACCGACAGCAACGGGCTGGTCGCCTTCCACGAGCCCGGGCTCATGGGCCCAAAAGTCTTCTTCTACGTCAAGGGCCATGGGTACGAGCTGGCCAAGGACGGTTTCGGATTCGCCGGCAGGGCCCTGGACGTGAAGGAAGGGGCCAGTGCCGAGATCAAGATCAAGCGGCTCAACCTGGCCGAGCGGCTCTACCGGATTACCGGGGCGGGCATCTATCGCGACAGCGTGCTCTTGGGCGAGCCGGTGCCCCTCGGCCAGCCGGTCTTGAATGCCCAGGTCGCCGGCCAGGACAGCGTCATGGCCGTGCCGTGGCAGGGGAAGATATGGTGGCTCTGGGGCGACACCAGCCGGCCGAGGTACCCGCTGGGGCTGTTCCGCGCCTCGGGGGCGACCTCCCGGGCGCCGGGCCAGGGCGGGCTCGACCCGGCCCGGGGCATCGAGCTGGACTACTTCGCCGGACCGGACGGATTCAGCCGGGCCGTGACCGCCATCGAAGGCCCCGGCCTGGTCTGGCTCGAAGGGCTCCTGGTCGCGCCCGACCTCGCCGGAAAAGAGCACCTCGTGGTCCGATACACGCGCATGAAGGACCTCGGCACCATGCTCGAGCACGGCCTGGGGGTGTTCGATTTGCAGGCCAACGTGTTTCGCAAGCAGGTGGAGTTCGACCTGAAGGAGCCGTGGCGATGCCCGCGGGCCCACCCGATTGTTCATCGGGAGGGCGGCGAGGACTATTTCCTGTTCCCCGCCCCGTTCGCCACCGTCCGATGCCCGAGGCGGCTGGAGTCGCTTGCCGACCCGGCCGCGTACGAGGCGTTCACGTGCCTGGAACCGGGCACGGCGTATGCGAAGGAGTCGGCCCGGGTCGAGCGGGGGCGCGACGGGCGCGTGGTCTGGGGCTGGAAGCGCCGGACCGATCCGGTCACCTCGGCCCAGGAGCGGGAGCTGATCGCCTCAGGCCGGCTGAAGGCCGAGGAGGCGTACTACCAGCCCAGCGACGTCGAGACCCGCAAGCCGGTCGAGATGCACTCCGGCTCGATCCGCTGGAACCCGTTCCGCGGCACGTGGATCCTGATTGCGGTGCAGGCGTTCGGCGGGCCGTCGTTTCTGGGCGAGGTGTGGTTCTCGGAATCCGACGCCCCGACCGGCCCGTGGCGATGGGCCAGGAGAATCGTCACGCACGACAAGTACAGCTTCTACAACCCGGTGCACCACGATTTCTTCGATCAAGAGCAGGGCCGGATCATCTACTTCGAGGGGACGTACGCGAGCACGTTCTCGGGCGCCCCGTCGCCGACGCCCCGCTACGATTACAACCAGATGATGTACCGGCTCGACCTGTCGGACCCGCGCTTGCCGCGGCCGTTGGGGCCGGGTGGGGCGAAACCGTCGGCGAAGAAACCGTCGGCGGGGAAACCGTCGGCTCCGGCCGACGGCTAGTTCTCTTGCCCCCGGTAGCCGTCGGCGGAAGCCGACGGTTGGCTACTTATCGAGCTTCTTGACCTTGAGGTTGCGGAAGTAGATCGGCACGCCGCCGTGCTTGCCTTGGAGTCCGACGTGGCCGCTGGTGGCCAGCTCGGCCATGGGCTTGCTCAGCCAGGGAGGGATCTCGGTGCCGTCGGGGTTCTTCTTGGCCGAGGTCCACTTCTTCATGTCGATCCGCGTGACCGTCTCGCCGTTGAGCATCACCGAGATCCGGCTCCCCCGGCAGGTGATGGTCATGCGGTTCCACTCGCCCGGCTTCTTGACCGTGCTCTTGGTCGCGCCCTGGTGGCCGAAGATGGCGGCACACTGCCACGACTTGGGCTGCTTGCTCCAGCGCTCGGAGAAGTCGTCGGCAATCTGGATCTCGACGGAGTTGGGGATGAAATCGTCGATGCTCGTGCAATAGACGAACACGCCGCTGTTGGTGCCGGGGGCGTTCTTGAACTCGAGGTCGACGATGAAGTTCTCGTACTTCGCCTTGGTCCAGATGCACTGGTCCTCGGTGGCGGTCAGGACGCCCTCGCTCACCGACCAGACGTCCTTGGGGTAAGTGGCGTTGGAGAGGTCCGTGGCGAAGAGGTTTTCCCAGCCCGAGGAGTCGGGATGTCCCTTGGGCGGGGCGGCCCGAAGCGCCCCCGTTGCAGCAATCGCCCCCACGCACGTCGCCAGAATCATCATTTTCTTGAGCATGGCAGTCTCCCGTTGCTCCCGGCTGAAGTTGCCAACACGGCTGTTTGGACACGAGCGTCAAGTATAGTCGATGGACCTGAAGAAGTCACGGAGTCTTCGTCGCCTCCAGCGCGTACAGGCGTTTCAGGGTGGCCACGTAGAGCCGGCCGTTGGCGGCCACGGGCGTGCCGCTGATCGGATCGCCGAGGGCAATCGAGGCCAGCACCTTCTTCTCCTTGCCGGCGGCGAAGACCCAGAAATCGCCCCGCTGCGAGCCGACGTACACCTTCCCGTCCGCCGCCAGGGCGGAGGACCAGATGTCTCCTTTCAGCTCGTGGGTCCAGTAGGGCTTCCCCGTCTCGGCGTCGACGCAATGGAGCGTCCGGCCGCAGTCGCCGACGAAGACCAGGCCGTCGTAGATCGCGGGCGTGGCGCAGCAGTGGCGGTTCACCGGGTACGACCACAACTGGCCGGTCTGGGTGACGTCGCCGGCTCGGGTCGCGTCGATGCACTTCAGCCAGGCCTGGTCCTTGCCCCACCAGATGTCGCCTCCCACGGTCACGTACACCCGATCCTTGTAGAACACCGGCATGCTCTTGATGTTGCTGGGGCTCGTCCGCCGGTTGCGGATGTAGCGGTGGACGTTCTCCTTGGGGCCCGTCGGATCGCAGTCGAATCGCCAGGCCCGCTTGAGCATCTCCACCGCCCCCGTCGCCCCGGAGGGCTCGAAGGCCGCGAAGGCGTAGCAGACGCCGTCGCCGCCGCCGAAGAAGACCAGCGGCCGGCCGGCCACTTCGCCCAAGGCGGGCGACGACCACGTGCTGTGGAAGATCCGCTGGCCGAAGTGCTCGTCGTCCCGGGCCACGAGGCGGCCCGTGGCCTTGTCGACCGCGACCAGGCTCGGGGCGTCCGGCTTGTCGACCTGCTGGTGCTTGTTGTTCAGGCCGTTGCTCGTGTTCACGTAGAGGTACCGGTCGTAAAGCAGGATCGAGCCGTGGGCCGAGTCGTGGGGCCGGACGCCCGCCGCCGTGCGAAGGTCCAAGAGCCAAAGCACGTCGGCGTCGGTCTTGCCGACCTCCAGGGCGGACTGGCCCTGCGGGGTCATGTGCCGGCCCTCGTCCTGAAACGGCCCGTCGTTCCCGTTCGCCATGCCGTTCAGGTCCAGGCACATCACCTCGTCCCGGTTGCTGACCACGTACACCCGGTCCCCTTCGACCGTCGCGGGCGAGCACATCCCGGCGTTGGGCCAATCGAGGTAGATGTCCCCTTCGAGCTTCGGCACGACGAGCTGCCAGCACAGGCTGCCGTCGTCCTCGTTCAGGCAGAGCAGCACCCCGCGGTCGCCCTGGTGTTTGGGGTCGCGCGGGTCGCCGTTGTTCGCCCCGATGAGGACCTTCCCCCTGGCCACCACGGGCGTCGCGTACGACTCCGTGCCCAGCGGCACCGACCAGCGCACGTTCTTGCCGCTCGCCGGGTCAAAGGTCTCCGGCAGGCCGGTCTCCTCGGAGATCATGTTCCGCGAGTACCGCTGCCCCCACTGAGGCCGGTCGGCCGCGGCGGCGATCGCCCCAGGCACCACCGCCACGGCCAACAGGCGGGCGACCCACTTCCAGTTTGTCGAGAATCGTGCTTGCGTCATCCCAGAGGTATCCTCCACACGTGCATTCTGGTGCCGTTTTGGTGCCCTCTCCGCCGGCAGCGGCCGCCGGAGCCCGAGCCGGTGGCCGCGATAGGTTTCGAGTCGGTTGGCGGCGGCTCGGCGGCCATCCCGGCAGGACCGCGCCGGCGCGAGGGCTACTTCTTCGGGCCGAGCACTTCGGCCACCTCGGGCTCGATCGATTCCGCCCAAATTTGATAGCCCTTCGGGCTCAAGTGGAGCAGGTCGGGCATGATCTCCTTGGGAAGCGTCCCGTCGGGCTGGAGGAATTTCGGGCCGATGTCCTTGAACTTGACCGACTGCCCGTCGATCCGCCTCGATTTGGCCACGATCTGGTTCGTCTCGACGACCACCTTGCGGAGCACGTCGTCGTTGTTCGCCTCGCGGGGGAAGATGGCCAGCACGAGGACCTTGGTGTCGGGCAGGCTGGTGCGGAGCTCGCGCACGATGGCCCGAATGCCCTGGGCAATCTCGTCCGGCTTCTTGCTGCCCGCGTTGTTCGTGCCGATCATCAGGACCGCCAGCTTGGGCGAGATGCCCTTGACGTTCCCGTTCTGGAGGCGCCACAGCACGTGCTGGGTCTGGTCGCCGCCGATGCCCAGGTTCACCGCGTTGCGCGGGCCGTAGTACTCGTCCCAGGCCTTCTTGCCCCCCCCTTCCCAGCCCTGGGTGATCGAGTCGCCGATCAGCACCAGATCGACGTTCCCCTTGGCCACCCGGGCGTTCATGCTCTCGTGCCGCTGCTTCCACCAGGCGTCGTTGCGGGGGGCGGGGATGGCCGCCGCCGGAAGCGGCCGGCCCTTGCGATCCGTCGCCTTCTTCCCCTCCGCCTTCTGGGCCTGCTCGGCCGCCGCCGCCGAGGCCACCATCGCTCCCAGGACCACCACGCACGCCAGCCACGCCCAACGTACCCGTCTCATGGAATTCTCTCCTTCGCTTTGCCACCAGGTGCCAATCGACCGCTTGAGTGCCCGGACGGCCCGGACCCTGCGGAACTCAGGAGCCAGGATATCCTCCCCCCCGCACCGATGCAAGTGTGCGGGGCTTCGGGTCGTGGGTCAGTTTGAAATCGCCTGGCTCGCGGAGGGGGCTTGCCCGGGGAGCCGGGGCGGGGTATACTCGAAGCATGCGTAAGCGATCAGGGAAGCAGAAAGCCCCCCAGTAACTTGGTCGGCGCGTTCTGGACGCCGTGGTGCCAGACACCCAACCAGGTAACCTCGAGAACGCCAAGAGCCTGGCCGCGGTGGCTCTAGGTCCCGCTTGGAGGGTTGAAGGATGCGCCAGCCACGGGGTTTGAAAGTCGCCCATTACCCAACGGAGCCCTCTCTTGACTTGCGGGGGCTAGCAATCTACCATCATGTGAGGTTCCGAACTGGTCCTGCCACGCCTGACTTGCAGCGCCCTACAATTCGGTTCCGGTGCCGCCGGAGGGGAATATGGCCTTTGATGACCGCAAGTCGCTGATGAAAGAGATCGAAACGCTGCGCGGCGGACGGCGCCTCGTGGCGCTGTGCAATTTCGACCGGGAAGTGAATCCTCCCATCCCTGCCGGCGTAAGCCTCATGTTTGGCGAGAATCAGAAGGAACCGCTCTTCCGTGTCCTGAAGGAAACCCTCGAATCCGGGCAGAAGCTGGACCTGCTCTTGTACACACGAGGGGGCGACACGAACGCTGTTTGGCCGATTGCCTGCCTGCTTTGGGAGTTCGACGTTGACTTTGAGGTACTCGTGCCGTATCGAGCGCATAGTAGCGGCACCCTGCTCATTCTGGCAGCAAGGCGAATCGTCATGGCGCCTCTTGCGGAATTGAGCCCGATCGACCCCACCACCGGTAACCTCTTCAATCCCAAGGACGATGACAGCAAGAGGCAATTGGGAATCAGCGTCGAAGACCTGACGGCCTACCAGGAGTTCTTGCGGAAAGTCTTTGCGCTCGAGGGCCGGGAAGCCATTTCGGACGCTCAATACGCACTGCTGCAGCCCCACTTGCTGGCACTAACGTCAATGGTGCATCCGTTGGCCCTTGGAAACGTCCACAGGACCCTCATGCAGATCAAGTTGTTGGCCAAGATGTTACTCAAGAAGCACTACGGCGACGATCACGACCTGGAAAGCATGACGGTGAGTCTGACGACGAGTTTCCATTCGCACATGCACATGATCGGGCGCGCCGAGGCGCAAGGTATCTTCGGCGATGACCACGTTCAGTTTGCAGGCCCTGAACTGGCGGGGAAGATGGACCAGTTGCTGAGACAATACGAAGATGACTTCGCGTTGCGTCAGCCGTTCTTCATGAATCGGTACATGGAGAACGACGCGGAAAAGGAAGCTAGGTTGATCGGTGGTTGCGTCGAATCTCGAACGTGGGGCTACCTTTACGAGACGAAGGCGCGTATCCGCCAGTATGTCGCGCCTCCTCAAGGCGTGCAAATTCAAGTGCCGCCGGGCCAAGTGCCCCCGCTCATCCCAGGTCTGCCCCGCAAGTATGAATTCGAGGTGCTTTCTCAAGCTTGGGTGCGAAACAAGATGCCGATAGGAGTCACAATATGACAGCGTTCCACGAGTCCGTCTTCTTCCTTAGCACGGCGCAAGAACAGTTGGATCGGTTCTTCGGGACGGAGAAGGATACGCAACTTGTGGTGTCGCATTTTGGCCCGGACTTGATCGCTCCTGGGACATATCTCGTACAGGACGGTGCCCTTGTGCGCGACGAATGCATTCAAACGGATAACGAAACGGCAGTTGATGCCGCGCACGTGTAGATCTGCTCTTGCCTGTCCCCCGGGACATTTGCATCCGCCACCACGAGCACGAAACCGCCCCGCTGGCCTATCGCTGAGTGCCGTTGCATAGTCGCTCGCCTCTGCCGCACTACTTCATCGCCAGGGTCACGCGCCGCCGCTCTCCGGGCAAACCAACCCTGCCGGCGTGGCAATCCCAAACTCTCCCGCTACCGGGGCTTCGGGTGCGGTTTCCCAGCGGGTTGGCACACGGTACAATGAACCGGACCGAGCGGGCAGGCCGCACAAGGAGCATCCCGTGCAAGGGTTCGTGAGATCGGACGGGCGTAAGGGCATCCGCAACGTCGTGGCCGTGGCGTACCTGGTCGAGTGTGCCCATCACGTGGCCGGCCAGATCGCCGGGCCGTTCCGCGATCGGGGGGTCCACCTGATCGGCTTCCCCGGCTGCTTCCCCAGCGCCTACGCGGCGAGAATCATGCGTCAATTGGGCACCCATCCCAACGTCGGGGCGGTGCTCCTGGTGTCGCTCGGGTGCGAGAGCTTCGATCGGCGGAGCCTGGCCGACGCGATCGCGGCCAGCGGCAGGCCGGTCGAAACCGTCGTGATTCAGGAGATCGGCGGCACGCGCAAGGCGGTTCAGGCGGGCCGGGCCTGGGTCATGGAGGCCCTCGGCAAGCTCGCCGCCACGCCCCAAGGCCCGATGGACCCAAGCGAGCTGGTGGTGGGCACGATATGCGGCGGGTCGGACGCCACGAGCGGGCTCACCGCCAACCCCGCCGCCGGCCGGGCCTTCGACCTCCTCGTCGAGCGCGGCGCCACCTGCATCTTCGAGGAGACCGGCGAGCTGATCGGCTGCGAGCAGTTCATGGCCCGGCGCGCCGCCACGCCGTTGTTGGGACGCCAGATCGTCGCCTCGGTCGAGAAGGCGGCAAGGTACTACGCCACCATGGGCCACAGCAGCTTCGCCCCCGGAAACGCCGAAGGCGGGCTGACCACCATCGAAGAGAAATCGCTGGGCGCCTACTCGAAGAGCGGCAAATCGGTCATCTCCGGCCTGATCAAGCCGGGCGACGTCCCGCCCCGCGGCGGCCTCTACCTGCTCGACGTCGTGCCCGACGGCGACGTCCGCTTCGGCTTCCCCAACGTCTCCGACAACGCCGAGATCGTCGAGATGATGGCCTGCGGCTGTCACCTGACGCTGTTCACCACGGGCCGGGGCTCCGTGGTCGGGTCGGCCATCGGGCCCGTGATCAAAATCTGCGCCAACCCCGACACCTACCGCCGCATGGGCGAGGACATGGACGTCAACGCCGGCCGGATCCTCGAAGGCCGCGCCACCCTGGATGAAGTGGGCCAGGAGATCTTCGATCGCGTGCTGGCCGTGGCCGGCGGCACGCCCAGCCTCTCCGAGGATCTTGGACACCAGGAGTTCATCCTCACCTACAAGTCGTTCGAGCCGATCGGCCCGGAATGTTTGCCGGTCTACTGAGCCCTGCGTTGATTGGGGAACAGGCGTGCGTCTCAAGGCCCGGGGGTTGCAACCCCCGGGCTTTGAAGGTGTTCCACTCTCAGCGCAACCTCCAATAAGTGAAGTGGTTCCCCCAGCACACAGGATGCATTACTATGGGAAACGACTCGCAGAAACCCGCCGCCGGGGATCTCCTGGCTCAGGTGCTGTGCCCGGCCGACCTGATCGCCTACCAGGAGGGGGCCGTCGTCAGCCGCACCCTGCTGAAGAAGCCCACCGGCACGGTCACCCTGTTCGCCTTCGACCGCGGTCAGGAGCTCAGCGAGCACACCGCCCCGTTCGATGCCCTGGTCCACGTGCTCGACGGCGAGGTGCAGATCAGCATCTCGGGCCATGCGCACGCGCTCCGGGCGGGCCAGATGATCATCATGCCGGCCAACCAGCCGCACGCCTTGAAGGCCACCGAGCCGCTCAAGATGCTCCTGGTGATGATCCGCTCCTGACCGCCTGGCCCGGGCGCCGCGCAGCCTTGAGCATCCGATCGACCAGCCCGCCGGGCCTGGCCGGGGCGGAAAAGTCCTGCCCTTCGATGGCCGCCGGCAGCGACCAGAGCATCATGTCCTGGTAATAGTCGTTGCCGAACGTCCGCTCGCCCGTGTCCACGTCCCCACGCATGATGTTGGGCATGTCCCACGTGTATCCCTGGAGGCAGACCAGGTTGTGCCAGACTTTGCGGGCCAGCTCCAGGCCGAACTCCTTCTGGCCGGCGTACATGTAGTTCATGGCCAGCATGAGGGCCTCGGGCGGGAAATAGGAGTAGGTGCCGTAGCCCTTGACCGGGGCCGGCGTGCCGTCGGGATTGGCGTAGTTGACCGCCCCGTACCTGGTCACCTTGACGTTGCACCGCTGGATGGTCTGGAGGACCGTGCGCACCCGGTCCGGGGGCAGCGCGGCGGGCAGGCCGTGGTGATCGGTAATCCACTGGCCGTCGAGCTGGTAGCCGAACACGAGGTCCGACTTCTTGCCGGTCTCCGGCTCCCAGTAGTTCCGGTAGTACGAGCCGGTCCAGAGCCGCTTCTCCATGGCCTCGGCCCCTGCCCGGAACCACTCGTCGCATTGTCGGGCGAAGTCGGCGTCGCCCGCCCGGCGCGCCACGCGCTCGACGATCCGCAGTTGCGCCAGGTGCAGCCCGCCGACGTGGGCCGTCATGCCGGCCCAGCCCGGCTCCGGCGCCTCGAACCACTCGGTGCCCTCGTTGCGGTCGGGCATCGCGATGATGCGCTCCCCGATGCCGTACCCGGGCGTGGTGCGAAGCTTCACCGTCCAGATCATGCTCTTCTTGAGCATGGGGTAAAGCTCCCGGGCGTACTTCCCGTCGGGCGTGTCCCGGCAGAGGAGGAAGCGGTCGACGATCGCGGCCAGGGAGATGCCGTTGGTCGCCCATTGGTAGCCCTTGGTGGGGGCTGCAAAGTCGATCGGCGGCGTGTTGCCCGTCACCCCGCCGAAAATCCACGGCGGCGCGCCGTCCTCGTACTGGTACCCCTGGTAGCCGCGGATCGTGGAAAGCTGCAGCTCGGGGAAGAAATAGGCCAGCGGCTGGCTGCCGTAGAAGCTGCACGGAATGCACTCGATCTGCGGGCAGCCCCGCGGACACTCGTTCATGCCGAACAGGCCGTCCTCCTCCTTCACCCAGGCCGGCAGCGGCGGCTTCTTCTGCGCCCAGTAGCCGTCCTCGGCGATCAGGTAGAGCACGTTGACCAGCGAGTCGCGCAGCCACACCGGGAGCTTCTCGTCGGTGTAGACGACCTCCTGCCACGCCAGCACGCGACTGAGAAGCGACTCGTGGCGCCGGGCGAGCAGCTCCGCCGTTTTCGCCGCGTCGGGGTAGTGCCTCGCGTACACGTGGGTGAAGGTGTTACCGGTCGTGGCCGCGTTGAAGCCGCCGCCCTTCCAGGTCGGGGCCGACCAGGTGAGCACGAACCGCAGGACCTTGGCCTGGGCCGGCTCCAGCGAGAAGTCGACCGCGGCGCACGCGCCGGGCTCTCGCGCCTGGGGCGCCGGCAGCGCATGACCCAGGGCCAGCCAGGCCGCCCGATCCGTCCCCAGCTCGCCCCCCAGCCGCACCCGATCCTCCCCGAGCACGCCCAACACGTACGACGCGAGCTTCCCCTCCACCGCAACGCCGCGGACCGGGCCGGCCAGCTCCCGCCGGCCGAAGGTGTCGGTGCCGGCCTCCGCCGCCGTGGGCCCGGGGAACGTCAGGGCAATGGTCCCGGCCTGCGCCGTGGCGCTCGCGTTGCGCACGTGCATCTCGAAGACAATGCCCGGGATCATCGAGTCCTGCACGTCGCCGGGCAGGAAGGGCGCCCACGCTCGCATCCCCACGCAAATCGGCGCGTCGGTGTCGAACTCGACGTCCAGCACGGGGTAGTGCCCCCAGTAATGGATCTGGCGGGCGGTGCCGAGGCCGCCCTGGGGACGCAGCAGGGCTGCGGCGGGCGACCCGGCCGGCCGGAAGCCCCAGCCCCACGGGCCCGCGGGATTGCGGGCGTCGCTCCAATCGCGGGCCACGTCCCAGGCTCGATCGCCCTTGGCGGCGGCAATGGAAAGGTCCACGCCGACGAAGTCGCCCACTCCCGCCTGCGGGGTCAGGCGCAGCTCGATCACGTCGCCTTCCTCGACGCGCAGGGTCAGGGCGTTGTTGGCGGCGCTGCCCTGGGCGAAGCCGAACGGCTTGGCGGACGTCGGCCCCCACGCCAACGCGCCCTGGGCGAAGGCCACGCCGTTTTTCGACAGCTCCCACCCCTGGTTCCGGCCCAAGTTCCGCGCGAGCCACATACCGCCGCGCAGCCGGACCTCGCCGGCGATCGGACTGGTCCAGCGCAACACGGCGGGGGTGTGGCAGGCCACGCGGCCGGCCGGCAGGTCGAAGCGGCTTCGTCCGAGGCTCTTGAACCATCCCGGCACGTGCCCGGTGGCGGCCTTCCACGCGGGCTGGTTGGACCCAAGATCCTCGGGGAGCCAGGCGGCCACGGAAACCGCAGCGGGCTCGCTGGCGGCGTCGGGGCGCGGGGCGCACAGGGCCCACGTCTTCCCCCCCGCCGCCAGCCCCACCAGCGGCAGCTCGATCGGCCCGCGCCGCGGCACGTGCGAGTTGAACAACGTGCAGTAGCCCAACAGGCCGCTGGTCTCGAAGTCGATGCAGCCGGTGTCGATCGCCCCCAGCGCCATGCCGTTGGTGACAGTATCTTGGAGGCGGTAGATGACGCCGCACGCCGGGCGCGAGAACCCGGCGGCCTGGAACGACACCCACTGCCGGCCGGGCAGGCCAATGGGAAAGAGCCGGCCCGCACCCGGCGACAAGGGGCCCGGCGACAAGGGGCCCGGCGACAAGGGGGCTGCCTCCAGGCCCTCCAGCGCCCCGCCCAAGGCCAGAACGCCGGCTGCCTGGAGGAAATCCCGCCGCGTCCACCTGTTGCCGCGGGCGACGTGTTTCGCAGCGGTCAGGTCGTTGGTTTCGCAGTCCATGGCAGATCGACGTGGCCGCCTCTCGCGCGGCCGGCGCCCTCCCTTGTGCATGGCCCGACGAACAGTATACAACCACCGGCGGACTGGATACACTGTGTTGGGGCGGAACTGCAATCCAAGGAGACCCAGGCATGTCGATTCGTTGCACGCGACGTCGGTTCCTCAAGAGAAGCACGGTGCTGGCAGGGGCGGTCACCGCCGGAGCGGTCTTCCGCGCGCCAGCCGTTCTGGCAGGCCCGGCGCCGGGCGCGAAGCTCGGCGTGGCGGTGGTCGGCGGCGGCGGGATGGGCGGGTACAGCGTCGAGTGCGCGCTCGGCGAGCGATTCGTCGCCCTGGCCGACGTTGACGACGGCATCCTTGCCGAGGTGATGAAGAACATCGAGAAGCGGCTCGATGGCAAGTCGCCTTTGCCGAAAGTCTACCACGACTACCGCAAGATGCTCGACGAGTGCCACAAACAGCTCGATGCGGTGCTGATCGGCACGCCCGACCATCACCATGCCCCGGCGGCCATCCGGGCGATCAACCTGGGCAAGGCCGCCTTTGCCCAAAAGCCTTTGGCGCACAACATCAACGAGTGCTATGTCCTGGCCCGGGCGGCCAAGGAGCGCAAGGTGCCCACGCAGATGGGCAACCAGGGGCACTGCGGCGAGGGGATCCGGCGCCTGTGCGAGTACATTGGGGCCGGGGCGGTGGGCAACGTCACGGAGACGCACACGGTCTTGGGGCGAAACTTCGGCGGCAGCGGCGGCAAGCCGGCCGGCAAGCCCGTCCCCAAGGGCCTCCACTGGGACGAGTGGCTCGGACCGGCCCCCTACCGCGAATACCACGAGGGCCTCCACCCGTTCCATTGGCGTTCCTGGCGGCAGTTCGGCACCGGCACGATCGGCGACATGGCCTGCCACCACTACGACGGCTTCTTCTGGGCACTCAGGATCGGCGAGGTCAAGCGATTCACCGTCGAGTGCCTGAAGCAGACGGCGGGCAGCAGCGAGATGTTCCCCCAGAACAACGTCATCCGCTGGGACGTCCCGGCCCGCGGCAACATGCCCCCGGTCAAGATCTTCTCCTACGACCACGGGGACCTGAGGCCGGAGATCATGCGCCAGACCGAAGCGAAGTGCAACCGCCAGTTCGGCGAATTCACGCTGTTTGTCGGCGAGAAGGGGCTGATCGGCAACGACGGGCGGATCATTCCGGAAGAGAAGCACCAGGCGTTCCCGCCCCCGCCCAAGACCCTCCCGCGGGCCCACGGCGGCGGTCCGGTCGAAGACCTCTTCCACGCCATCCGGCACGGCACCACGCCGTGCTCGAACTTCACCGACTCCTCGGGCCCGCTCACCGCCTTTGCCCTGAGCGGGCTATTGGCCATGTTCGCGGGGGTGGGCAAGAAGGTCGAGTGGGACGTGGAGAAGATGCAGTGCACGAACCTCCCCGAGATCAACCAGTACGTGCGCCGCGAGTACCGCAAGGGCTGGGAGGTCTGAAGCCGCCTCCCGGCTCGGTGGCACTGGCTGCTGGTCAGCCAGTGGTCGCCCGAATCGTGGGGTTGAAACGGGGACGGATGGGTGGCACGCCCTGCAAGGGCGTGGTGCGCGGGCCCCAGTGACCACGCCCTTCGCTTCGCTCAGGGACGTGCCACCCCCCGCGGACCCGAAAAGCCCCTGGTGATTGACGCTCCCGGCCCGGCGGCGGTATACTCGATCCTGCCGATTGTGCATTCAACCTCCCAACCCATCGAGGGCCCAAGACCATGTTCGTCATCAAGTCGTACCGCCAGGCGGTGATCTTCTGCGTGATCACCATGCTGTGCTGGGGATCGTGGAGCAACACCCTGAAGCTGGCCGAGGATTGGCGCTTCGAGTTGTTCTACTGGGACTACGTGTTCGGCGTGCTCTTGACGGCCGTCATCTTCGCGCTGACCATGGGGAGCATCGGGAAGGAGGGCCGCAACTTCCTGGCCGACGTGCGCCAGGCGGCCAAGGGGAACGTCACCTCCGCGTTCCTGGGAGGGATGGTGTTCAATGCCGCCAACATCCTCCTCGTCGCGGCGATTGCCGTGGCCGGCATGTCGGTCGCCTTTCCCGTGGGCATTGGGCTGGCCCTCGTGGTGGGCGTGCTGGTGAACTATCGGGCCCAGCCGAAGGGGGACGCCATCAAGCTGTTTGGCGGAGTCGCCCTGATCACCGTCGCCATCCTGCTGTGCGCCTGGGCCTACGCCCAGGTCCCCGTGGACCCCGACAAAGAGAAGGCCTCCCCGATGATCGGCCTGGGCCTGGCCGTGCTCTGCGGCCTGCTGATGGGCTTCTTCTACCGCTTCGTCGCCGCCGCCATGCCCGAGCCCAAGCCGGAGAACTTCATCAACATGCCGCCGGGGAAGCTGAGCCCCTACTCGGCCATGGTCTTTTTCTCCGTGGGCATCCTGGCCAGCCAGCTCCTGTTCAATTTCGCCAACATCCTGGGTGCCGTGACTGCCGCGCCGTTCGAGACGCCAGGGTACTTTTCCGGGAGCGTTGGGGTCCATTTGTTGGGCATCCTTGGCGGGATGATCTGGGCCGTGGGGATGACGTTCAGCATCATCGCCTTCGGCCGCGCCGGGCCGGCGATCTCCTACGGCCTTGGGCAAGGGGCGACCCTGGTCGCCGCCTTCTGGGGCGTGTTCATCTGGATCGAGTTCGCTGAGGCCTTCAAGGAATCACCCTGGGTGACCAGCCTCCTGATTCTGTTGATGTTCGCCGGGTACGTCGGCGGCCTGGCCCTGATCATCCTCGCCGGGATGAAGACCCAGGAACAGGAGGCGACGTCATGAAGCCTCCTCGCATCGTCGTGGTGGGCAGCTCGAATACCGACATGGTGGTCAAGGGCGACCGCCTGCCGGCCCCGGGCGAGACCGTCGTGGGCGGCACGTTCGTCATGGCCGCCGGCGGCAAGGGGGCCAACCAGGCCGTGGCCGCTGCCCGGCTTGGCGCCGAAGTGACCTTCGTGGCCAAGGTCGGGGCCGACGTGTTCGGCGACCAGGCCATCGCCGGCTATCGCAAGGAGGGGATCGTCACCGACTTCATCCTCCGCGACCCCGACCACGCCACCGGCGTGGCCCTGATCCTCGTCGATGGCAAGGGCGAGAACCTCATTTCCGTGGCCTCGGGCGCCAACCACCACCTCGGGCCGGAGGACGTGGCGAAGGCAGCCCCGCGGATCCGCACGGCCGACGTGGTCCTCGTCCAGTTGGAGATCCCGATGGACACGGTGGCCTTTGCCGCCCGGCTGGCCTCCGAGGCCGGGGTGCCGGTCATCCTGGACCCCGCCCCTGCGCCGGCCGGACCGTTGGATGCCTCGCTCTTGCGGCTGATTGCCTATCTCAAGCCGAACGAGACCGAGGCGGAGCGCCTGACCGGGATCCGCGTCGAGGACGAGGCCACGGCCCGCCGGGCTGCGGACAAGCTGCGGGCCGGCGGCGTCCGCGACACGATCATCACCCTGGGGGCCAAGGGGGTTTTTTGGCTCGGCCCGATGGGGTCCGGCTTCCTGCCCGGCTTCCCCGTCGAGGCCCTGGACAGCACCGCCGCCGGCGACGCCTTCAGCGGCGCCCTGGCCTGCGCGCTCGCCCGGGGCGTGTCGCTGGAAGCATCGGTCCGCTACGCCAGCCTGGTCGGCGCCTTGTCGGTCACCCGGCTTGGGGCCCAGCCGTCGCTGCCCACGGCCGAGGAAGTCCGCCGCTTCGCCTCCAAGCTGGGTATTGCGGTCGATTAACGGGGATGGGTGGCTGGGGCATAGCGCAGCGGTGCCTCAGCAATCCACCGCGGCTCACACCTTCCACGGTGCCCGCATCGGCCGGTCCAGCAGCCGGTTCGCCTCGTCGTCGTCGACGAAGGCTTCCCGGGCCGGGTCCCACCGCAGTTTCCGCTTGAGCTTAATCGCGATCTGCTGGAGGTGGCACAGGGCTTCCGTGCGGCAGGCCACGTCGATCGGCGCGGCAGGCTTGGTGCG
>Ga0315290_10000431_pt1 | contig 27156 bp, 30 predicted proteins | sample YL17G12_0_MG_FD_203627 | JGI IMG/M metagenome (GOLD analysis project Ga0315290, IMG submission 203627) | Sediment microbial communities from Yellowstone Lake, YNP, Wyoming, USA - YL17G12_0 | ecosystem: Environmental > Aquatic > Freshwater > Lake > Sediment | place: USA: Wyoming | collected... | reverse complement strand
GCCGGATTCCCGACCGCGAAGAAGCTCCACGCCGTGGCCTCCGGCCGTCGTCGGGCGATCGTGGTCGTGAACGGCGCGGAGAGCGAGCCGGCCAGCCTGAAGGACCGGCTGCTGCTGACCACCCGGCCGCATCTCGTGATCGACGGGGCGCTCGCGGCGGCGGCGGCCGTCGGGGCCGACCGGATCGAGTTCGGCATCGACACCGACGACGCGGCCAGGTCGATCGAGGCAGCCCTCGCCGCACGACGCGGCCCCGAGCGGCCGGGTCCCACGATCCGGATCGTCCGGGTGCCCCGGGCCTACGTCACGGGCGAGGAGCGCTCGCTCGTGCGCGCGATCGGCGGCGGGCCCGCGATCCCCGCGATGGGACCGCGGCCCTTCGAGCGCGGCGTGGACGGCCGGCCAACCCTGGTTCAGAACGTCGAGACCCTCGCGCACCTCGCACAGATCGCCGCGTTCGGCGCCGACTGGTTCCGCGAGGTGGGCGCCGACGACGAGCCCGGCAGCCGCCTCGTGACCGTGTCGGGCGCGGTCGAGAAGCCCGGCGTGTACGAGGTCGCCGGCGGCACCCCGATCGCGAACGTGCTTCGCGCGGCGGGCGGGCAACGCGACGACGTCGCCGCCGTGCTCATCGGTGGCTACTTCGGCGCGTGGATCGACATCGAGCACGCCCTCGAGGTTCGACTGAGCGACCCCGACCTGGCCGCGCACGGCACGGCGTTCGGCGCCGGCGTGCTCTGGTTCCTGCCGCGGGGGGCCTGCGGGCTCCGCGAGACCGAACGGGTCGCGACGTGGTTCGCGGGCCAGACCGCGAACCAGTGCGGGCCGTGCGTGCACGGACTCGCGTCGATCGCCGGCGGACTCGGCATGCTCGTGCGGGGCGGGGGGCGCGACACTGCCTCGCAGCTCCGCCGTTGGAGCGACGACGTGGAGGGACGCGGAGCCTGCCGTCTGCCCGACGGCACGGTGCGGTTCGTCCGGAGCGGCATCAAGGTCTTCGCCCCCGACATCGAGCGTCACCGGATCCACGGGCGATGCGACGCGGACCCCGCCCAGGCACTCCTCCCCCTCTACTAGAAGGACGACCCGATGCGCGACGCGACGACCCTCACCCTCGACCCGATCGCCTGCGACGGGCACGGCCTCTGTGCCGACCTGCTGCCCGAGATGATCCGTCTCGACGACTGGGGCTACCCGATCCTCGATCGCAGCGAGGTGCCGGCCGGTCTGATGGCCCACGCGCAGCGCGCGGTGACGTCGTGTCCGGTGCTCGCCCTCAAGCTCCAGGCGGTGCGGTGGGTGCGCTCGGCATAGCCGAAGCCTCGTCGGTGTCCGGGCGGGTCGCGGGAGGGGGGTCGGGCGGTCCGGCGACCGGCAGCCGCACGATGAACGTCGCACCCTCCCCCGGTTCGCTCGTCACCGACACGTTGCCGCCATGTACCTCGGCGATCGCGGCCACGATCGCGAGCCCGAGGCCCGTGCCGGCACCCTCGGCGTAGGCCGAGCGGCCCCGCGAAGGATCCGCGCGGTAGAACGCCTCGAAGACGTGCGCGGCCTCGTCGGTGCTGAGCCCCGGCCCGCGGTCGATCACCACCAGGTCCGCCCAGCCGTCAGTCGTGCCCGCACGCACGACGACGGGCGAGCCGTCGGGCGTATGCGTGAGGGCGTTCGACAGCAGGTTCGCGAGCACCTGACGGATGCGACCTTCGTCACCCACCACGGTGACCACAGCAGGCGCGTCGAGCACGATCTCCCGCGACGGGTCCACGGCGCGGGCATCCTGTGCGGCATCGGCCGCCACCCGGGCGAGATCGAACGGCTCGCGGGCGATCGGCCGGCCGCGCCCCGAGCGTGCCAGGAACAGCAGGTCGTCGACGAGCACGCCCATCCGTGCGCTCTCCTGCTCGATGCGTCGCATCGCGAGCGCGGTGTCCCCGGGATCGGCCTCGGCCCCGCGACGGAACAGCTCGGCGTAGCCGCGGATCGAGGTCAGCGGCGTACGCAGCTCGTGCGAGGCGTCGGCCAGGAACCGCCGGAGGGCCTCCTCGGACGCCCGTTGCTCGTCCATCGAATGTTCGATCCGGCCGAGCATCACGTTGAGCGCGCCACCCAGGCGTCCGACCTCGGTGCGGGCGTCGTCGTCCTCTACGCGGCGGGAGAGGTCGCCTGCGGCGATCGCGCCGGCCGTCTGCTCGATCCGCTCGAGCGGCCGAAGACCTCGCCGCACGATCGAGGACGCCAGTACCGCCATCGCCGCTAGCACCGCGAGCGTGACGAGGCCCGCGATCACGACGAGCTGGCGGAGCGTCTGCTGGACCTCGGTCAGCGGGATCGCGACGACGACCGTGTAGCCGCCCTCGAATCGTTCCGCGATCACGCGGAAGCCGGACGCCCCGACCACCGACCCCGTCGATGACAGCTGCGACTGCCCCTCGAACGACGTCACGTCAGAGGGGATCTCGGGGACCGGGTCCGCCGTGGAGCCGTAGCTGAACGTCACGTGGTTCAGCTCCTGGCCGTTCGCGTCGTACAGCACGGCGTAGGTCCCCGAAGGGACGAAGGCGTCGTCGCTGTCGCTGGGCAGCGGCACCTGGCCCGAGGGCAGGTCCGACGAAGCGAGTACCCGGCCGACCGGCGTCGCGGCAGCCCGAAGCTGCTGATCCACCCGCTGCACGAGGAAGGAGCGCAGCGCGGCGAAGGTCGCGACGTCGGCCACGATCAGGCCGGCCGCGAGGAGGACCATCAGCACGATCGTGAGCCGTGCTCGGAGGGTCACGGGGTCAACCCTCGGACGGGGGGGCCGCCAGGCGGTAGCCGACGCCACGCACCGTCTGGATCAACGGCGGCCCGACCGCGTCGAGCTTGCGCCGGATGTAACTCACGTAGGTCTCGACGATGTTCGCGTCGCCCCCGAAGTCGTAGTTCCACACGTGGTCCAGGATCTGCGCCTTCGACAGCACGCGCGGCGCGTTCTGCATCAGGTATCGGAGGAGGCGGAACTCCGTGGCGGTCAGGTCCACGGACGCGCCGGCCCGGCGCACCTCGTGCGTATCGTCGTCGAGCTCGAGGTCGGCGAAGACGAGCGGGCCGCCCTCGTCCTCGGCCCCGGCGCGGCGGAGCAGTGCGCGCACCCGCGCCACGAGCTCCTCCAGGCTGAACGGCTTCGTCACGTAGTCGTCGCCGCCGAGCGTGAGTCCGCGGACCTTGTCCTCCACGGCGTCGCGCGCGGTGAGGAAGAGGATGGGGACCTTCACGCGCGCGCTCTTGAGACGTTCGGTCACGGCGAACCCGTCGACGTCGGGGAGCATCACGTCGAGGATCACGAGCTCGGGCCGGAACTTCTCCACCATGCGGATCGCGTCGCGGCCGGTCGCGGCCGTCTCGACCTCGAACCCCTCGTAGCGCAGCGCCATCGACACGAGATCGGTGATGTTCGATTCATCGTCGACGACCAGGACCCGCGGCTCGCTCATGACGTCAGGGTAGCCGCGGATCCTGAGCGTTACCTGAGAACGCCCTGAGCGCCGATCGACGGGCGCCGGGCCGGCGCACTGGAACCGTTCAGCGGCAACTCTCCGACGCCTGCGGAGACGCTATCGCCGGACCCCACGTAACCTGGGCGGCGTGCCCGACGACCTGGCCCTGCTGCGCAGGATCGACGCCTACCTCGACGCGGTGCCGCGATCCGCGGTGCGCACCGAGGCGATCGGTCCGTTCACGCTGTTCGTGCGGGAAGGGAACGGGTGGCGCTACTACGCGCGGCCGACGCCGGGCGCCCACTCGTTCACGGCCAACGACGTCGAGGCCGTCCGATCGCGCCAGCGCGAGCTCGGACAGCCGGAAGCGATCGAGTGGGTGGTCGGCCTCGCACCGGACGTCGGGCCGGCGGCCGAAGCGGCCGGCCTCGCGATCCGCCGGATGCCGCTGATGCACCTCCCGGCCGGTGCCTCGCAGACCGTCGCGCCACCGGACGGTGTCGAGATCCGTATCGTCGGACCCGACGACGACCTCGCCACGATGACCGCCGTCGCGATGGTCGGATTCGGGAGCCCCGGGACCGACGAGGGCGAGGTCGGCGTCGAGGCGCTGCCCGATGCGGCGGCCGCCCTGGATCCCGGCATCCTCGCGTTCTCGCGCGAGCGTGTGCGCGATGGCTTCACGGTCACGGCCGGGGCCTTCGTCGATGGTGAGCCGGTCTCCGTCGGGAGCCACCAGCCCTGCGAGGGGGCCTCGGAGATCGTCGGTGTCGCCACCCTGCCAGCCCATCGGCGGCGTGGGATCGGCGCTGCGGTCACCTCCGCCTTGATCCAGGAAGCGATCGCCCGCGGGGTCGAGGTGATCTGCCTGTCGGCCGGGAGCCACGACGTCGCGCGGGTCTACGTGAGGGCGGGCTTCCTTCAGATCGGCGAGGTCGGGGCGGCCGAGCCAGCGCCCGCCTGAGCCGATCGCCTCAGATCGACCGCCCGGTCTCCCCTTCGCGCCACACCTGCTCGACGAGCTCGTTGAACGGGAGCCCCATGTGCTGCGTCCCGTGCGGCCCATCGAAGATCACCTCGTGCCGCGCGCCGAGCTCCCGCACGAGCGCCGCCGCGATCGCCTCGAACGGAGGCCGTGCGCCGCCCGTCACCACCACGATCGGGAACCCACCGCCCCGCAACGCCTGGACGTCATAGACGGCGTCCTGGGGAAGCCGTGCGTGCTGAAGTCGACGCCCCATCTCCTCGAGCGGCGGTGGCAGCGGATCGGGCCACGTCGCCGTCGGCTCGATCGCCGCGAACAACGACCTGAGCGCGTCACCCGGATCGGGCAGCGCCAACGCCTCGCGGGTTGCCCGTTCGAACTCGATCACGACAGGATCGTCCATGCCGAGCGAGATCGCGGCCGGTTCGACCAGGGTGAGCGATCGCACGGCGCCCGGGCGCCGGGCCGCCGCCAGCAGTGCCACGGTGCCGCCGTAGGACGCACCCACGAGGTGCGCGCCGTCCCCGAGCAGCTCCGCCACCACCGGAGCGTCGACCCCCCAATCCTCTGGGCGATCGGGGCTCCCCTCATAGCCGAAGCGATGCGGCGCGACGAGCCGCCAGTCCGCCGCGAGTGGGAGCTGCGCTTCGAAGGCACCGAACCCGGCGGCGCCTCCGCCGTGCACCAGCACCACGCGAGGGCCCTGGCCCACCTCATCGACCCGGACCGCGCCGGGGCCCACGATCGTCTCGATCGGTTCCGCCATGCGCCGCACCCTACCGGCTAGGGTCGAGCGCGAGGCGCCGGCCACACATGCGAGGAGGACACCCATGACCGACGACCGATACGAGCGCGGGAGAGCGCGCTTCCTGGACGTACACGACGACAAGGCGCTGGCCGCGGTGGAGGGGCTCGGCGACCTGGGGCGGACGATCATCGAGTTCATCTACGGGGAGCTCTACGAACGACCTGCGCTCTCGATCCGGGACCGTGAGCTCGCCGCCGTGGCCGCCCTGGTCGCGCTGGGCCGCTCGTCCCAGATCCCCCAGCACCTGCGCGCCTCGCTGAAGGCCGGGCTCACGCCCGACGAGCTCCGCGAGGTGCTCCTTCACACCGCCACGATCGCCGGCTTCCCGGTCGCGATGAACGCGATGTCCACCCTGAGGAACGTGCTCGCCGAGGCTGACCTGCAAGGGTGAGGCGGGCCCGTGCTCAGGCCGCGGGGCAGCCGAACACCAGCGCCGACCACGTACCGTCTGCGCGGGCTACGTCGAGGCGGGCCACGATCTGCAGGTTCCGTACGACGCGGTAGACCAGCGGGTTCGGGGGCTGCGCGGTGAGCCGCGACCGCGCATAGGCGGCGCGCTCGATCGTGTCGGTCGGGAGCACGCCGGTGCCGGCGAGGCCGTCGTGGAGGACCCCGAGTTCGTCGTCGACGAACCCGGGCGAGAGCCCGACGACCTCGTCACAGCAACCGGACGCCGGGCAGTCGGGGGACGTGCGGAGGTAGACCCGGCCGGGATCGCGCACCTCGAACGTACCGAGGGTCGCCGGGCCGGAGAGCGCGTCGGATCCCACGCAGCTCACGACCCATGGGCCGGGCGGGAGCGGCAAGGCGTACTCACCCGACGGCTCGAACAACTGCATCCGATACCCGGGGATCCCCGGCGACGCGAACGACAGCGCGGCACCGTCGTCGCCGCTGATCTTCACGGGAACTCCGCTGGAGTTCGCGTCGACGGCCTCGCCCCCGATGGAGGCGGCATCGGCGCCACAGGCGATCTCGAGTACCGGCACGGCGGCGACGGGCGACCCGGTCGCGAGGGCCGGGTCGGTGGGGTCGGGAGCGATGCGAGGCTCGAGTGTCACCATCAGCGCCACCCCCACGACGGCCGCCGCGAGGACGACCGCGAGCGCCGCGAGCAGCAGGGTCTCGACCGGGGACGAGCCGTCCTCGGCCGAGGGGATCGGGAGCCGACGCATGACGCTCCATCGGCACGGGCGAGGCCACCCCTTACCCGACCGGCCCGCCGGGGACCGGCCAGGCGATCTGGGCGATGAGCGGCGGCGGGTTCTTCTGGCCGATCTTCCCGATCACGGGCTTGGGCCTCGGGATCGCGTTCCACGCGTGGGACGTTCCCCCCGGGGCGAGCCCTCCGAGGCCCGGGTCCAGCGCGAGATGGAACGGCTCCGGTGCGGCTGACCGAATCAGTCGTCGGCGAGGTAGGCGAAGAGGCGCCGCGGCTCCGGCAGGCCTTTGAGGTCGTGGAGACCGCGATCGTCGAAGCGCAGGTCGGTCGCGTGGGCCAGGATGCGGGCGGTTTCCGACACGAGAATCTCGTTGGCGCCGGCCTCGGCCATGACCCGTGCAGCCTCGTGCACTGCAACGCCACGGACGTCGCCGCCCGCCACCTCCACCTCACCCACGTGCACCCCGGCTCGGACGTGCAGCCCTTCCTCGCTCGCGACCAAGCGGATCGATGCGGCGCAGTGCAAGGCGGCCGCGGGCCCGTCGAACGCGGCGAGGACGCCATCTCCCGTGGTGGTCACCTCTCGGCCGTGGCACCGCTCGAGCTGTCGCCGGATCGCCACGAAGTGCCGAGAGAGGAGTTCGTGCCAGGCGGCGTCACCGAGGCGCACCGCGGTCGCGGTCGAGTCGACCAGATCCGTGAACAGGAGCGTCGCGAGCACCCGGTTCTGCAGGCCCGTCCGGAACCCGGTCCAGGTCTCGATCCCCGACCATTCGATCATCACGCAGGACTCGTCGCCGATCGTGTAGCCGTCGTGGCCCGCGGGGCAGTCGTATACGTCGCCCGGCCCCCACTCGAGGACCGTCCCGTCGCGCAGCACGGCACCCTGGCGCCCGGAGATCACCACCCCGATGTGGCGCGCCTCGCACCAGTCTCCGCCGACGATCGGCTGCATGTCGGTGGACCAGCGCCACCCGACGTCCTGCGTCGCCCGGCCGACGGTGTAGTCGCCGATGTGGACCAGGTCCTCGACGACCCCGGGCATGCGGATCGACTCGTCGGGGTCATCCAGGTTCTTGGTGTGCGTCCGCGTCACCCCAACATCGTGGCGTCCTCGCGACGCCCGGTCAACGCCGGGCGAGGTTCCCGCCTTCGTCCACCCCCGCCGCCGCCTATCCTGGGCGGGTGAACCTGATCCGACTCATCACCCCGCTCGACGATCTGACGGCGCCCGTCCTCGTGGGCGCGTTCGACGGCTGGATCGACGCCGCCGGCGCGGCCTCGGCAACCGCCGATCACCTCGCGTACGGCGCCGACATCGCCGCAACCTTCGATCCCGACGCGCTTTTCGACTATCGCTCGCGCCGGCCGGTGCTCGACGTGGTCGACGGGGTACTGAGCCGCCTCGACTACCCGCAACTCGCGATCCGCAGGCGGAAGCTGGGGGGCCGCGACCTCCTCGTTCTCCATGGCGCCGAACCCGACTTCCGCTGGAAGCAGCTCGCCGACGACGTGATGGAGTTCGCGCTCACCCACGGCGTGGTCGAGTGGGTGAGCATCGGCGCGGTCCCGGCCGCGGTGCCCCACACTCGCCCGGTGCCAGTGTTCGCGACCGCCTCCGACGCGGGCCTGTTGCGCCACGGTGAGACGCAGGGGCCCGAGGGCCTGTTGCGCGTCCCGGCGGCGGCGCTCAGCGTCGTCGAGATGGGGGTGAGCGGCGCCGGGATCCCGACCACCGGGTTCTACGCGCAGATCCCGCCCTACGTCGGCGGGCCCTACGCCGCGGGCACGATCGCACTGGTCGAGCACATCGCCCGCCACCTCGAGATCGACGTGCCCCTCGGCTCGCTGATGGACGAGGCGAACGCCCAGCGGATCGGGCTCGACAGCGCCGTGCAGTCCCAGGACGAAACCCGCGACTTCGTCGCCCGCCTCGAGGCCCAGCAGCCGGAGGACGGCATCCCCTCCGGCGACGAGCTCGCGACCGAGATCGAGCGGTACCTCCGCGACGCCGGCGACGACCCCCGGTAACCGCGCGTGGCCCCGTCGCTCCCCCTGATCCTGCTGCCCCCCTCCGAGGGCAAGGCGTCCGGCGGCGAGGGGCAGCCCTGGTCGCCCGGCACGATGGTGCTCGACCTTGACGACGGTCGCGCGGTGGTGCTCGACGCCCTCGTGCGCGCGATGCGCGGGAGCGAGGCGGCACGCGGGAAGCTCCTCGGCGTGAAGAGCTCGGCACTCGCCGCGGCAACCGAGGCCGACCGCCACGCGCGCTCCGCGCCCACGATGCCCGCGATCGAGCGGTACACCGGGGTCCTGTACGACGCACTCGACCACCGTTCGCTCGGCGCCACGCGGCGGCGCCGACTCGATGCCTCGGTCCTCATCTTCTCCGGGCTCTGGGGCGCCGTGGCACCGGCCGATCCGATCCCCGACTACAAGCTGAAGATGGGGGCGAGCCTCCTGCGGCTCGGGAAGCTCTCGGCCTGGTGGCGCAACGACCTCTCGGCGGCGATCGCCGAGCGCGCCGCCGGCCGCACCGTCTGGAACCTGCTCCCCCAGGAGCACGCGGCTGCCTGGGAGGCGCCGGGCGGTCTGGCGCAGTACTCGGCGAGGTTCCTCGAACGACGCGCAGATGGATCGCTCGCCGCGGTCTCACACCGGAACAAGTTCCTCAAGGGGGCGCTCGTACGCTTCCTGCTCGCCAACCCGGGCGCGGGCCCCGACGACCTGAGCGGATGGGAGCTCCCCGTCGGCTACCGCTTCGACGCCGCCCGCACCGAAGACGACCGGGGCGCCACGGTGCTGACGTTCGTGGGCGCCGCCGTCACGGCAGGTCGTAGCTCCATTGCTGGGTGATCTTCCCGTCCGCGATCTGGAGCACGAGGAGCCCCGAACCCCGGCCAGCACCCGTGTACCGATACACGGCCGCGACGTAGGAACCGCTATGCGTCACCGAGACGTCGCCCGTTCGGACCATCGTGAAGTCGGGCCCGGCCGCCTTCGCGTCGGCGATGATCCCCTGGAGCCCGGTCACCTTGGTCCCGTCGGCGTGGACCACGACGGCGTCGCGCGCGTACGTGGCGGCGAACTCGGAGGGCGTGCCCGAGTCCCACGTCGCCACCGCCTGATCCATCAGCCGCACGGGCGCGCTGGGCCGCAGGCGCGGCACGATCGTCAGGATCGCCAGCACCAGGAATGCGGCGGTCATCACCATCAGCCCGGCCACCAGCCATGGCATCGAACGAGGGGGGGACGACTCCGCCTGCGGGATCTGCTTCACGGCGGCGGGGCCCTTCGCCTGGGCCGCGGCCTGGGTCGGTTCCTCACGGAGCGTCTCCATCGCGGTTCACCTCTCCTCACGGTCGTCGGTAGGGACGGTCGATCGCTTCCATGAGACGCCACTGCGGGTAAACGTCACCCCAAGGCACGGGCAACGGTGGGGCATGATCCCGCGGGTCACGCCCGAGTTGGCCACGCGCCGCGGCCGCGTGCTAGCGTCGCGGACACAACGCGTCGCGGAGGCGAAGCCGGTCAGATTCCGGCGCTGTCCCGCAACTGTAGGTCCACCGCCCGAGTGGACGAGCCAGGCCGCCCTGCGCGACGCACGGCCGAACGACCCTCGTGGACAGGGGATCGCGCCGCCGGGCTTCACGCCCCGACGTCGACCCTCCCGTGTTCCTGGGGGTTCGTTCTATTGGGCGCGCGGACGTCCGGAAGGGAGTCGACCCTATGGGCTCGACCCGCACGAAGATCCTCACTCTGCTCTCTACCGGCGCGCTGCTGCTCGCCGTCCCGGCGTCGGCGTTGGCCGCCACCGACCTCGGGCGCGCCGAGGGCGGCCTCGGATACATCGCGTCGCGGCAGAAGGCGAACGGCTCGATCCCTGCGTTCTCGCCGATCGGCTCGACCGCCGATGCCGTCCTCGCGGCCGTCGCCGTCGGACAGGGCCGCGGCGTCGTCAAGGACGCGCTCGGCTACCTGAGCCGCCAGGTAGAGACCGGGAAGGTCGACGGGGTCGGCCTGCGGGCCAAGGTCGTGCTCGCCGTGAGCGCCGCCGGCCGAGACCCCAGGGCGTTCGGCGGCACGAACCTCGTCGCCGCGCTGCGCGGCACGATCTCGGGCGGCAGGTTCGGCACGGCCGCCGTGTTCGACGACGCACTCGCGACCCTGGCCCTCGAGAGCGCCGGTCTGAAGCCGTCGCTCACGGTCACCGACTGGCTCCGGAACGCCCAATGCCCCGACGGCGGCTGGGCGTACGACGAGCCCTACAGCGCCGCGACCGACGACGGCTCCTGTTACGACGGCACGCCGGGCGACTACTTCACCTCGGACTCGAACACCACCTCGTACGTCGTGCAGGCCCTCGAGGCCGCGAACCGCGCAACCTTCGTCGCGGACCCGTTCGCCTTCTTCGACTCGGTCCGCGACGACGCACATGGCGGGTGGAGCTACTCGGCCGGGTTCATCGTCACCGACGCGAACTCGACCGCGCTCGTGCTGCAGGCCTACGCGGCGGCCGGCGGCCCGGTGCCCGCGGGCGGCCGTACGGCGCTGCGGGCCCTCCAGCACCAGCGATGCGGCGCATGGGCGTACTCGTACGACGGTGCGAAGCGTGGCGTCCCCGACGTCGGCGCCACGATCGGCGCCGTCCCCGGGCTGTTGCTGAAGCCGCTCCCGTTCACCGGCCCCGTCATCGGACCGATCGCCACGGCGATCCCGGCCTGTGTCTCGCCCATGCGACCTAGCCGATGACGATGCCGCGGCTCCGCTCGCTCGCCGCCGCGCTGATCCTGACGCTTCCCGCGTTCGGGCCCGCCATGGCGGGGACGGTGAGCGCATGCGCCGCCGAGGCTGCGGGCACGCCCCATGCGGCGCTCGTGGTCGACAACGGGGCTCGCACGACGACCTACTGCGTGGCGCTCGACGACACCACAGTGAGCGGCCTGCGCCTGATCCAGCTCGCCGCACAGCAGTACGGGCTGCAGTACCGGCTCGGGTTCGGGGGGCAGGCTGTCTGTCAGCTTGACGGCGTGGGGCCGGGCGGCGGCGACTGCTTCGCCGACTACCCCGACTACTGGGGGTACTGGCACGGCGACGGGAACGGGGGATGGAGCTGGGCCGGATCGGGGGCGGCGTCGGCGTCGGTCGGCGTCGGCGACATGGAGGGCTGGGTCTGGGGGCCGGGCGACTCCGGCACGACGCATGCTTCGCCCCCCGCACTCGCGTTCGACGACATATGCGAGGCCGCGCCCTCCCCTTCCCCCAGCCCCAGCCCGAGCCCGCCTCCCTCTGGGGGCGGCGGGGGTTCAGGTGGTGGGGGCGGCGGCGAGGACGCAGGCTCCGGTGATGCCGGCGCGGGCACACCGAGCGCGAGTCCCACGCCGCCGCTGAGCGACGGACCGTCCACCCATGCGAGCGCGCGCGCCACGCGATCCGCATCGGCGACGCCCACCGTGAGCGACGGCCCCGAGATCGTGGAGGCGAGTCCGGTGAGCGCCCTGGCCGCCGCGGCATCGTCGGGATCGGGCGGTCCCCCCACCGGCGCGCTGATCGCCCTGATCGCGGTAGTCGCGTTGGGAGCCGCGGGCGGGCTGACGCTCAGACGGAGGCGCGCACGTGAGGGGCCGTAGCGGCATGCATCCCGGTGCGTGGATCCTGTGGGCGACCTGCGCCGGCATGGTGACGTTCACCACGACGAACCCGTTCTACCTGGCCCTCATCGTGGCGGTGGCGTTCTTCGTGTACGCGGCACAGAGGGTTCCGGGCCCGACCGCCCGGTCGTTCCGCGTGTTCGCGATCGCCGGGCTGATCACCCTGGTCGTGCGCACTTCTCTCGTCTTCCTGGGCACCGTCGACGCGGGGAACGTGGCGTTCGCGGCGCTCGAGGGCGCCCGCCTGGCCACGCTGCTGATCGTGTTCGGGACCTTCAACGCGGTGACAGATCCGTTCGGCGTCGTGCGCCTGGCCCCACGCCGGTTCCATGAGCCGGCGCTCGCGGCGGCGCTCGCGCTATCGATCGCACCCCGCACGGTCGCGATGGTGGGCCGCGTCCGCGAGGCGCAGACGCTCCGCGGGATCCCCACCTCGTGGCGGACCCTCCCGTCGCTGGCCGTGCCGGTGCTGGAAACCGGGATGGAAGAGGCCGTCACCCTTGCCGAGAGCATGGACGCGCGTGGCCACGGACGCGGCCGTCGGACGCGGTACCGCCCTGCCCACTGGACCCCGGCCGCCGTCGTGGTCTCGGTCGCCTCGGTCGTGGCGGCAGGTGTGTTCGTCGTCGCCGCATGGACGCAGCGGGGCGATCTGCACCCTTCGACCTCGCCGCTCGCTTGGCCGCAGGTCCAGCCCGCGCTCCTCGCCGCGATCGGCTTGCTCGCGCTTCCGGCGTTCGCGCCCCGCCCCCGGGAGGAGCCATGACGGAGGCGCTCCGCGTCGACGCGGTCTCCTTCCGCTATCCCGACGCCGCCCGGCCCGCGCTCGTCGACGTGACCCTCGAGATCGAGGAGGGCACATTCGCCCTGGCGGTCGGGCCCACCGGCGCCGGCAAGTCGACGTTCCTTCGCGTGGCGAACGGTCTGGTCCCCCACTTCACCGGCGGCTCGTTCACCGGACGGGTCCTCGCCGCAGGCCGCGACACCCTCGCCTATCCGCCACGCGCGCTCGCCGACGCGGTGGCCTTCGTCCCGCAGGACCCGGGGGCGTCCTTCGTGCTCGACCGCGTCGAAGAGGAGCTCGCCTACGGGATGGAGAACCTCGGTGTCGACCCGGCCCACATGCGGCGGCGGGTCGAGGAGATGCTCGACCTCCTCGACATCGAGCCGCTGCGCGGACGGAGCGTCCGATCGATCTCGGGTGGAGAACGGCAGCGCGTCGCGATCGCGGCCGCACTGGCCGCAGGCCCGAGGATCCTGGTGCTCGACGAGCCGACCTCGCAGCTCGACCCCCAGGGGGCGGAGCACGTGTTCGCCGCCCTCCAGCGGCTCGTGCACGACCAGGGGATGACGGTGATCCTCGCCGAGCACCGGCTCGAGCGCGTGGCCGGGCAGGTCGACCTCGCGCTCGGGTTCGATGAGGGGCGCGTGACAGCCGGCGACCCCGCCGCGGTGATCCGGCGCCTCGCGATGGGACCGCCGGTTGCGCGGCTGGGGCGGCTCGTCGGTTGGGATCCCGTCCCGCTGACCGTCCGCGACGCGCGGCGGCTCGCCGGGGCGCTCCCGGCGCGCCTGCATCCCGTGACGCCGGCGCCCGGCGACACGCGGGTCGAGCTGCGCCGCCTCTCGGCCCGGCACGGCGATGCCGGCGCCCTCCGCGACGTGGACCTCATCGTCGGCGAAGGCGAGATCGTCGCGGTGATGGGCCGCAACGGCGCCGGCAAGACGACGCTGTTGCGTTCGATCGCGGGAGTGCACGCGCCGGCCTCCGGAACGGTCCAAGTGGGTGGCCACGCACCACGGCCGGGGATCGACGCGGCGCTCTGCCCCCAGGAGCCCGAGTCCGTGCTCTTCGCCGAGACCGTCGCGGGCGAGGTCGCCGTCACGCTGAAGGCGCGCGGGATCGACGGCGTGCGGCCCGAGGCCGTCCTGATGGAGCTCGGGATCGCGGATCTCGCGGCGCATCACCCACGCGACCTCTCGGCCGGGCAGCGGCTCCTCGTCGCCACCGCCGCGATCGCCGCAGGACAGGCCCCGGTGCTCCTGCTCGACGAGCCTACGCGGGGGCTCGATCCGGAGGCCAAGGAGCGGCTCGCTCGGTTCCTGAGGTCGCACGCCGCGGACGGCGGCACGGTGCTGTTCGCCACGCACGACGTGGAGCTCGCCGCGACCGTGGCCACCCGTGTCGTCATGCTCGCGGGCGGCGAGGTGATCGCCGACGGCGACCCGGCGTCGGTGCTCGGCGACTCGCACGTCTTCGCGCCCCAGATGACCCGCGCGTTCGGCCCGGGATGGCTCACGCCCGAGCAGGTCGCAGAGGCCCTCGCGTGAGCGCCGCCACGACCGCGCGGCCGATGAGCGTCCGCACCCTGACCGGCGGCTCCCGTCTGCGCGCAGGTGCCCTGATCGTCCTGAACGTCGTCGGGTTGATGGCGTTCCTCTGGCCCTTCGCGCTCCCCGCGTTCACCGGTGGGAACGAGAACCATCATGCCGACGGGCCTGTGATCCTGCTCGTGCTGCTCGTCTGTCTCGGGACGCTTCTCTTCGTGGAGCTCGGCCGGGGCGGGATGGGGCCCAAGGCCGTCGCCCTGCTCGGCGTGCTGGGCGCCACGATGGTCGCCCTTCGGCTCCCCGGCTTCGTCGCGGGGTTCAGCGCGATGTTCATCATCGTGCTGGTGGCCGGGAACGCGTTCGGACCGTCGTTCGGGTTCCTGCTCGGCGCGGTGGGCACCTTCGCGAGCGGGCTGTTCATCGGCGGGCTCGGACCGTGGCTGCCGTTCCAGATGGTGGCGGTCGGCTGGGTCGGGATGGGCGCGGGACTGTTGCCCCGCACCGGTTCATGGCGTGTGCGGATATGGGCGCTGGCCGCGTACGGCGTCGCAGCCGGGTACCTCTTCGGCGCCCTGATGAACCTGTGGTCATGGCCGTTCCTCACCACCGGATCGGCCGTCAGCTGGAGCCCCGACGCGACCGCCGCGGAGAACCTCCGCCACTACCTGACTTTCTACGCGGCGACCTCGTTCGTGTGGGACACGTTCCGCGCCGTGGGCAACGGCGTGCTGGTGCTCGTGCTCGGCAGGCCGCTCCTCGGCTCGCTCGACCGGGCGGCCCGGCGGATGCGACTGGAGGTCGGCGGTGATATGAACGTGACGCCGGCGCCGTCGGCCACGAGGGAAGGAGCCGTCGATGTCGAAGATCCCGCCCCAGTTCTGGGAGCACCCCGAGGCGTTCCCGTCGGACGGTGACGCCGAGGAGCACCGCCACCACGAGAAGCACGAGGAACACGAGCACGGCGAGGGATGCGGTCACGAGGCGGTCGAGCACGGCGATCACGTCGACTACGTCCACGACGGTCATCGCCACTGGTGGCACCGCGACCACTGGGACGAGCACTGAGCCCCGAGCCTGAGACCCCGGCGACGCCGCTCGGCGCCCCGTCCGACCGGGCGCGCGTGCGCCGGCATCCCGAGCGAGGCGACTACGACCTCGAGGTCGTCAGGCAGATCCTCGACGAGGCGCTGATCGTGCACATCTCGTGGGTCGATGACGACGGGTCCCCGCGTCTGATCCCGACCCTCCACGCGCGCGTCGGCGACACGCTGTACGTGCACGGCTCGCGGGCCTCGCAGACGATGCGCGCGCTCCGGGGCGGCGCCGAGGTCTGCATCGCGGCCACGATCGTCGACGGCCTCGTGTTCGCGCGATCGCTCTTCCATCACTCGATGAACTACCGCTCGGTCGTGATGTACGGCCGGGGGCGCGAGGTCACCGAACGCGAGGAGTTCGACGCGATGGCGCGCGCGCTCGCCGACCACGTCGCCCCCGGGCGGGGCGCCGAGGCGCGCCTGCCCACCGAGGACGAGTTCCGCCAGACGATGATCCTGGCCGTGCCGATCGAGGAGGCCTCCGCGAAGATCCGCAACGGCCCGCCGGTCGACGGCGAGGCCGACCTGGGCTTGCCCGTGTGGGCCGGGGTCCTGCCGATCGGCCTCGCGACGGGGATCCCCGAGCCCGACGCCGCGCTCGGCGGCGGCATCGATGTGCCGGCCTACCTCTCGGACTACCGCCGGCCGAACGCGTGAGCGACGCCCCCGACGCTCGCTCCCTGCGAGCGACCCTCCGGGCGCTGCCTCGCGAGGTCTGGATCCTGTTCGTCGGCGCGTTCGTGAACCGGCTCGGCACGTTCGTGCTCCCGTTCATCACCCTGTACCTCACGGACCGCGGGTACTCGGCCACCCAGGCCGGACTCGGACTCGCGGCGTACGGGCTGGGGGCGACCGGCGCGCAGGGTGTCGGCGGCCTCCTCGCCGACCGCATCGGGCGGCGCAACACGATCGTGCTCTCGATGTCGGGCGGCGCGGTCCTCACGCTCTCCCTCGTCTGGGTCGACGGCCTGCTGGGGATCGTGGGCGTGATCCTCCTCCTCGGATTCGTCGCCGAGCTGTACCGGCCGGCCTCGAGCGCGCTCGTGGCCGACCTCGTCCCCTCGGAAGATCGCGTCGCGGCGTTCAGCGCTTACCGCCTGATGCTGAACATCGGGTGGGCGTTCGGCCTCGCGCTCGCGGGACTCCTCGCCCAGCGTTCCTTCGACCTTCTATTCGTCGGCGACGCGATCACGTCGGGAGCCTTCGCCGTGATCGCGCTCGTCGCGCTCCCGCACGGCACACGCACCACGAAGCAGGAAGAGCGCCGCCTGGGGTCCGCCGGACGCTCGATCGCCGCAGACCACGGGTTCCAGCTGTTCCTCGGGGCAGTGTTCCTGACCGCCGTGGTGTACATGCAGAACGCGAGCACCTTCGCGTTGCACGTCCGGGACCTGGGCTACTCGACGGCCACCTACGGGTTCCTCCAGGCCTCGAACGGCATCCTCGTCGTGCTGCTCGAGCTGCCGATCACCTCGTGGGCGATGCGCCACGAGCGCACGCGGATGGTGGCGGGTGGCGCGGTGCTCGTCGGGCTCGGGTTCGCGACGCTCGCCGTCGTCCAGGGGCTGCCCGGGTTGGCGTTGATGGTCGTGATCTGGACGCTCGGCGAGATCGTCGAGTCCCCTTCGACCTCGGCGTTCGTGGCCGACCGGGCGCCCGAGCACGCGCGAGGCCGCTATCAGGGGTCGCTCGGGATGATGTACGCGACCGCCGCGATCGCCGGCCCGCTCGCCGGCACCGCGATCTACGACGTCAACGTGACGGCACTGTGGTTGGGATGCGGCCTGCTCGGCTTCGCGTCGGCGGCGATGGCGCTCGCGGCCGGGCGTCGCCCGATGCCGCTCCCGCTCACTCCTCCTCCAGCGACAGCCTGACCGTCGCCGACTCGAGCCCCGCCGCGATGTCGAACAGCGGCAGTCGCCCCTGCGCGGTCATCCGGACGAGGAGCGCGAGCTCGTCCGGCTCGGCGTCCAGATCCCAGCCGTTCAGATTCAGGAAGACGGTGGCCGCGACCAGCGCCACCTGCTCGTTCCCCCAGGGCAACGGTCTCGTCCGCACGAACGCCTCGAGCAACGCGGCCGCCTTCAGGTGGATGCCGGGGTAGGTGTCCCGGTCGCCCTCGCGGGCCCGTGGGAGGTCCACCGCGGCCTGGAGCGCATCGACGTCACAGGCGGCGCCCGCCCCCACCTCGAGCGCGGCGATCGACCCGACGTCGCCGGGAGTCAGGTACCGGATCTCGATGGCTCGGCGAGCAGGTCGAGGGCGCCACGATGGCGTCGCCGGGCTCGCTCCACGAACCCCGCCACCGCGGCATCGTGGCCGCCGTCGTCGAGATAGGCCCGCAGCGCGCGCGCCACGTGCTCGTCGACCTCGACCCCGGATGCGAGCGCGACCGTACGCAGCTCGTCGTAGAGAGCCCGGGGGACATGGATGGGGGGTTGGCGGATCTCGGTCACCTCCGGAACCTATCTTCCCTGACGGAGCCGCGCTCCCCAACGATACTTCCGGGGTTGACGGAGCCTCGAGCCGCCGGTATAGATATATCGAAGCGATATATGCACCCGATATATCGAACCGTCACACCCGGCCAGGAAGGACCCGTCCACCGATGCTCGAACTCGCGATCCTCGGCCTGCTGAAGGAGCAGCCGATGCACGGCTACCAGCTCTCCCGCGAGCTGGGCGACGCGCTCGGCGGCTTCTGGCGGGTCTCCTACGGATCCCTGTACCCGACCTTGCGGCGGCTCGAGCGCGATGCCGCGGTCGAGGTCATCCAGGGCGACCAGCCCGCCGCCGGGCGCCGCAAGCACGTCTACCGCATCACCGAGCACGGCGAGACCGTCTTCCTCGAGCTCCTGCAGGAGACCCCGCACGACAACTCGACCGAGGACACCCGGTTCCGCGTGCGGCTCGCCTTCTTCCGATACCTCCCGCCCGAGACCCGGATCCGCCTCCTGGAGCGCCGCCGCGCGACCCTGGAGGACCGGCTCAACACGATCAGCGACTCGCTGCGCACGACCCGCGCGCGCGCCGACGACTACACGCTCTCGCTGATGGAGCACGGCCGCTCGGCCACCGAGTCCGACCTCGCGTGGGTCGACGGCCTGCTCACTGCAGAGCGTTCCCGCACGACGACCACCCCATCGGAGCGACGTTCGCTCCGCAGGAAGGAGCACACGTCATGAGCAAGGTTCGCATCGCGATCGTGGGCGTGGGAAACTGCGCCTCGTCGTTGATCCAGGGGCTCGAGTACTACAAGGACGCCGACCCCGAGGACCGCGTCCCCGGCCTGATGCACGTCGAGCTGGGCGGCTACCACGTCCGCGACGTCGAGGTCGTGGCCGCGTTCGACGTCGACGCCGCGAAGGTCGGCAAGGACGTCGCGGAGGCGATCTTCACGGCGCCGAACAACACGATCAAGTTCTCCGACGTGCCGCCGACCGGCGTCACCGTCCAGAAGGGCCGCACCCTCGACGGCCTCGGCACCTACTACCGCCAGGTCGTCACCGAGTCGGACGCGCCCGAGGTCGACGTCGTGCAGGTCCTCAAGGACACCGCGGCCGACGTGATCGTGTGCTACCTGCCCGTCGGCTCCGAGCAGGCCGCCCGCCACTACGCGCAGTGCGCGCTCGATTCCGGCGTGGCGTTCGTGAACGCCCTCCCGGTGTTCATCGCGAGCGATCTCGCGTGGGCGAAGAAGTTCCGCGACGCGGGCGTGCCGATCGTGGGCGACGACATCAAGTCCCAGGTGGGCGCGACGATCACGCACCGCGTGCTCGCGAAGCTCTTCGAGGACCGCGGCGTCGAGCTCGACCGCACCTATCAGCTGAACTTCGGCGGCAACATGGACTTCATGAACATGCTCGAGCGCGAGCGCCTGGTCTCGAAGAAGATCTCGAAGACGCAGTCGGTGCAGTCCCAGCTCGAGGAGCCGCTCTCCAAGGAGAACATCCACATCGGGCCGAGCGACCATGTGCCGTGGCTCGAGGACCGCAAGTGGGCGATGATCCGGCTCGAGGGACGCAACTTCGGCGACATCCCGCTGACGATCGAGATGAAGCTCGAGGTCTGGGACTCGCCGAACTCGGCCGGCGTGATCATCGACGCGGTGCGCTGCGCGAAACTCGCGCTCGACCGCGGGATCGGCGGTCCGCTGATCGGGCCGTCGTCGTACTTCATGAAGTCGCCGCCGGTGCAGTTCACCGACGAGGAGGCCCACAAGATGGTGGAGGCCTACATCGCCGGGAAGCCGGCCGACCTCGAGGCGCAGCAGCGCCACCAGCAGGCGATCCAGATCGTTGACTCACCGCGGGAGACCCAGCCCACGGTCTGACCCTCTGCATCGCCGGCGGGTTCCAAGGCACCGGGCCCCTTCGTGGGCCCGGTTCGCTATCTCCGAGTGTCTAGTGGGCGTCGAGCAACGCCCGCACCGGCGTCAGGTCGAACGGTGCGTCGCCCGTCGTCCCCAGCCCCACGATCAGATGCTGAGCGCCCGCCTCGAGATACGCGTCGGCGTTCTTCACGTCGTCGGCGCTCTCGACGAGCACCGTGCGTTCGATCTCCTTCGGGTCGCGACCGATCCGCTCGCACCACTCGTCGAGGATCGCGTTCTTCTTCGCGTACGTCTCGGGCGGACCGAAGCTGTTCCACATCGAGGCGTGCTCGGCGACGAGCCGAAGCGTGACCTTCTCCCCGCTCCCTCCGATCAGGAGCGGCATCGGTGAGCGGGCCGGCGGTGGGTCGAGCTTGGCGAGGCGCGCCTCGATCCGCGGGAGCGCGGCCTCGAGCGCCTGCAGGCGACCGATCGCGGTCCCGAAGTCGTACCCGTACTCGTCGTAGTCGCGCTCGAACCATCCCGATCCGATCCCCAGGATCAGCCGGCCGTGGCTCAGGTGGTCGATCGTTCGCGCCATGTCGGCGAGCAGCTCCGGGTTGCGGTACGAGTTGCAGGTCACGAGCATCCCGAATTCGGCGTGCTCGGTGTCGCAGGCCATCGCGGCGAGCATCGACCATCCCTCGAAGTGCGCCCCGTCGGCCTCGCCGTAGAGCGGGTAGAAGTGGTCCCACGTCCAGATCGAGTCGACGCCCAGGGCGTCGGCCTCGAGCCAGCCGGCGCGCAGCACGTCCATCGTCGTGTGCTGCGGGTGGAACTGTGCGCCAACCTTGAAGCGGGCCATCGGGTCCCCTCTCGTCGCATCGTCAGACGCGACGACGGTACCGCGCGGGGGCGAACGCCGGGGGCGCCTAACCCACGCGTATCGATGCCGGCTGCGACCACCCTGAGGCGGCCACGCCGGTCTCGCGGAGTCGGGCCCTGAATCGATACGCGCCCTTGCCGGCGTCGGCTGGGAACGAGGTTGCGGAGAAGGCCGTCCCCTTCCTCAGGTAGGCCCAGCCCTTCCCGGGGCGCCGGACCTGCACGTCGTAGACGAACCCGGCGGGTGCGAGCCCCGTCGTTGCCCACGTGATCGTCCGGACCTTCCCGAGCGGTCCGATCGCCGGCACCGCGCGGACCGGCACGCGGGCGCGCCCACCCATCGAGGGGTGCAACACACAGGTGAACGGGTACACGCCGGCCGCTTCGAACGTGTACCAGGTGGGTGGGCTCGTCTCGTCGACGACGCCCGAGTCGTAAAGCAGCATCCCGGTCGCATCGGTCGCGCTGTGATGCGAGGGCCCGAGGTGGTCGAACACCAAGGTTCCGCCGCGGGGGATGTCCACGGTCGCGGGCGTGAAGAGGTCGTCGGTCACCGCGACGTGGATCCCATCGGGCGGAGGGGGCGGAGGAGTCGCGGACGCGCTCACGGAGACACTCGCTGACGCGCTGGGGCTAGCGCTCGGACTCGCTGAGGCGCTCGCTGACACCGACGGGCTCGACGTGGGCGAGGGTGCCGTCGTCGGCTGCCAGCTCGGGTTCTGCTCGGTCGAGGTACTCGAGGCGAGCACGGACGCCGCGCCGGTCGACGCGACCACGACGTAGACCTGCATGTTCGGGCTCACGCCGCTCCCCGTGTTCACCGTGACGACCAGCTCGTTCCCGTTCGGCGCCCACGACGGCGGGTAGACCTCCCCCGTCGGGTCGTACAGCGTCGCGGTCTGCGACCCATCCGCGTTGGCGAGCAGCAGCCGCGGCACGTCGAGCGTCGCGCTGTTCGCCCCGTGGAACGCGAGCATCGTCCCGTCGGGCGACCAGGACGGGCCACCGAGCAGGAACGCCGGCGGGGCCGAGGCGCCCGAGAAGGTCACCCTCGTCTGTGCGCTGCCGTTCGCGTTCATCGTGAAGATCGCGGCGTCGCCCTCGCGGGTCGAAGTGAACACGATCTTCGTGCCGTCGGGCGACCAGTCGGGCGACCAGCTTGCGAAGGCGGCCGACGTCAGCTGGGTGGGAGCGCCACTCGCGGCCGGCACGGTCCAGATCTGCTTGTAGTACTGGCCGGCGTTGTTCGTAGGATGTGCGAACGCGATCGTGCTCCCGTCGGGCGACCACGCCGGGTCGGCGTCGGCGACGTTCGCCGGCTCGTTCGTGAGCCGGAGCTCGCCCGTCCCGTCGGCGTTCATCACCCAGACGTTCCGGCAGGTGCCCGACGCGCCGCCCGCGCATTGGGCCGCCGGGGCATCCCGCGTGAAGACGATCTCCGTGCCGTCGGGCGACCATGCCGGGTTCCGGTCGGCGACCGCGTTCTGCGTGAGCTTCGTGAGCGCCGTGCCGTCGAGCTGGATCGTGAAGATCTCGAGGTCGCCGTCGCGATCGGATTCGAACGCGATCAGTCCGTTGGATCCGGGCGCCACCGCGTAGGAGGGTACGCCGCGAGCGGCCACCACGAGGGAGGCCGTGAGCATCACGGCGGGGATCAGGTAGAGCGCGCGTCGCACGCTCCCCGTATCGGCATCTGGGGCCCCGTTTCCGTAGTCCCCGCGGGTACGCTCGACCCATGGCCGGGAAGATGGGGAGCGTCCGCGATGCGCTGCGCCACGCGGATTTCCGGCGGCTCCTGGGCATCAGACTCGTGAGCCAGACCGCCGACGGCTTCATCCAGGCGGCGCTGGTCGCCTCACTCGCCTTCTCACCCGATCGGGCCACAACGGCGGCCGGATTCGCGCTCGCTTCGGCGATCGTGATCGTGCCGTTCTCGATCCTCGGGCCGTTCGCGGGCGTGTTCATCGATCGCTGGTCGCGACGGAAGATCATGATCGTCGCTCCGCTGCTCCGCGCCGCGCCGGCATTCCTCGTGTTGCTGAACCCCGACCGGCGCGCCGTGCTGTTCTACGCGGGGGCGCTGTGGGTCACCTCGGTGAACCGGTTCTTCCTCGCCACGGCGCAGGCGGTCGTGCCGCGGCTCGTCCCCACAGAGGACCTCCTCGCGGCGAACTCGGTCGCCACGGTCGGCGGCACCGTGGCGTTGCTCGTCGGCGTGTTCGCGGGCGGGCTCGTCTCCGAGGCCTTCGGCAACGGCGCGATCGTCACCGTCGCCGCCGTCGCATGGCTCGTGGCGTCAACGATCGCGGTCACGATCCGGAGCGACCTGCGTCCCCACCTGCTTCCGGAGGCCCCGGAACTGCTCCGCCACCAGATCCGGCGGGTGGGAGTCGAGTTCTCCGGCGGGATCCGTCACATCGTGCGAACCCCTCGGGCGATCGGGCCCATCGCCTCGATCTCGGTCGACCAGATGGGCCAGGGCCTCGTGCTCGTCCTCGCGCTCGTCGTCTTCAAGGAACGATTCGGCGAGGGCGTGGGCTCGTTCTCGTGGTTGATCGGTGCGGGTGGCATGGGTGTGTTCATCGGGCTCGCCACCATCGGCCGGCTCGATCGCCGGTTCGCTCGCGAGCGGATCATCGCGTGGTCGTTCGTGTTCGGGGGGGTGTCCCTCCTGGCCGTGAGCCTGTTCCTCAACCGGTGGACCGTGCTGATCGCGAGCTTCGGGATCGGGCTCTCGTTCGCCTGGAAGAAGATCCCAGTCGACACGATGGTGCAGGAGGCCGTGCCGGATGGGCTGCGCGGCAGGGTGTTCGCTGTATACGACGTGGCCTACAACCTGTCGCGACTCCTCGCGGCACTGCTCGCGATCGTGCTGCTCCCCACGATCGGCGAGAACGGCTCGGCCGCGCTGATCGGGATCGTGTTCCTGTTGTGGGCCCCGGTGCTGCCGCGTTGGATCCGGGACGAGCCCGAGATCCGGCTTCGGTTCCACGAGGGCGTCCGCGCCGAGGAGTGGCCCCGCGCCGTGCTCTGGGGCGGGGTCGAGGAGCCCGTCGAGGTCGTGCGCTCGGCGCTCGTCGAGCGCGACGGCGAGCGCTTCCGCACGTTCCGGCTCGCCATGACCGACGGCACCACGATCGACGTGAGCAGCCGCGAGCCCGAAGGCGAGTGGGCTATCGACCGCGAACTGATCGAGTGAGGGGCGTCAGCGGGCTCGCGCTCGCGACCCCCTCTCATGGGGGTACCTACGGCATCGTACGTAGTCCTACTTACTTAGTGCGAGGTAGCTAAGTACCCCAAGTCACGGGTATTCAATTCGAGGGCGTCCTGGCGCACCATCGTGCGTGTCAGCACGGCACTCGGAGGAGCCGATGGGCGATCACTCGACACATCGAACGGGCGACGTGAACACCTGCCTGGACTGCAGGCAGGCGGCGTACGAACCAAGTTGGTACGCGGCGATGCTCGCCTTCTCCAAGGAGGAACGCGACGGGATCGTCCTCTCGGCCCAGGAGGCGATCGACTCGGCGGCCGGCTAAGAGTCGGACCGACCGGGACGCCGCGAGAGCCTCCCGGTCGAACCCCGACGGCGCGCACCTGCGCCATGCACCATCGCAGCACCCGATATCCCGGACGGTGGAAGCGGTACCCCCTCCCCGTACGCAGGTGACGACCCCCTCGGTCACGTCACCGGCCACCGTCCGGGATCGTCGGTCCTCTCCGGACCGACCGCGGGGAGATCACCTCAGGCCGAGACGGCCTCCGCGGGCGCCTCGGCGGCGACCCGCCTCCTCGCCCAGAGCAGCCCGATCCCCAGCCCTCCAGCGACGAGGCCGCTCAGCACGAATCCCACCTGCGGACCCAGCCGCTGCCCGATCACGCCGGCGATCGGCGCCCCGATCGGCGTGGACCCCAAGAACACGATCCCGTAGAGCGCCATCACGCGCCCACGCGCCTGGGGGAGGGCACGGAGCTGCAGCATCGTGTTGCCGGTGATCATGAACGCCATGATCGCGAAGCCCATCGGCACCATCGCCGCTGCCGCCAGGGGGAGCGTGGGAGCCAGTCCCGCCAGCGCGAGCGCCACCCCCGCGGCGACCGACCAGAGCGCGAGTCCCCGCATCTGCGGCTCGGCCACACGGCCCGCCATCGTCATCGCGCCGAAGAAGGATCCGACCCCCGCGAGCGCCGAGAGCATGCCGAAGGTGCCGGCATCCCCGTGGAAGGTGCGCTCGGCGAGCAGCGGCACGAACACCGCGAAGTTGAAGGCGAACGTGAACACCACCGCCATCGCGAGCAACGGCCGGCGGAGCTCGTCGGTTCGCCACACATACTTGAGGCCGGCAACGAGGTGGCCCTTCTCGCGCGTGCTGCGCGTCTGCGCGTGCAGCTCGGCGGGGCGCATCAGCAGCAGCGCCGTCAGGACCGCGACGTATGAGAGGCCGTCGATCAGGAAGCACGTCGCGATCCCGACCGTAGCGATCAACAGGCCGGCGACGGCCGGGCCGATCACCCGCGAGCCGGTGAACGCCGCACTGTTCAGGCTCACGGCGTTCCGCACGTGCTCCTCACCCACCATCTCGATGTAGAAGCTCTGCCGCGAGGGGTTGTCGATCGCCGTCACGAACCCCGACGCGAGCGACAGGAGGAACACGATCCAGACATGGCCCTTCACCAGGTCGGTCGCCACGAAGCCCCACATCGTGAGCGCGACGACCGCGTACGCCGACTGGGTCCAGATCAGGATCCGTCGCTTGTCGAAGCGGTCGGCGAGCACCCCGCCGTACGCCCCGAAGAGCAGGACGGGGAGGAAGTACAAGGCGACGTTGGCCCCCAGGGCGGTGCCGCTGTCGGTGAGCTGCAGGACGAGCCAGGCCGAGGCCGTGAAGTTCATCCAGGTGCCGATCGCCGAGATCAGCTGACCGAAGAGGTACAGGCGGAAGTTGCGCGAGGTTCGCAGAGACGAGAACGTTCGGTCGATCGCCGCGCCGATGCGGGGGCTCATCGGTCGGACTCCGTGAGCCGATCGAGGATGTCGGCGGCCCGCTCGAGCGTCTCGAGCTCCTCGGGGGTCAGGCGCTTCAGCCGGGTCGACAGATACGCGTCGTGCCGGTGCCGCACGCGCTGGAGGAGCTTGCGGCCCTCCGCCGTGATCTGGATCCAGGCCACGCGCCCGTCCAGGGGGTCGGGGGTGCGCTCGATCAGCCCGAGCTCGGAGAGCGAACCGATGATGCGCGTGGTCGTGGGCTTGCGGATCTGTTCATGGGTCGCGAGGGCTCCCGGGGTCATGGGGCCATGCATCTCGACGGTGGCGAGCGCGGCCAGGAGGGTCGGCGAGACGCCGGCATCGCCCTGGTAGCGCAGCCTTCGTGCCGTGCGGAACACGGAGATCCTCAGGTGGGCGGCGAGCGCCGGCAGGTCAACGATGCGGGAGGGAACGGCGGCAGTCATGCTTCCATAGTAGTTCGCAACGCTAACTAGCGTCACGAACGATCCCAGGGGATGCACGGGGTCCCGCATCGCCGGGGCTATCGTGGCGGGGTGCGCCGGGACGCGCCGGCGGAACGGAGACGAGGACGGGATGGCGGCACGCAACAACGGGCACGGGCGTCCGAGCGCCGCGCGTCAGGTCCGGCGCAACCGCACGATCGCGATCGTCGTGGTGCTCGCCCTCGTGCTCGGGGCGTTCGGGTTCGGGTACGTCCTCGCGAGTGGCGGGAACGACATCGTCCCCACGCCGGCATCCATCCCCGCCTCGTCCTCGGACAGCCCGACCGCCTCGCCCGAGCCGAGCGAGAGCCCGTCAGAGGAGGCGAGTGAGAGCGTCTCGCCCGCACCTTCGGGCGACCTCCTCCCCGACGGCCGTTACTTCGTCTACGCGAAGGCCGTCTCCGAGGGCGCCGTGGGACCCGAGCTGACCTTCGATCTCGCGTACTTCCTGACGGACGAGGCCGCACAGGAGGCTGCCACCGCGGCCGGCGACGAGTTCGTCAACGGGTACTACATCGTGAACGACAACCCGAAGCTCCGGACGATGCCGCTGTCGCCCGACGCGATCGTCCGCTACGTCCCCGAAGGCACCTGCTGCAACCTGAAGGCGGGGGATCTCGACGCGTGGAGCGCGGCCGTGAACGGCACCGCCCAGACGGACTATCCCAACATGGACCCCACAGGGTGGTGGATCCGGGTCGAGGGCGGTGAGATCGTCCGCATCGCCCAGCAGTGGGTCCCTTGAGCAATGCCGCGGGACTGGGACGCAGCCGCCTACGACCGACTCCCGACCCCGATGACGCGCTGGGGCGAGGCGGTCGTCGGGTGGCTGGACCTCGCGGGTGACGAGTGGGTGCTCGACGCCGGCTGCGGGACCGGGAAGGTCACCGCGGCGCTGCGCGGTCGCCAGGCGCGCGGCAGGGGGGAACCGCACGCCGGGTCTCCATCCAGTCTAACGCAGGA
>Ga0315290_10000430_pt1 | contig 27161 bp, 44 predicted proteins | sample YL17G12_0_MG_FD_203627 | JGI IMG/M metagenome (GOLD analysis project Ga0315290, IMG submission 203627) | Sediment microbial communities from Yellowstone Lake, YNP, Wyoming, USA - YL17G12_0 | ecosystem: Environmental > Aquatic > Freshwater > Lake > Sediment | place: USA: Wyoming | collected... | reverse complement strand
ATAAATGGCTTTTGGAAATGTTACCTATAATATGCCCAGCACTAATGAGAGGGGTTGCTTAAAATGGCTATAACTAAAGCACAGATAAACGTAAGAGTAGATTTTATCAATAAGCACATAGCAAAGACTGGGCTTAAAATTGTTGTTGGTGGTAGCTACGGCAGAATTAATTTAGATTTGGGCTATACTGACGAAACGATACACGGAAAAGGCACATTAAACGATAGCATAACATCAGGCACAAAAAGAGAAATTTATGACTGGCTATCAGCATTTACTAAAGGTTTTTTCTTTCTTTCAGATAATGGAGTTAAAAATGAAACAAGTTAAAATATGGCTACAAAAAGACATATATGGAAAATATTACTTTAATGGTAGTTATTTCTTTAAAAAAGAAATAGGCGATATTCCAGCATCTACGCCTTACGAAAAGAAAGAACTGCAATTAAAGGTGCAACTTAATAAACTTAAAAAGAAGCCGTTTAAAAAATTATATGCTACTTGCGAAACTTTAGCTACGGACTACGGCTTTAAACCTAATATTGAGAGGTGTTATTAAAATGGCTTTGAATTTAATTTTTCAAAACAGAGCAGTAAAAATTAAACTCACGCAAACAAGATATTTAGTGTTCCGCCCTCAAAATAATTATAGAGTAGATTTTTACGACTTAACAACAAACGAACACGAACACGAAACTTACGAACATTTTAAACACGCAGTAGGGCGGTTTAATCAGTGGCTAAAATATTCTAATGTAGATATAAAAATTGATGGGGTTAAACGAAAATGAAATTTAAAATACAGGATAACCACTTATTGATTTTTTATGCAAACGGCAAACGAAAAGAAAACGCAACAGAAAATCAAAACGAATGTAAATATTGTATTCATAATCCTAAAAATTGTGAAGCTAACTCAAAAGATACAAAAAAATATGGTGGGCAGTATTGCGAACATATGAAATGTAAATATGAGGAAATGGACTAAAAAATGGATATGCTACTGAAACAATACAGACTAATGAGGTTAAACGAAAATGAAAAACATACAATTAGTTAATTGCGTAGATTATAATAAACAAAAGAAAGAAAAAAAATACTTCTTAAGTGTTGAAGTGTTAAAAGAGTTAATAGAAGCACAAACGCCAGACACTAAAGCTTTTGTTTTATTTGGAGTGAAACTATGAAAACAACTGACGGAAGCACAAGAAAATTGCTAAATTTAGCTGGTGAGCAAATTTATTATACACCTATTGCAATTAAAGACGAAAAACTTACAGACGCTACGGACACAGGCGAGGTTTTAACAAAGAAGCAACTACAACCAAGTCTTTACAAATACTATACCTCTGACGGCAAAGAATACGTTGGTAAGGTGTATAAGCTACAAAACGGCGAGTTAGTGGCTAAAACTACGCAAACAAAAAGCGTAACTGCTGAACAGATAGGCACAACCGAGTTAAAACTCGCATATGACTTAATATATGAGAAGGAGTATTTTTGTAATGTAAGTCCTTCTTTTGCTGATAAATTACGGACTTGTGATAAAGCGTTTAAGTTTCCTTTTAGTGCTGGAAGTGGCTATAAACCTGCTATTGCGTTATTGTTTTACGATAACTTTACGGACTGCGTTTTAATGCGAACAGGCAGAACAACACGAAGTAAAATCATAGCAAACATAACGCAAACGACAGCAACAAAAGAAAGCGTAAAGGCGAGTTTAAAGGCGTTGCAGGGAACGGATAAAGTCGTTGCTACTGCTAAACTTGAGGTGGATATATAGTCTTTCAATAGACAAAGCGAGGTAATGAAAATGGCGATAAAGATAGATGGAATAAGTGAAATACAGGCAGAGTATTTGTTAGATGTTGTTATGGACATCACGACTGCCTTAAAAGAAAAAGGCGAAATTGAAGCCGTAAAAATGCTCAAAAAAGAGTTAGACGATAACACAGAATTAGTTAAAAATATGGTGTTAGGAAAATGAAGCCGTGGAAAGCGATTGAGGAGATTACAAAAGTAAATCCTAACGAACTGAAAAGTGCGAGGTGTAACGCAGTTTTAGAATTAGCGACAGATTACGATTTCTGTAAAGCAGATTTCACTTCCTTTATCTGTCCTATAAACAAATGCGCTGACGCTGACTTTAATTTCTTTTCAGATTTCGTTAGGATAGATAATAATGAGGTTTTAAAAAATGGAAAATATTAATAAATGTGCGTGGTGTGGCGATAAAATAGACGCAGATGACGACACCTATACAGATGACTGCAACGAACTTATTTGTTTTTGTTGCTACGATAATGCTGTTATGGAAAATCATTTAGAACGGCAAAGCGTGAGGTTACGATAATGGGATTAAAAGAATATTGGCTAATAAAAGAAATTACTACGATACCGATACGGAGAACTATCGTAGATAAACTAAATGCAAATGGCTTAAGAGAAGCTGAACGAGATTTTCAAACGAGAAATAATTTTAAGAAACTAAAGGTAAAAGCAGATTTAGTTATTGTTCGTTCTGAAAGGTGGTATCAATAATGGTAAATAAAAACTATTATTTAGAAGTAGAGTTTCAAGCGACTAATCTAAACGAAGCTATTAAAATTCAGAACGAAATAAACTTGCAGTTTGGTGAGTTTATTATTTCTGACTGCATTAAGAGGTATAAGTAAAATGGAAAAATTAAATAGAAAAAATATCCAAATAATAACTGCTTTATTTTTTAGAGAAAAAGACGCAGAAAAGTTTTGTAAGTTGAAAGATAATAAAATAGGGTGGGTAATAAAACCTATTTTAATTTATCACAAAATACAATTTTTTGCAGTTATGAGGGGCTATTAAAATGGCTAAAGTCTTTTTAAGAGATTTATCTGATGACGAAAAAAAGTCTTTTTGGCGTAGTTGGAAATTGAATTTAACAAAAACAGAATTTAACAAACTCGTTAAAGCACTGGCTTATGGCAGAGATATAGCCGTTGGCGAATATTTTGATAACTGGGCTTTGGAAAAAATTGCTAAACAACTGGGCGAGGGGATTTGAAAAATGGGAAATAAAAACTATTATTTAGACATAGAGTTTCTATGGTAAGACACATAATTATAAACAACATAACACTTAACGAACTGAATAAACTTGCTGAAACCTTTAACTTGCAGAACGCAGTTATAAAACGGAGAGATAATTCTATTGTGTTAAGTTATGGGTGGTAAATGGTTGAACAGATGAACTTAATGCTGTGCGAAACTGCGAAGTCAGAAGCAGATATTCCAAACGACTTTATTCCACAAAGAAAGTTTGACGGAATACGCTGTCTTTACTTTAATTGTAGTGGCGAGAAGTTATTTTTTAACAGATACGGAAAGAACATCACGGCAGATTTTAAGGAAATAAAAATATCTGATGACTTCAAAGGCATATTTGACGGAGAAGTCATAGTGCTGACGGACAAAGAGGGCGTTGTAGAGGACTTTAATCTGCTTCAAAATCATAAGAGCAATAAATCCGTTGCTTCATATGTTGTGTTTGATATACTTCAGCACAACGGACAGAACACAACAAAACTAAAACTCACGGAAAGACTTGCGTTGCTATTAGATATTGCTACTCATATAAAACTAAAGTCAGAAAATCTTTTATTTATTTCAGATATTCCTACGCCTACGTGGGCAGAAGTGGAACGGCAGAAATTAGAGGGTTTGATTTATAAAAATCCTAATAGTCTTTATGAGTTTAAGCGTTCAAAGAATTGGGTTAAGAAAAAGGCGTGGAAAGAAACGACAGGCGAAATCGAGTCGTTTGAAATCAGCGATAGTTTGGGCTTCACAATAGAATTTAAACCAAATGTTAATCCTGCAATTACTCAACGGGTTGCTGTGCAAAATCCAGAAGCACGGACTTTTATTCAAAATAACTATGGTAAGAAGCAGTTGTTTGCTAATGTTCAGTATTTAGAAATCACGAAAGACGACAGACTTCGTATGCCGACATTTAAGGGGTTTGAAAATGCGTAAAGAAAAACAAAAGCCCCAAAGAAATAGCACGAAATTTATTGATGAGAATTGTATTCACGACGCTGATTTCAAAAGATGGGTATGTTGTAAATGTTTAACAGAACAAACCCGATATATGGAATTAACAAAGCCTATTCCAAAAGGTAGAGCAAAGTTTCTTAACTTTAGAAATATCTTTGCCCTCTCATCTGCTGAAAAAGACTTTACAGAAAATCTATGATATGAGTAATTCAAAATATAAATAGAGAGGTAAAAGAAAATGGAAACACAACAAAAAGCTAAAGAAATATTAGACTATGTTTTAGGCATAGTTAAAGTAGATGATAAAGTCGTAACCAAAAGATATTATAAAGAAATAATTAATGAAATTGGTTTTATGATAGACACAGACTAAACGAATATAAGGGTAAAGAAAAATGGTAGAAACTGACGAGAAAATGGAAACTGACGAGAATAAACTTAAGGAAACGATTTGTAAGTTGTCGCAACAACTTACAACTAAAGAAACAATAAAACTGCAAACGGAATATCAAGGAGATTTAGCCATTAAGGGATTTAAAGCGTCTTTGCAAAAGTGTGTTCCACTTCCGTCTTATGAGAAACTTACACCCTGCGTAGATTTGATTTTGAAATCAACTAAATTAAAATCTATGGTTTTGCGAGGAGAAGCAGGTATCGGAAAATCGTCGTGGCTTTTAGACAAATTAAAAACAAGATGTGAGTTCGCTTACCTAAATAATTATGTCTCGCCCTTGAGTCTTTACAAATTCTGTTATCAGCACAGGAATACACAAGCTATAATTTTTGACGATGTTGATGCACTTTTGGAAAATCCAAACTGCGTTTCTATTCTTAAAGCACTTACAGATACGAAAGATGAAAATCTTGTGACTTATAACAGCACGAGCAGTAAGTTAGATGTGCCGTCTGCGTTCATATTTAAAGGAAAAATATTTATCTTAACAAACGATTTGCCGTCAGTCCATAAGTTGCGTTCCGTATTAGACAGGGCGATAGTGCGAGATATTAGTTTATCTACTGATGAGAAAAAGGAATTTGCTTCTGCCGTGCTGAAGTCTAATTACACTAATCTTACAGATATTCAAACAAAAGAAATAACAGATTTTATAAACGAACATCTGAACGAAAAAGTAATTTTCTCTTTCAGAACAATAATTAGAATTGCAGAATACTATCTTAATCAAAATAAGGTTTGGAAAGATTTAGCGATAGAGGAATTGAAACCTAATCCTGAACTGATATTAATAAAGCAGTTGCAAAAAGAGTTTCCAAATAGCGTAAATACACAGGCAATAGAGTTTACTAAAAGAACAGGTAACTGCCGAGATACTTTTTATAGGCGTAAAAAACTATTAGAAAGTAACGAAAATCTGAAAATCTGATGAATTTAGGAATATGATAGTCTTAACAGACACGAGGTAAAATAAAATGGGAAAAACACAAATAGTTGAAAAAGAAGTTGAAACTGAAGTAGATGAGGAAACTGATGAGGAACAACCTACTGATGAGGATATAGAAGCGACAAAGAATAAGCCAAAGCCGACAAACAACACCGCTTTGATAGGGCTTACTTGCGATAGAGATAGTTTAGCAGAAGTCTTTGGGAACGGAGCTTTGCTTTCTTTCGTAAGGAAAAATTCTGTTGAGCCGAGCCAGATTAAGTTAGGCGAGGAAGTAAAAAAGACAGGCACGAATTTAGGCATAGAAGTAAGAGCGAACTCGATAGGAATAATGAACACAGCAAATACGACTATGCTTCTTACAAATGCTTCGGTTGAGCAGAAACGAATACATAACTGCATCTCTTTAACTATGCTAAAAGACGCTATGTCTTTGATGACTAAAGAGCAGATAGAAAACGCAGATTTAGTTATGCAGTCTGAAAAGAATATGCCGTGCTTCGTCAGAAGCGAACATAATGTGCTTGTGATTGCACCGAGAGTGTAAAATGGTGGAAAATGTTGTAGCTAAACTAAAAAGAACGATTTGGAACAAATAGGATATATGTATTCTTGTGGCGACATCGTTGAAAGTAGTAATCCTATTTTGCCTGTTGCTGACGCAAAGAGATTAATCGCTATGAACAACGCTAAAATATTGGGCAACAAAGTCGTGTTTGAAAAGTTTAAGAAAGAACTTGTGGATAAATACAACTTGTATGAGGGTTCGTAATGGAACAAACAAACGGAAGTGAAAACACTTCCGTTCCTTTTTCTTTTTTTTCTTTTATTACTAAAGAATATGTTTTAAGTGTAGATTTAAGAAAACTGCGAGGTATTTTATATAATGAGGACAGCGAAGGGCATAGATGCCGAGAAAGAGTAATTGCAGTTATTGACGAAATCGGTGTTGAAAATTGGTTTAAGGCGAGAGGGCTTCCGACTTCGCCAGATAGCGTTTGGAAAAATCGTTATACTTCTGGCGAGTGTAAATTAAAAGATATTAATACAGGTTTCAACTATGGAAATGGTGACGGAATAGTAGATTTTTACTTGTGGGAAAATTGGCTTCCAAAAGAAATATGGACTGATGACGAAGCCGACAAAAATACATTAGCGAGGTTTATATGAAATGCCCTTATTGTAAAGCAGAAATGAATTTAGAAACTATGTGTGCTAAAGGTTGGGAATATTTCGCCTGTCCAAATAATGCCTGTCCGTTCTTACAGCGAACAGGCAGATTTTTTATGATAGAACAGAACAAAAGACTTACAGATTTCTAACTCTTATAATTTGCTAATATTTTATCAGTTATTGACTTCTTTTTCCGTTTTTCATCTTGACTTTTTGCTATGAAATATAAGGATATAACTAAAATAACTATAAAGGCGATTAGCAGTCCAGAATAAAATGTTATTCTTTTGTTGCCAATAGGTATACTTTGCGCCCAAATATCTGGCGTTAAAATAGATACGTTGCCTGTTGCGTTGCTTACTAATAAGGATAGATTAGTTGCGGGCGGAACATAGCCACCACCGCCACCCCCACCGCCAGACGGCGCAGAAGGGGTTGACGTGCTTACGCTTCGTGTTGCTGCACTACCCTTCAATCCAAACATATCTGTGGCTGTCGCATTGAAATAATACGTGTTTACTGACGTGTTTAGAGCAAGTGTCCATTGCAGGTTTCTTGATGTCGTAAAGTTTGACTCGTAAATGCCTGTCGAGTTATAAACATTAATAGTCATATTTGAGTAGTGCGTGTCTGAAGCAGTTAAGTTCAGCGTTAAAGATGTCACGCCCGTGCTTCCGTCAGCCGTAGTGCCTGTATCGTAAATGACGTTTGGCGCAGTAGCATCTATTATGACGCTTCTTGTTGCAGTCGAGTTTGAGTTCCCAAAAGTATCGCTAGCAGTAACGTTGAAATAATAGGTATCATCTGGCAAAGTAACATAAAATACAGAATAATTATTCTGGCTAGTAGATGCGGATGTGTATAATCCTGCAGAATTGTAAAGATAAAACGTCATGTTAGCATAGTGCAAGTCAGAAGCATTTGCAAACACAGCTATAACAGATGTCGTTAAATTGCCCGAAACCGTAGTTCCTGCGTCGAAATATATGCCTGGCAAGGTAGTATCTATAGTTATATTTCTGGTTGCAGTTGAATTTGAATTACCATAAATATCTAATGCGGTGGCGTTGAAATAATACGTGCCGTCAGCTAAAATAGGTTGCCAAGTTAAATTAGTATATGTCGTAAAGTTTGAAGCGTACGGGCTAGATGAGTTGAAAACGTAAATCGTCATATTTGAGTAGTGTGTGTCTGAAGCAGTTACATTTATTATTAAAGAATTATTCATATTGTAATTTCCACCAGTTGTGGTTGTTCCTGTATCAAATTTAATACTAGGATAGGCTAACGTAAGATTGAACGCAGGGTTCAGGTTAGAAAATGTTTGGCTTGTTGAATAGTTATCGCCCCAATAATATATTATTTGCCAGTGATTTGGCAGTACGTTTGCAATTGATTCGGGTATTGTTAAATTCTTCCTGAAAGTCAGATTATTTGTTGACGTCATTGAGCCGTTAAAGAAAGTACTTACTGGCACAGTTTCGTTCCAAAGAATTAATGTTATGTTTGCCCACTGCAAATCGTTTTCTGCATCAGCAAGAATTAATGTGAAGTTGTATTCCTTGCCAGCTTCAACGCCAGAATAGTTGTAGCTAGTTATGTAAGGCAGGCTGTTTGTTGAGAAATTTACCTGCGCAGTTGCTATATTATTCGCAGTGTTGTTGCACCACACATTTAGAATATGATTATGATTAGTGCTGTTTACTGTGAGCGTTATATTAGCTGCAGTAAAGTTATTTTGAGTCAAGCCTATATTTGTGTTTGCTATTTCTCCAGTTACGCCATAATAACAATAACTTAGATTTGTTTCGTCAGAAATTGAATAATTAAATTTTACGTAGTTAGGCGCAGGGGCTGAGAAAGTTAAATTCTGGTTATGCAACGGCGCAGTTATGTTAATGACTGGCGAAGTTGTATCTCCTACTATCTGATTTTCAGTACTATTCCAAGATACATTAAACGTTCCGTAATTGCCATAACCCATTTTCTGATTATCAAATACTGCTCGAATTTCGTCCGCAGTTAGTGCAACATTTAAGAACCATAATTCATCTGCACCATAACATCCTGTTTCAAACAAGAATGGGTTGTTAGCATATGCGCTACCCATTGTTTTTGGTGCATCTGTTACTGTTTGTTTTAGCGTTCCATTCACATATAACTTTAATGTGTTTGATTGTTTAGTTATAGTTATGTAATATTGTGGACCCCACACATTATTTGAAATATATGCCTGCAATGTTGACGCAGTAACAGTACCGTTCGTTACAATTATATCCCACGAGCTTGTTGCAGATATATAATCCATTGATATACCATCTCCTCCACCTAACACACCTTTATTGACATTTGTTGAACCTTGTTGAAACCATGCCGAAATTGTCCAATTTTCCAGACCTTGTAGTATTGAATTTGGCGGATGCGTGTGTGAACTGCTTTGGTCGCACAAGTTAGCGCAAGGAGACATATACAATCCGCTTTCGTGGTCATTCATATCCCAACCACCATAACCCCCTTCGTTTCCATTCACAAAATACATATCGTTAGTTCCTTTTGCATCGAATAATGTTCCAGTTAATCCATTTGAGGTTTTGTTATAATTGAAATGGTAAACTGCAATAAACCTGCTGTCCCAAACATCTTTTGTTTGTGTTTTTGTAGTCTGATTGTCCATGTATGCATATATCGTCGTATTTATAGTAGTATTTAATGCGGTGCTTACCCAAACCATCGGCGTTCCGTTAGCAGAATTAGCTAATCCTGGACATCCTTGCCACCGGTTTGTTATATTATCAAATGCGTAGTTCAATTCGTTTGTTTCTGCGTCGTTTGTAAATATTAACCCTGTGCAGTCTGTTCTTGTTATATTTAGCACCACCGTATCCTGCCTCATAAATGTTAGATTTAATACTGTAGGTAAACTAGAAACTGCGTTTCCGCCATAATCTATTTGTGCCTGTCGTTTGAATTTATAACTCGCATTCAGCCAGGGGTCTAAAGTAATGTTATTTCCTTTGTCATCTATCGCAGTAATATCAAATTTGGTTGGTTCCTTAAAAAGTTCAGGCTTTAACTGTGATTTTATCTTGAAATAATAATCTGTTTTTTTATCTATCGAAATACCTGTGAATGACGTAGAAACCTTATCTTTATCATAAACCATTACCTTGCTAACGGGGGTCCAATCATAATAATAATCTTTAACTATTTTTGCTTTTGTCTTGTTATCTTTTTCGTCTTTTTCGTATGTTGTTTTAGTGTGCGTAGTATTTGCCCAAATGTCCTGAGAAATCGGCTGAATATCTTTTCCGTGATAAGTTAAAGTCAATGAAATAGTCTTTACCGTGTCTTCTAAATTTGAGTATTTTACACAATGATGCGGCTGAAAGCTTCCATCAGAGAATGTATCCTGCGGTGCAAAAGTCAGGCAGTCAACAGATTCCAAGCCGTGCAGAGTATCTGTAACTGAAGTCTTTGCAAAGCCTGGTGCTATACAAATTAAAAATAATATCAAAATCAGATACTTTTTCATTAATACCTCCTTTTTTCAGAAGTCACAAGCATATACATCACTACAATTATAATTAGAACTGAGAATATCAAAACAATCCAGCCTAACCGTATTCCTACTAATTGTCCGTTTGTTATTTTGAAAAAGTATTGTGTTGCGTCTGAACTCATTGTTGTTGGTGCAGGTGTTAAGGGCTGATAGAACGCTGCGTTGTAAACATCAATTACGACAGGAATATCTCTTACTTCATCCTGCTGAGAAGTTATCCTTACATTTGTTGCGAACTTTTGGCGGAAGAAACTATCGCTTATAATCTTTACCTGCAAATATGCTTTTGTGTCTGACTCACCTATTGTGCAGATGAAAGGTTCAGACACTACGCAGCTCTTTAAAATTCGTGTGCTTCTGAACGGCGTGTCTGGAATATTCAAAATCTGTAATGGCTGTTGGAATCCCCAGTAAATTCCAATTGTATTTATTGACCTCGGCACGACTGTAAAGTTCTCTGCTCCGCCATAGCTAACTACTGCAGGCGCAATATATCCGCCGCCTCCGCCACTAGGTGCAGCAGGCGCAGTCGTATCGACAGTGAAGTTTGAAAACGCCATATTTGATTGTTTGCCGAAGCCATCATACACTTCAGCATACACTACATAATTGCCATCAGTAAAAACATTGAACGTAGGATTAGTTGTGCAATCATACCATAACTTTGCTGCGCCTGCGGCAGGATATTCTGCAACGCCTGTTGACCTGTTTACCCAATACGAACATAGCATCCCATCAGTTTCGTTACTTAAATCGTCATTTTTTGTAATGCTTGTGGGTATGTTTAATAACGTGCTAACTGTTCCAGTCGGCGCAGATATGCTTACTGTAGGATTTTGCGTATCGTTTATGAATGCATAGTTTGTAAAGTTTGAATTAGAATAGATATTTCCAAATTTATAAAACAAAGTCCAATTTCCGTAGCTTGTATTTCCTCTGCCAATAATTTGATTTAAAGTGCAGTTCACGAGCAGTCCATTCGTAACGTTATTAATTGTCATTGGTTGATTATTGATTACTGTCTTGTTTGAATTATTCATAGTAAAATTGCAGTAAGTTACATCAATCGTATCGTTCACAATAATATTATACAAACTGCTAATACTAATTGTTGTATTCGTAATTAGTGTCGTGTCTGTGCTGTTAACTCTTAAAGGATTTGGAATTGTAAACGTAGTAACTCGATTTGAATATTCTAAATTAAGCGATGCGTTTGAAAAAAATACAAACGGCACTTGGCAGTATCCTGAAACATCTGCTGCGCATGAACTAAGATAAGACATTATTGGTGTTGAAAAGTTGCTTGCTGTTACAGTTGTTCCCCAAGTATAACTCGTATCATTCCACGCACGAACTCCGTTAACATCTAAATAAACTGGCAGCGATGTATATGCTGCTGTTGCAGTAATATTTATGGTGCCCTCATATCCTGCTGAGCCGTTATATCCAAATGCGCCTCTATAAGCTGCGTTCGTCGTACCATCTAATCTGCCGTTCCCACCCCATCCCGCCTCGCCACGAGCACCACCTTTCGTTATATTTGTACCTGCGCCAGAATAAGATGATGAATAAGTTAATTTTATATTTCCCGCATTTCCGCCAGAACCGCCCGTACCACCAGCGCCGCCGTAAGCATAACCTAAAGGATATGCCCATCCACTGCCGCCGTTCCAAACAGGGTCGTTACTTAAATTTCCGCCTGCAGTTCCAGACGTATCAATTGCTCCTGTAAAATTCAGATTTTTTGTATATGCATAAAAATGAATGCCAGATTTACCTGCAGAACCTCCTGCACCGCCTCCGCCGCCAGCACACACGTCACCTACTGAACCATTAATATCTCCGGAGCCTCCGCCGCCCGCATATGCTGCTGCGCCCGTACCACCAATAGCTCTATTTGCATTATTTTCTCTACCGCAAGCACCAGAACCTCCTCCCGAATCTGCGTTGCCTGCATTTCCATTTGAACCACTATTTATTCCGCAATTAGGGCCCGCAACCGAACCGCCAGGAGATGCTCCACCTACGGCACCAGCGCCGCCAGTTCCGCTATATGAACCTGTGTTACAATCTCCGCCTTTTCCACCTGCGCCGAAACCAAGAGTACTGCTTTTACTTGAAGTATAATTGACACCCGCAAAACTTAATGTGTCTGTCCCGTAACTCCAAGTTGCATTTTGAGATATGGTGCCGTTACCTGCTAAATCACTTGTTAAACTAACTGTTCCAAAAATATTTAATTGGTCTTGCGACATGATAGCAATAACAACTCCGACTGTTCCGTTGTTTGCTTTTAAAGTTGTGCCTGCACCTAATGTGAAATTAGTGAATTGATAAGTTCTGTTTAAATTTAAATAGAGAATATTTCCAGTAATATTATAATCTGTTCCGTTAACAAGATTTCCGTAAGTTTTAGTCGTAGTAGTAAACTCTAAAGCGCCGTCTGAACCGTCGCCAAATCCAGTTACGGTTGTTGCATTCGTTAGAGTTATTTGCAGGGTTGCTACGGTTACATTAGCAGATTTTGGCAGAGATAAATATCGAGTTATATTCCCGCTGCCGCTAAAAACTAAAGTTTCTGAAGAAAGCAAATTTGTGCCATAAGCTATTGCGAAAACACTAATTATTAGAAGACTAATGAATAATGTTTTTTTTGAAAATGAGCTATTTAGAGACATCCAATCCTCCGCTAACGATTTATAAGTCTTTCTGTATTTTTAAGCCTTGCGTTAGAATTAAAAAAATAAAGAAAGAAGGGAATTTATTTCCCTTCGTTTTTTTCGGCTTTTTTCTTAACTTTGTTGTTGTAATGGATTGCATATCCAATTACGCCTAATGCGATTAAGCCGCACGCACCAATACTTATTTCTTTGTTGTAGTCTTTTGGTGCTTGTATGACCGGAATCTGAAGTAGTTCAGTAGTGCCTGTTGGTTCAGCTTCGGGTTCTGCAACCGCTTCTGGTTCAGTAGTTTCAACAGCCATATCGTGTATTGCTCTTGTTATGGTTAATCCGCCTTGCTGGCAGGTGCCATCATAACAAATTCTTGACGTTCCGCCGCCGCCACTACTTGAGCTTGGTGTTGCTGGTGTTTCAGCTAGACTAAAAGCTACTTTCTTTTCAACAACATTTCCTAATGAGTTCTTTGCGTAGAAAGTAAATTCATAGCTTCCGTAAGGCAGAGTTATGTTTACTGGCTCAGTATAGACTGCTGTGTAGTATTCGGTTCCGTTTGAAGCGTTGTAGCTTAACTCAACTGCGTCTGTTGCTGTGAAGTTAATCCAAACCAGATGGTTGTCGTAGTATGTTTTTGCTTCTGGCGAGATTATAGTTATCTGTGTGTCTATCACATTTACAGATAAGCTTTCAGTTCCAGCGTTATAGTTGCTGTCGCCTGTATCGTTTGCCTTGAATACATAGGTTCCGACTGCCGTAAAGTTAAAGTTTCCTTGTGTTGCTTCAACTTCGTCTTTGTATAACTTAATGTCGCCTGCGCCGCCAGAAATGCTTATTGGTATTTCAGTTCCGATAGATATTGTTTTGCTCGCACTTGCGCCATCTACTAGCAGGTTTATTGTTGAACTTGCCTTGCTTATCGAGAATGTTGCTGTTGCAGTTTGTTCTGCATTTCCTGCTAAGTCTTTTGCCTTGAAATAGTAGCTGTAATCACCTGCGTTCAAACCAGTTAGAATATTTGCTGAGTATGTTCCTGCTGCGTTTGTCATTGCGTAGTCTGTTCCATCAAAGTTCAAAAATACATTCGTGTCATCTATTCCTGCTGTTGCGTCTGTCCAGTCTATTTTAAATTCTGTTGTATATGTGTTATAAACTGGCGTTACGTCAACAATAATATTTGAAGGAGTCGGCTTTGTTGTATCTATCTTGAAATTGACTTCGTCTGTATATTCTGCCGCTGACAAATCTATGACTTTCGCAGTTATCTTGTGGTTGCCGTCTATAAAGTCGGCTAAGTCAACATTATTTGTATTAAGACAGGGGTCTACTTGTGTATAAATTCCGCTATCAATAGAATACCAGCAAGTATCTAAAGTTGTGTCGTTTGTTGTGTCAAAGCTTAAATCAACTGCGACATAATTGTATATTGTGCTGTCAATTGGCGTTGCTATATCTACGGTTGGACTGGCAAATACTACGCTAAATACAAATAACAAAGGTAGCAAAGCCATTAATTTATTTTTCATTTTCTACTCCATCTGTGCCCGCATTTCTTGCAAACATATTCTGCTGATGTTGTATATGTGGAATTTCGCTTGCATTCTGGGCATAGAATTTTTCCTTTATTGTCTTCCATGTTATATCTCCATATTTCTTTATCTCTCTCCCTATTTAAATCTTTGCTTAGAAAACTTTCACGAAAATATGGCTTTGAAGTTTGCCCACCAATTTGAAAATATGTTGTGTAAGTATTGTGAGAAGGGTATGGGCGATTGGAATACCGTTTCTAATTTCTCTGCAGGTGTCTGCGGTGTTTCAGTAGTTATATTTTGTTCGGTAGTTATATTTTGGGTTGCTGCAACAGGGCATGCTGCAAATTCACAATTAGCGCCAGTTCGTCCTACGGCAGAACCATCAGGGCATATTTTTGCGTCTTGTGCGCAGGCAGTAACTACGGGCGCAGGTTCCACGACTGGAGGATTGTGCCATAAATTCATACAAGTATTTACATTAGCTTCAGCTGTAACAAAATGTTCTGTTTTTGCGTTGCAATTTTCAGCGTTGAATATTATCCCTGAAGAACCGACTGCTATGCAATCATACCTTATGGTTCCACAGGCAAAATTAGCCAGATAACATGCTTTGTACGCATTACATTCGTCCTGCGAGGCAAAACCTTGTCCAACTGCAACCATAGGTTTTGCGTATCTTACAAAAACCATTAAGGCAACTACTCCGAGAATAAACAAAATCCACTTTGCGCTATCTTTCATCTAAAACTCCTGCGGTATGCCTGATGATACCGACAACAGTTTGCCTGATAAAATAATTGCATTGATAATCATATGCGCTATCGTACTACCAACTAATGAGTTAGTGTATCTCTTTATTACTGAGAAGAAAATTGAAAACATGAACGCTGTGAAAAAAGTCATTATGTTTCCCAGAATAAATCCGCCATAAACTGAGAAGTGAAATAATGCAAATGATAATGCTGTCCCGAAAACTGCTAAATATTTTGAGTGAGTTTTTTCCTCAATCCAGCCTTCAATTAATCCCCTAAATACAAATTCTTCTGCAGCAGGAGCAATACCTATTGCAGTCGCAACGTTTCCGACCATTTGAAATGGCTGGGGAGGCAAATTCATTGTTATGGCTGGTGAGACTGCATGTAAGACGCCAAAAAGACCGCCTAAACCCAACCCAGGAGCTGCGTCTTTCAGTATTTCTTTTGGCTTTGGTTCGATTCCCACCAGTGTTGTCATGTTATCTCCTTCCAATAAATGTACCCAAACATACCCATTAAAATCATTGCGAAATAAATAATTGCTGTTCTGAAAAATTCTATATCGTTTACGACAACAAACAAGTTTAAAATCAAGATTATGAACATCAACGTCAAAATTGCTTTGTGTTCCTTAATTATTTTCATATTAGTCCAACCTCAGCAGATACCAGTCTACGACTGCCACTATTCCGATTCCAATCAAAACTGAAACTATTAAAGTTTGTCCCGTTACAATCGTTCCGCCTAATGCTTTTGTAACATTGTCAATAAAAAGATTATTGTTTAGCCAGGGTAATTCTTGACCTAGTAAAGGCAGTCCTTTAATTGCGTAGTAAAATACGTCTTCCAATCCTGCCCACAAGAGAATGAGCGGCGTTAGCAGCAACGCCGCCGTTTCGGATTTGTCTTTCGTGATTATAAAATATGTTGTGGCTAAAAAACCAATTATGGCTAAAGCCATATACCAGAATAACTGCATATAAAACGGCTCGGCTATTGCATAAGATGGTGCGGCCCAGCCTCCAAGCGAAGCCCACATTTTTGCGCCGATTGTATCCATTAGCGCTAAGAAGAAAATTATTACTACAGTGAGTCCAATTACTTTGATGAACTTATTTTTATTCATTGCATTTCCTATCTAAATTGAATACCCTAATTTGTTTAGGGCATCAAATTTAGAATACCTTTTTTATGAATTGGTACAATCCTATTCCCGCACCAATCAATACAAGTCCCCACGCTATTTTTTGTAAAACAGGTGGCATCCATTGCATTGCCAATTGATACAACCCTACAAGGGTCAGCCCTATTGCAGTTGCACCTACACTAACATTTTCTATTTTCATTTTCCAACCTCCTTTGTCTGTCTATAAAGACTTTGATTAATTTATTTTCTCAACAACTTTAGTTGCCAACCAGCCATCAAAGATAGTCATAAAAATTGCTAAGATTATAAATAAGATTACTCCACCTGCTACGAGTCCAGCGTTGCCTAATTGTGTTATTTTCTCGGGTAAGTTTTCAATACTATAAACTGCGCCGCCGACTGTCGCCATACTTACAATTATAGAGATAACAATTCTGCCTAACCAAAAAACGAAGCCACGTTTTGCGTACGTCCAAATTCCTCTTTTTAATGTTCCAAGTGTTACCATTTTAATTTTTAGTATCCTTTTAATCTTCTTCTCTGTTTTAGCCAAGCATCACGTAGGAAAAGGTCTCTTCCGCTTTCCATCGCTTTTTCTTCCCGTTTCTTTTCTGCAGTCTCACGTGCTTCCCTGATTAATTCTGGCAATTTATTAGTGGGCTCTAAATTGTAATCTTTTTTCGATAAAATTACGGACTGCATCTGTAATTTTTCAGAACCTTTTGGTTTTGCAAGAATTATCTTTGTGAAGCCAGGAGCGCCCGGGTCGACGGTGCGAAATGTATTTGCCCTGAATTGCTGAGGGTCTTTCATCCGTAGTCGAATATAATGCCCTTCAGATGTCACTTTTATGGGTTTAGATTGGAAACCCTGCCTTTGTGCTATCATTGATGCTTTTGCAAACATTGCTCGTCTTTGGTCGTCTCTCATTGCCATTTTATCCTCCTTTCTCCTTTTTGAAATGTCATTTTAATTTCCTATCTTCTCTTTTATAATACGACTAACTACTTTAATACCTACTATCTCGCAAGCAATCAATACGAACAAACTTGGAATTAAAACATAAATTATAAATGTTGCGCCCGCACCCCACGTATGAATTATACTCATCGCCTTAAATAATGCAAATTCTGCACTAAAATATGAGCTAGCATCTTGCGGCAAAGTTATTAATCTAAAACTCAAATAGTGTGGAATTGAAATTATGTCGCTAGCTAAAGTAATGAATAATGCAGCTACAAGTCCCTTCCATTGTTTCCATTTAGTTAATGATACAATTAATAAAATATAAACTGGATTTAAAACAAAATATGCTAACATAATTAATACCGCAGGAGCTGCAGTGCTCCAGACCGCTAACTTATCTGAGATGAGCCAATAGACTACTGCTAAAGATATAAATCCTGCTACGATAGCATAGCCCTTTGATTCCAAGTCTAGTTTATCAAACATTATTGCACTCCCGCTATTTCGTCCTTCACTTTTTTAGGTTTTATGAGTTTGTCTAATTTGCTAACAGTTGCTCTGTAGTCTGTGTTAACTTCTTTTTTCTCTTTCTCAATTGCTTTTCCTCGTTTGGCTAGTATTGCCTGCAAGGCATTTATATTGTCGAGTATTCTTTCTCTAGCAGGTTGGTCTTCGAACGTACTAGCCAACAGTTGTTCGTTTTGTCTTAATTCTGTTGCTGTGTCACGTATGAATTTATCTTCATCGCCGTCATCAAAATATAATTCTTTAATTTTCTGCATAGTGCTAGTAAATAATAATTTTGCACTATCCATTTGTGATTCTGCACGACTGTATTCGTCACTTAACTTTTCTACTTTTGACATTGCACTTTCATATTCTGGCGTACCCTTTTCTGTTTTTAGTGCCTTTTCTTCTGCTTTTGCAATGTCTGATTGTATTGCAACCACTTTTTCCTGTGCTTTTATGAATTTTTGTCTTGCGTTTTCTTTTTTTATTGAAGTTTGAGATTCTAATTGTTTTTGTTCTCTTATTAATTGTTCTGTCTTCTTCTTAGAATATTCTTCTTCTGCAGCTCGGATACTTTGCGCATAAGAACTAATTTTTGAACCTATGTTAGGTAACGCTTGAAATTTTGATTGGTACTCTTTTAAATCTTTGATGACTTCGCTAATCTTCTGTCCAGTAGGATTTCCTCTCGCATCTAATACTTCAAATGTTTTGTCTTTTTTAGCCCAGCCAAATTCCCACTTGCGTGGCTTAATATGCGAGAACATTGCCTTGCGTTCGTCTCTTGAACGGGAGCGTTTTGCCATTTTTTACCTCCCATTAAATCCATTAAAATTCACTTCTTTTTTCTCTTTGAAGAACACAAAGAAAAGAATTAATCCTACGAGCGGCAAGACTAGGAACCAATATTTTATAAAGAAGTCAAACAGCGCCGAAAGTCCAGAAATTACTCCGCCGATTAAAAGCATAATAATTCCTATAATTAGTAATGGCAAAATTAATGGTCGGGTTGCTCGCCCTATTCCTAAATAATTTCCTGCTAATGCGAGAAGTACGGCAACTATCATCATCATTACTCCGATGCCGACTAAAAACCAACCCATTTTACACCGTGAATATATCTATTCCTTTCTGCGCCCAATTTTCCTGCTTTGTTACATCGACGCAACTGACTTTGATTTTATAATCTTGCTTTTGGTATCCTTGTAATCTGAAATTAAATAATACAGATTTATCTTGAAAAACTCCGCCGAAAGGTTCAAGCATCTTTTCTGCGGAACTTATGGATGTACCTGCAGTATTCAGCAAATCCGCTCTGCACTTAACTTCGCCAGTACCCATAAATAATGGCGCAACTTGCAAAGTGAAAGGCTGTGTTTCGGACCAGTCTATTACGCCTATTGCCAAATTACTTCCCCGCACCCACGGCCAGGTATTAGTAGTTAGGGGATTAGCCCATTCTATTCTTGCCTGTCCGTAAATGTTTACTGTCTTTAGGGCGTTTCCATTTTCGTCGTATTTAACGTCGCCCAAAGGCTTTCCAAACAAGCCATAATTGTATGAAAATGCGATTACTCCAAACAGCATCATTACGCCTAGCGTTACGAGAACTGCTGGCAAGATTAATTTTCTATCTACCATTTTTCCCCCAATATGTTTCTAATAAAAATCCGACGAATGCACATACTACTATCGAAACAACTAATAACCAAATCGTAGGTGTTGCGTAAGTAATTCCTACTGTCCCAACTGTCGCAGTAATTAACTTAACAAAAGGTTGTATCATATTCTCCTGAAGAAATAATGAAATAAAGCCTGCAGTAAATCCTATTATCGCACCTTTAATTATTCCTTTTAAATGTTTCATCTTTTCCTCCTGTAATACCAAACTCCGCCGATTATCAATAAGAACGCAGCAATACCCATAATTAGTATGACTAGTGGGGTTGGAGGAAAAAATGATTTCTCACATTTACCTTCCTTACAGTAATATCCTTTGTCGCAATCTGTGTTAAGTTTGCATGCTCCGCCGGTGCCTATCATTAATCCTGTTGTTGTTCCATAGCCTTTTGTAGTCGTGCCTGGCACTTGGTTATTTTCTCCTGTAGCCAATTCATTGGAGCATTTTCGTCCTATAAAAATTTTAGCATTATAAGTTGCTACGTCTAATTCATTTGTTATTAAAGTTATAGTCGTGCTTTCATCTTTGTCTAATTGGAATGTGTTATGAATATTGTTCGGAGATTCTATGTCGCACATATCCTGTCCCGAAGGCAGAGCAAGTGCCATAAATGATTCTCCTTCCTTTACAACCTGCATTTCAACAATTGCTTCATCAGTCATAGTATCGCCTATGTTTTTAAGGGTTATTTTTCCAACAATTTGTTTGCCGTCAACCACAATAGTTGGTGATGTGACTTTAATGCCATAATTGCCTATTGCTACATCTGGGATTTTATAATATGGCCATTCTCCGAAGGGAGCGATATATTCTCCACCACATTTTGTTCCTGTGATTAAATAAATATCATATTTGCCTGATGTAACTTTGCTTGATAATTCTATTGTGACACTTTCACCAGCAGATACTTTGAATTCTTTATGAACGTTTTCAGGGGTGAGAATACTACACGTTAATTGTTGTATTCCGACCATCGACAGAGTTGTTGAACCTGCAGGTCTCGGCTGCATTTCAATTATACCTGAAACTTCCTCTTTTCCCGGATTTTTCAAAATAACTGTTACTTTTATCATAGAGCCTTCAACAACATAAACTGGAATTTCAGCAGTTAATCCTTGCCTGCATTTCAACAAACTGCATACTCCAGAACAGCAACCTTTATCTAACAAACACAACGCACCTTCTTCTTGTCCTGCTGGGCATCCTTCTCCGCCTGAACCTCCGCCAAGATTAATTACTAATCCATATGTCGTACTGGGATTGCTTAGGTCGATATATCTGTATTTTTCTGCCCCATTTACGACTGTTCCGCCGCAGGCAGTTGCTATAGCTATGGCTGCCTTATATGTGCCATCATTTTGGACTGGAGAAACCAGTTTAATTGTTGTAAATTCCCCCGCACCTAATTTGAAATAATTATGAATATTGTTCGGATAATCTGGATTGCAAACAGTTTGTCCTGATGGAAAACCAATCGCCATAAAATCGCCTGATGTTGTTTGCATTTCTACAGCGTATGAAGATGTCATAGCAGCGCCATCATTTCTTAAAGTAACAGTTCCAACAACTTGATTGCCTACGACTGCAATATTTGTATTTGTTATTACTATTTTTGGGCTAGTAGTTAGCGTAGGAGTTGGCGTAGGAGTTGGCGTAGGAGTAGGCGTAGGAGTAGGAGTTGGGGTAGTAGTACCGCATACAAATGCTCCCGGAGCAGCACAAGTATATTCCCAAGAAATGCCATCTGGAGTGCATTCTCTGTGCCTTAACATTTCATTTGCAGCACAAGTTACTTGCCCTAAGGTAATGTCAACAGCACTTTTTCCGCAGCCAACATTTGATTCTGTCCCGCATAGAACAGATGTAATCGAACACATATAAGTTTCATAAGTAACCGGACCTGTAAATGTATATGATGCCCCGGGCAATAAGTCTTTTTGGCTAGTGGTTCCGCCATAATCAGGAGTATATTTTACTATGGTGCATCCTTTTACTGTTCTACCTGAAGATGAACCAACATAATATGATGGGCAAGTTATTGTTTTAAATGAACCTGAATTTAGGTGTCCTGAAAATCCATCTGTTACTGTGGGGTGTGAGTCACAAGTTGCGCCGTTAACAACATAAAGCGGTTTTATATCATACGTCAAATATATTTTTAGTTTATCTATAATATTTGGCGTAGCCGCAAGAATATCTTCCTTTGTCCAGAAATTAAAATCTTGAGCATAAGCCGAAGCGATAGGCATGAATAATAATGTGAAGACTATGAATAATCTAAATAGTAATTTATTTTTCATTTGCCCCTCCGATAAAATTTAAAGAAAAAAAAGAAAAACTAATAGCAGTGATGCTACTAGTTTGCGTTCGTTTACCAGCCATTTACAATCTCCTTAGCTCAAGTTGATTGTAACCAGCTTTGTGCCTGCTGCGGTAACACCGAATACAGTTCCACCTGAGTCGTGTGTGTCCAATATCATCGAACCATCTGTGTCAGTTCCGTATTCTACTGGGTGCATGTAGATTATTGGGTCATTTGATGCATCGCCAGATGACGAACCTATTGTGTATGACATTCTAACCAAACCTATGTTTGATGTGATTGCCGGTCCAATGTAGCACTTGTCAGCTGAGTATTTTGCCGCACCGTTTTTGTATGTTGAACAAGCTATCTGTGTCAACTGATAGTTTCCGCTTACAACAGCTAAGTTTATATCGTTGCTAGTGATTGCATTGTCAACAGAGTCGATTGCAAATAACGTTCCTGTGTGTGGGCTTCCGTATGCTGAGTTAGACGTGCTTTCCTTCATGTCAATGAAACCAGTTACAGTCTGTCCCTGTGCAATTGCTGTTGCAGCTGTCTGTGTCACAAGACTTAACTGAAGGTCTGTTTCTTTTGAACTTGTGTTTGCGTACGATGAGTCAAGCGTATATGTTGACAAGTTTACATACGCATATGCATTCAAAAGTGTCTGTACTGCATTAGAGCCGTCAAACTTCAACAAAGGTGACTTTGCTGAGGATAACGTTCCTGATGCTTTTGCGAAAACATACACTCCATCTTTGTAGATGTCGTTAGTACATATAATTGTTGTTGACACATCTGCCCTAGCAGGTCCGCCAGTTGCTGTACCAGAAGCTATGTAAGTTTTGCCATCTGCCTTCGTCCACACTAATGAGTTTGCCAGATAGTTTTCTGTTACATTTGCTATATTTCGAACTGAGGTTGAACCAGTTACGGCTACATCCGGACAGTCCGCAGTTGTGGTTGTTGGTGTTCCAGGGATTGTTATTCCGCCAGCTCCGCCAGCAGCCATTAATCCTTGTGTTCCACCGAAGAACCAGGCTCCGCCAAACGCTAACAGTCCTAGGACTGCTAATACATTCAGAGAGTCTTTTTTCCCGCTGATGAAAAATCTACCGAGTCCACCTATCAAAAGTGCACCGAGTCCACCAACCAGGACATAGTTTATAAAATTCCATGCCATTGTTTTTTCCTCCGATTTGAACATACTGCTGCACAAATTTCCAACAGTTACAAACCCGTGTTTGGCTTTGGAAACTTTTGCAACGCTATATGTTATGGAAAACTTTAAGAAATAATACTATTTAAAGGTTTGCTATTATTTAATAATATCTGCCACTATTTACGCAAAATTTAAATACTGCATTTTCTGTAAAATCATTCGTAATCTCTGTTTTTCAAATCATATTCTAAATTGTTCAATTCGAGTAGTTGATACGTTCCGCATTTTGCTTTTAATTCACTTCTAATCTCTCTAATTTTTAATAAGACGAAGTTTTTTAGCCCATATACCTTCAAATATTTCTCATAATCTCTGAATTTATATTTAGTTTTCATTTTCTTAGCCATGTGACTTCTCCCGCTCCTAAAGGATTTCCGTACCATACCGCACATCACCCAACCAAACCTCACCTTACCCAACTATACCTAACCGTACCTGACCGTACCGCAGTCATCTTGCGATGACTATGAAATGATTTATTTTTACTCTTTCCAGCTCGTGACTTGGAATTTTCCGAATCTTCCTTTTTTTGCAGGTCGCCAATCTCCAACGCCTACAATTCGCCCCGCAATATCAAATAATTCTTTCATTACGGGAATTTCAATCTGAGTTTCATCAAATGTGCAGATAAAGTCTACATGCCATTTATCAAACTGCGGTCTATGTAAAATATTTCTTCCTCTTGTCGTTGGATTAACCGCAAGAATGGAAAATACTTTCCAATTTGCATTCAGCACGATTTCAAAAGGATTTATTTCAACACACGAACCCGCAACTTTGGAATAAGTGGCTTTTGAGCTTCCCTTTCCCATCATCTTTTTTTGCTTGCCTGCTTCAACTATACAACCTTGAAACCAAGTTGCAGGTATATAAATTCTTCCTTCGGCATCTGTATATACTTTGTTTTTTGCGATTTCTTCTGGCGTTTGTGTTTCTCTTTTGCTATCTTTAGACTTTTCGCCAATATCTAACTGGCTTGGTCTATTCATTAGTAAAGGAGATGTTCCTTCAATAGTTATTTTATATGTTTTCATTTTCTACTCCATTTGTCATAATTTCACCGCATTTCTGCAAGATGGACAAATAACATAAATTTGAACATTTGCATTTGGCTTCTTCATCCCTTTGTAGTTCCATTCATGTAGGCACTTTCCACATTTCAATTTCATCTTTTCACCTGCGCAAAAGTTGGAGAAGCGACCACAATTTTACCTTTACATATGGCCTGAAATACTTCTAACAATAAAGTGAAAATAGCTGATTGGGTAGATTCATGTAGTTTTATAAATTTCCAATACGAAAAATCCGCTTTTGTTAAATTATATCGTGCGTAGGGTGGCAAATAGCTAAAAAACATAACTGGTCTTTTATGAGCGTTTGCGCTCGCCAGACATTTAATACAAAATGGTGTAGTTTCTAATAATCGCCATTCGTGTTTGCATTTTACTTTTTTCATTTTACCTGCTTTTTTTTCTACCATATCTAAAGTAGTAGAAGTAGTAGTATATAAAGTTTTCTGTGTTTATCATCGTGTGTAGCTCTGGGGAGGATGTCACGCCTGATGTTCTTTTATTAACATCGCTGGCACGATTGTTGGTGAGAAAATTTGTTGTTGCCATTTGCCCTTTCTAACTAAAATAAATTCCCTTATTCCCAAATCTACGTCCCATTGTAAGTATTTGATTAGTTCTGAAGCAGTGCCACCAACTCCGCAAATCCATGTGTGAAAATTCTCTCTCGCTGACGGGTGCAGCATCATCACATTTTGTACTATTAAAAGCAGCTCTACGCCATATTTTTGCTTTTTTGTGATGAACTCATTTATTTTTAAAACTGATGATGGCATGATTTCTGCGTCGGGCCCCATATACGGAAACACTCTGTCTGCTTCTTCAAAAACTAATAATGGATGCAGTAATTCTAAATATGTTTTTTTATTGTAGCCTTCTGCATAATCTGAAATCTGCTGAAGTATTTTTCCAGTCACAGCTCTGGCTCGCTGTATCATTTTTTCATCTTCAGTTTTCATCTCGTAATTCACGTGGATACATCTGTTTTCTATTAATTCTTTTCCCCAGTGAGGCACATATGTTTGTTCTTCCTGGCTGTCTGCATCCCAAAAAATATATTTAAATTGCGGCAGCCTGTCTAGCAATGAAGCTAAAGACTGCTTGTTAATTCCTTTCTGTGGAACGAATCCAAACTTGCTTTCAAATCTTTTGTAAATCCATTCCCGTGAAAAACTCTCAGGGTGCATTTCCATCATCGCATAAAATTTATCAAAATTATCCTCGTGGTACGGCAAATATTCCACAACCATTTCTGCCAGCTTTCTTGCGGCGCCTGGTGGAAATCCTAACGACTGCCAGTCCGTCTTTCTGTTGAAATCAGATAATTTAAAAACAATATCTGAATAGGTTTTAAGATGCGGAATACCATACCCTCCTTCTGGTTTTTGCAAGTTCGCAAACTTACAGTATTTCCATTCTCCAGAATAATCAAAAACAATTGTGGGCCTATAACATTTTCCAGCTTCGTAACAAACTATATTGCGTGCAACCTGTGTTTTTCCGACTCGAGTCGAGGCTTCTAAAATGCAAACTCCAAAACTTAAATGAGTGATGTAAAAAACTGGCAGGCCTTTGCGGTCGTTCCCTAAAAAAATTTTATGAATATTTTCCATGTGATTAGAATTTGTGGCATAGAAGCCACAATTGATTTAATTTTAATTAGTTGTTTATAAAACTTTCGTTACGCAAAAAAGTGCAGAGCTATATAAATGCTGCCCCTGGCTGCTGCTGAAATCCCGGGTAAATTCCAATCGTATTTATTGACCTCGGACCTCCGCCGCCACCACTAGGGGGCGCTCGAATTTATTGTAGCAACTCATTCCCACCCTCGCACTAGCTTCCAAAATACAAACTCCAAAGCCTAAATGTGTTATATAAAAAACTGGCTGGCGTTTTCTATCATTTCCTAAAAAAATATAGTGTGTATTATCCATGTGATTAGAATTTGTGGCATCCGGAGAAGCCACAATTGATTTAATCTTGATTAGTTGTTTATAAAACTTTCGTTACGCAAAAAAGTGCAGAGCTATATACGCAATTCCACAGATTAGCGCAATCCAGAATGAAATTCCAATTCCTTGATTTACAATTGTGAGAATTAAAAGCGCAATTAACCAAATCACAACGAACGTCATCAGGGCGCTAGCATTGGGATAAATTGTTGTGACTCCATTAAAAATGTACAAAAATATTTTATCTATTGCGCCTAAAACTATGCCTAAATAATGACTTACATACGGAATTTCCATTAGTCAACCCTGCACAAGTCTGCGCCATTAACAGTACCTTTATCGTAAACGTACAGCACGTCTGCGCCGTATTGATTTTTTATAGCTTTCAATTTCCAATTTTCTTTTGCGATTTTTTCACAAATTTCTTTGCTCACTTTTTATTCCCCCATAAAAGCATAATTAAAATAACAACCATAAGCCCCGCAAACATAAACCAATAAAATTTATTATCCTGGATGTTTGAAAGCAGGTCGGGCATTTTTGCTTGTAGTTGAAAAAACGTTTGATTGGCATACGACAAACTAACCATCAGAATTTAAATTCGTCTGCAACGACATCCTCCGCTTTAACTTCTGGTTCGGCTTTGTTTAAAAGGTTTTCGTTTTTTAATGACAAGTCCATAACTCTAGGGTCTTCCTCACTCATTTTGATTTTATCTATTGCCTGCTTTTGTAAAAATGCGTGCGCTTTTACTTGTCGACATAACGTTCTTAATTTTTCCAATTTATGGTCCGATGCTAATAATTTATCTAAGTTGTTCCAGTTCAGCCAGATTTTTGAATAGTCTTTTTGCTCTAATGGTTCGTATTGAAATGGTTTTTTGCGTACATCACGTTCCCATTCCCTAAACAAACCATACATCCACGCAAGCATGACTCTTGTGAAACACAGACGAATCACCTCGCCTTTGTGTTCTACGATAATCCAATATTTACAGTTAAGAGATTTGGGTTCTATGCTCAACTGCAGAACTGCGTTGGCTGGCGAAATTGAGCGCAAGCTAGAACTTGGAGGTTGGAACAATTTCCACCTAGCTACGCAAAATCCCATATTATTTCCCCCTAACTACGCAAAATCCCATATTATTTCCCCCTAACTACGCAAAATCCCATATTAATT